>Ga0256830_1001081_pt1 | contig 19744 bp, 23 predicted proteins | sample 128326metaG_FD_190537 | JGI IMG/M metagenome (GOLD analysis project Ga0256830, IMG submission 190537) | Hydrothermal vent microbial communities from Lau Basin, Pacific Ocean - 128-326 | ecosystem: Environmental > Aquatic > Marine > Hydrothermal vents | place: Pacific Ocean: Lau Basin | collected... | reverse complement strand
TAGCCCATTCCTCCAAAGCCGTAGCCCATCATTCCTCCATATCCCATCATCTCACATCCACCTCCGTTAAAAAATTGGGAAATGCTACCACCCCATCATGGGGCAGTGTCCGTAACCCATTCCATACCCGTACCCATAACCGTATCCGGCATATCCCTGCATCCACACAGGAACTCCAGAATTCTCGTCACCAAAGTTCTGTCCACTGTAGCTGATGAACACAGGCAAAAGCTGGTTTCCGTAGTCAAATCCCTTAACTGTAATCTGGTCTCCCTGCTTCAATCCAAGGTTTGCTGCGAACCACCAGGGGAGAGTTACAAACTCTCCGCTGTCCAGCAGAACTCCCATCGGATAGATTGCAGAAACTTTTCCTGTTGCTTCTGTCAGTTCAGGCTGGGCTGTTGGTGCGTATCTCTCATTTCCATATCCGTATCCCATCATGGGACCCATCATTCCGTAGCCGTATCCGCCCATGTGGGCAGATGCCGTGTAGACTGCAAGCAACACCAAACCTGCAACAACTCCAAACACCAGGCTCTTTCTCATCTCACATCACCTCTGATTGAAACTTGACCTCAGGGGCAATAGCTGTAAGGGATGAAAATGAAGGTGAAAATGAGGTGGAGAAGCTTCATAACAGTTTACAAAAGTCAAAGAATGTTCAGTTTCTCAGATAACCCATTTATCTGAGAAATGTCTCCAGGAAAGATCTCTTATTCTCTTCAATTCTGAATCCGTCCTCATCCAGACTCCCTCACCCTTGGTAACCTCACCAATAACTGTGAAATCAAATTCTACACCATCAAGAGCGTCTTTGCTGGTTGTAAAAACGATTTCATATTCCTCACCGGAATTCATGGCAATTTCAGCCGGATCAAGAGAGTTCAGCTCGCAGAATTCCCGAACCTCCTCAGATACAGGAATGTTCTCAACGTCCACAACAATTCTGCATCCACTCGCTTTTGATATGGCCCTCAGCTCCTTAGCGAGTCCGTCACTGACGTCAATGGCACAGTTACTAATTTTTGACAGCCCATCAACAACCTCGATCCTCGCCCTTGGCTTCAGAATTTTTTCGAAGAGCTTTTTTTTCATTTTCTCGTCAGCTTCCAGCCCCTTGAGCGAGATGAGAAGAGCCGACAATGATCTGCCAAGATCCCCTGTAACACATACGACCTCCCCTACTTTAGCATTCTTTCTCAAAAGGAGTTTTTCAGCCATGCCCACTGCAATTCCATCAATTATAAGTTCGTTTGCAGAGTTTGTATCGGCCGAAATAAGTTTCATTCCGTAAAAATCCATGGCTTCAGAGATTCCCCTGAAGCACAATCTGGCTCTGTCAGCATCACTTTCCGGAAGGCCAATGGAGAAGCCAAAGTAAGCCGGCTTTGATCCCATTGCAACAAGATCGCTCACGTTCGCTGTAACCGCCTTGAATCCGGCATCCTGGAAATTCATTTCCGGGATCATGTCCGTAGACTGGACGAACATGTCATTTGTGATTACCACCCACCGCCCATCCAGTCTGAAGGCCCCTGCATCATCCCCGAAAACTTCTGAAGTTCGTTTAATCTCCTCCATTCCTGTCCTGATTATGTCCTCTTCCGTTTCTGTCATGTGAACCCCCCACTCTCTCAAGGGAGCGAAAGCGGGTCAGAGTATGCTCTCGTTCTATTCTCTTCCCTCAAAATTACCTCTCCTCTCCCGGAGGGAAACTGACATTCAACCCCACAACACAACCCGTAGTATACCAGATCCACTGATGTAATAGAGCAGACATCAATAAATACCTGACGTTACACCGGCATTCTGTAAAATTCACGCGCCTTTCTGATGAATTCCGGAAGCTCTTCGACCGAGTGGATGTACCTGCCGGTTATTCCGGAAATTTCCCTCCATATTGCGGTATTTGCATCTCTGAGAAGGTTCTTCAACTTTGCCTCTATTTCTCTGCCCTTGGAATCCCAGTCAGACAGGATTATAGGTCTTTTTCCATGACATAGTCTGAATATCTCATAATCAGGTAAGACTGAGGCCATGATCATCTCACCCTCAATCCCCAGACTTCTGAGGGCAATCACATCCCTTCTTCCCTCCACTATGATGATGCCCCCTTTTTCCGTATGTCTTTTAAGCTCTTCAATCAGTACAAGGAGTCTTTCAAGCTTTTTTCGCTCGATCATAAACATCCTCCTTACTCAATCCCCTCACAACCACGGTCTTCTTTCTGGATTTCAGTCCGGAAACTATCTCAACCTCCGCAGAAAAAAACTCCGAGAGTAGCTCAATCAGCTCTCTGTTTGCTTTTCCACCCTCAGGCGGTGATCTTACTTTAACGATGAGTGCATTTTTCCACGGATCAAAGCCCTCTATCTCACTTTTTTTCGATCCAGGTGAGACCTGTACCTTAAGCCTTGTCTCCACACTAAACTTCCAGAATCTTGCCTTATAAATCCTGCCTCTCTTTGTCATCCAGAACAGTACTGTGCACTTCACCCACACCTACCCCATCATTTCCTGTGGAACTCATCACAGCAGATTTCCACTTTGCTTCATTCCTGAACTGCAACTAATGTCCCTTTTTCTAATTGAACGTTAACCAAATTTGATGTCTATGGCAATTCAGCATTTTGAATAGCTGTTTATTAAAAAACCAGCACAGCTCAGCACTCCTGAGTTCTTCGCCCGCATCTTACAATAATAACACCCACCCCTTTGTTTCCTATGGAACTTTACATTCATCAGAAAATCTGTCACAGGTAAGGTATGACTGCTGAACTGGCATGGAATCCGATACATATGGCTCTCAGTCAGATCTGCCTTTCAGCCTTCTGAAAAAACACTCTGATCTAAGACAGGAATCACTTAACCTAAGAACTTAGGGATAACATATATCCAAAGAGAGGTTTAAAACCCAGTCTATGAGACAGTGGCCGGTTAAATTGCTGTTAGTGCATCCAAAGGCAGATTTTATGAGAGATGAGAAGATAGTGATAGCTGCAGACTGTGCTGTTCTTGTCGATAAAGAGCTCACAGACAGATTCGGCAACGAGACAGTGCTGATAGGTTGTCCCATGCTCGAAGACCCTAAAAGAATATACGAGAAAATTAAATTACTGATGAGCGATGGAGATTTCAGAAAAGTAGAGATTTACACAATGGAGGTGCCATGCTGCCAGGCTCTGCACATGATGGTTGAAAGGGAGAAGGGAGAGAAAGAAACAAAAAGATTTATAGTCAGGGTCAGTGGGGATGTTGAAGAGTACACCGGAGTTGTTGATGAGAGCATGATCGAAGCAGAACGAAAAGCTCATAGGGGGTTCTGAATGGTTAAACGAATGATTATTGCTGTAAACACTGAAACCTGTATAGGATGTGGGAGGTGCGTTGAATCCTGCCCAACCAATGCTCTTGACATGATTGATGGAAAGGCCGCTCTTATAGATGAGAGGGCATGTGATGGTTTTGGCTCCTGCATTGCTGTTTGCCCCACACACTCACTCTACATTGAGGAGAGAGAGGCTGAGCCATTTGACTGGAGCATTCTTGAAAGGATTGACTTCGATGTCTTCATAGACAAGCTTTACAAGCATTACAAGCCAGCAGAACTCGAAGAAAAACAATAAAATCAGCTTATAAAATGATGAATTCCCCTCTCAATTCCAAAGGAAATTATAGCGGTTACAATACCCATTAAAACCATTTTGGAAGAGGATACTATAATATTTTCTTTGGAGATTCTCCCGAAATATATCCCGATAATCCCAAGAGAGATTGCTGTGAATGACACTGACATGGCAAGAGCAAGATAGGCTGAAAATCCTATGATAAATGCTAAAATAAAAGGAAGGACTGGAACGATGCTTCCAATAACTGTTGAGATGCCATCAACCAAACCCCGTATCATGACTCTCCTTCTGACAGTCTTATAGAGCTCGGTTTCTCTCAACTCCACCAACATCGATTTCTCAATTTTCTGAAATTCCCTTTCTTCCTGAACTCTCTCTGCAGTAAATGCACCAAAAACGTTTGAAATTCCATTGGCCACCCCGCCACCTATTCCGGCAGAAATTATTATGTCAATCTGCCCTGCAGAAGCTCCAATAACAACACCAAGTACAGAAAGTGCACCGTCGATGAATCCCCTAACAAACTGTCTTTCCATGAATTTTCTCGTAAAAAATGTCCTTAAGCTTTTTGTATTGATCCCCTAATCGAACTGAGAAACATTCATTGAACAGAAAGTCTTTCCAGATTGCTTACGAGATTCCATATCATCGTTCTGACATGCATAGGTAGATTGGGGTCTGATGACAGGTCTTCCAATGTTGAAATGGCTGTAGCAGCTTTCAGAGGAATGTCTCCACCCTGAAGAAGCTCTTCCTTAATCTCACCTGCTGTTCTTCTGACGTTTCTTGGAACAGTATCGTCATGTATTATCCTCTCCAGAATCTCAAACACATCGTTCAGTGCTTCACTCAAACATACCACCTCCTGAATCAAAATTAAATACAGGAATGTAAGTCTCGTGATATGGTTGAAGATAAAAAAATTTCGGATGCTGTTCATCTGTTACTGAAGGGAGGAAAAATGCTCGGCTTCCACTGCCAGAACTGTGAAACTCCTGTTTTTGATATGGATGGCAATATCTTCTGCCCGCACTGTGGAAAAAGATACAACATTACTGAAAAAGATGGAAAAATGATTGTGGAGTCTGTTGATGATATTCCAGACCAGCCAGAAGAGTCCGCAGAACTTCCAGTTCTTCAAAAATTTGAGAGCCAGGGATATCCATCAGACAAACTGGAACTTCTTTTTAATAAAATTGCAACCAAGGCAGCAAGTTCAGATAACATTCACGAAATAAAAGAACTTGTTGGACTATTGAGAGAGATCGCTGAAATTATTAAACTGCTGAAAGATTGAAAAGCTGTGATTAATCTCAATCTGTTCCGATGTTCTTTTCTGCAGTATCTGATCAGAAATCCAGAACTTCAATGTCGAATTTAGTCCAGCCAGTGCATAATTACCGTTTTTTATTATATTGACATGGATGGTGGAAAACTTGGACGATGATTGCTGCATTTTCTGTTTTGTTACCAGCTGAACTGATTATGATTCCTTTTTTACAGGCATACCCGTCTAACAGACACTGACCGGAATTTAACAGGATAGCTGAACTCTGTGGAAAGATGCTCCACAGTGTTGAAAAATAAAAACTTGGAGTTTGAAGGTTAACTCCTGAAAATTTCCCCAAATTCAGTAATGCTTTTCTCCGAATTCAACAACTCTACAAGAACCTCTACAAGCTCTGTTTTTCCAACTCTAACCTGTGTTGTTGTATCTCTATCTCTGATTGTCACCGTTTCATCCTCAAAGGTCTGGTGATCAATCGTTATGCAGAAGGGTGTGCCTATTTCATCGTATCTTCTGTATCTTCTCCCTATGCTACCCGTAACGTCAAGCTCAGTGTAAATGCCATGCTCCCTCAGCTCCGAGGCTATTTTCTCAGCTTCATCAACAAATACATCCCTTGAGAGGAGGGGCAGAACTGCAACCTGAACGGGAGCAAGCTTCCTCTTCAACCTAAGGACTTTTCTCTCCTCTCCATCAACCGTGTCAGTATCAAATGCATGCTCCAGAATTGCGTAGGTTATTCTGTCAAGACCGAAGGATGGTTCGATGACGTGAGGTATGAGCCTTTCTCCATGAATTTCCTCCTCAACTTCTTTTATCTCATAGTATTCCGGAGATACCGTTATCTCCTCATCATCAACTACAACGGTTATATCATTTCCTACATCTTCAAGCCTTTCAAGCTCTTCAGCAATCTTTTTCGCCTTATCCTTGAATGCTGGACCAAGTTTTGATAGATCCGGTACCACTTTCCTTTTTCTGACCTTAACTGGCTCTTCAAACGGCACAAAAATGCTCAGATCCTCTCTGCTGAATTGCGTATGTCTTGAAAGATCGTAATCGCTTCTATCTGCAATTCCAACAACTTCAATCCATCCGTAACTCAGCAAAACTTCAGCATCCCAGCAGTCAACAGCGTAATGAGCTCTCTCATCATCCTTATGCTGTCTGAATCTTAGCTTTTCGTCTTTTATTCCAGCAGCTAAAAGAAATCTTCTGGTCTTTCCGACAAAATAGGCAAGAAGCTCATGGGCTATGATTCCCTTTTCAACAGCCTCTTTCAGAGTTATTCTGTGCTCTTTATCGAACTTATCAACAAGCGTGATTACATCGTCAGCATATTTGTAAAATTCAGGGTGTCTTTTCTCCCCTGGATGGCAGAAAAATTCAAGTTCAGCTTGATTGAATTCTCTGAGCCTGATTACTCCCTGTCTCGGACTTATCTCGTTTCTGTAGGCTCTACCAATTTGAGCAACACCAAACGGTAGCTTGTTTCTGAAATAATCGGAGAGCCTTTTGAATGCTATGAAAATTCCCTGAGCGGTTTCAGGACGGAGATAGCCTTTTTTCCCCCTTCCCGGCCCTATTTTGGTTACAAACATAAGATTAAAGTGTTCAGGGTTCCTGAAATCCCCTCCACACTCACATTTTAGATTGAATTCCTGGATAACGTTCTTCACAGCCTCCACAGTTGGGTCAACCTCGAGATTTAGCTTCTCTTTCACATAGTGGTCGGCTCTGAAAACCCTTCCACAGCCGGAGCATTCAATTGCAACGTCTGTGAAGCCATCCGCATGGCCTGATGCGATAAAAACCTCTTCAATTCCAACTGTCGGGGTGTCGATCTCGACGCTTCTCTCATTGATCACAAAAAACTCTCTCCAGAGGGTCTCTACTTTTCTTCTCAATCCATTTCCAAGAGGAGCGTAATCGATGAATCCTGCCATTCCACCGTAAATCTCAAATGATTGCCAGATAAAACCTCTTCTGACAAGCATTTCCATAATCTCGCTCATGGGGTGTAAGTGAGCTGGCTATAATTTAAATATTTTCATTTTAAAAGTATCAAGAAAAAATTACGGGAAACATGATCATGCACCCCTCCATCACCTTCACCTGAAATTTTTCAAGATGCAACTGGAAGACAAGAACAGCGTTATGTATTTTTACAGTTTTGAGAGAATTAAGAAGAAAACACCCGCTTTCACCCCATTCGCCAATCTTCTCAAATCGCCCAATCCAAATCCTGCAGCATTTTCGGGAAAACGGGATGGAGATTCACAATCTCCACAGGAAACAGAGGGGTGGGGGTATTAGCTTCTGGCCCTTCTCTTCCCCCAGGGACATACCTTCACGCACATTCCACATACCATGACCCCGATATCCGGGTCTGAAGCAAATTCATTCAGCCTGTCTGCACACCTGTCAACGTCAAAGACATCCTCTCTTTTTGGAAAATCAACAAAATCCACATCTTTTAATGCATTGACAATGCAGCTTTCAATACATTCTGTACAGCGACCGCATCTCCTTTTTACAGGCTCACCGGTTTCAAGTGGCATGTCTGTCAGAACGCTTGCCATTCTTATTCTCGGTCCATACTCCTTTGTGATAAGAAGCAGGTTTTTTCCTATCCATCCCAATCCTGCAGCTCTTGCAATAGCCTTATGTGAAATAAAACTGCTCCAGTGACCGTCTTTGAGCTTTTTAGATGCAGGAATCGGAATTGCGTTGAAGCCCCTTTTCTCAATAAATCTTACAATTTTAAAAGCAATTCTGTCAAGAATTTCGTTGGCGACAGTATACTGCCTTGCGTAAAGTGCTCTCGTTTCTGGCAGCCCATCAAAAACAGCATCACTGATTTTGACACCAACAACAATCCCTCTCGAAAATCCGTCAAGCAGACCATCTGGATAGGTGGGGTAATCCCTGAGATAATCAAGGTCAGCAACACCAAACACATCCGCACCAAGAGAAAATGCATAGTCATCGATTTCCATGCATAATGAAGATGCTGAGGAAGTATTTAACTCTAACCACAGCAGAAGGTTCCGTATACAGTTACGTTAAAAACAGAGAACCCTTCATAAAATATTTTAATCACATAATTGTCCATTGAAGCATGACTTTATTTGCTAATGTTTACTCTTTCAAGGAGGTTGAAAGCTGGGTCAGAAAATACTGGGAAGAAAATCAGATTTATGAAAAAGCCAGGAACAGGGGGTCGGAACCCTTCTTTTTTGTTGATGGGCCCCCGTACACAACGGGAAGAATACATCTCGGCACCGCATGGAACAAGGTGATAAAAGACACGGTTCTCAGATTCAGAAGAATGAAGGGATACAGGGTTACTGACAGACCCGGATGGGACATGCATGGTTTGCCAATTGAGGTTAAGGTTGAGCAGGAACTTGGAATTCAGGAGAAAAAGGAGATTGAGAATTTTGGAATTGATAAATTTGTTGAAAGGTGTATGAGTTATTCTGTTGAAAACAGAGACACAATGACAGAGCAGTTCAAAAGGCTTGGTGTTTGGATGGACTGGAACAATCCATACATGACTGTAAATGCAGAGTACATCAACTCTGCTTGGTGGACTGTAAAGAAAGCTCATGAAATGGGTTTGCTTGAGAGAAAGCTGATGGTTGTGAACTGGTGTCCCAGGTGCGAGACAGCACTGGCTGATGCAGAGGTTGAGTACTGGGATGAAACTGACCCCTCAATATACGTCAAATTCCCGCTGAAGGGCCAGGAAAACTCGTACATCGTGATATGGACCACCACACCCTGGACACTTCCTGCAAATATGGCTGTTGCAGTTCACCCTTCCTTAGAATATGTAACGGTCAAGGCAATGAAAGACGGGAGAATTGAGTACCTGATAATGGCAAAGGAACTTGCAGAAAACGTTCTTGAAAAAGGAAAGTACGAGCTCTGGGAGATAATTGAAACCAGACTCGGAGAAGACCTTGTCGGTCTTGAATATGAGCACCCGTTATCGGATGAGGTTCCGCTTCAGAAACAAAAGCCACATCAGGTATACATGGCAGACTTTGTTTCAGCAGAAAATACCGGCTGCGTTCATGTCGCTCCCGGACATGGACTTGAGGATTATGAGCTTGGGATGGCCAACGGCATTGAGATATTCAATCCTGTGGATGATCGGGGAATATATACAGATCAGGCAGGGAAGTACGCGAAAATGCATGTGAAGGATGCAAATAATCTCATAATCGAGGATTTAAGAAACAAGGGACTCCTTCTCGCTCACGAGAAAATAACCCACAGATACGGTCACTGCTGGAGATGCAAAACACCCATAATTTATCGAGCAACAGAGCAGTGGTTTTTGAAGGTAAGCCAGCTGAAGGATGAGATGGTAAGGGAAATTGACAGGGTTAGCTGGATTCCAGAATGGGCAGGAATGTCAAGGTTTAAGGACTGGGTCAGCAATGCAAGGGACTGGTGTATCAGCAGACAGAGGTACTGGGGAATACCAATTCCTGTCTGGATCTGTGAGAAATGCGGGAAGGAGAGAGTTGTGGGAAACATCAATGAGGTCAAATGGGAAAGGGATCTGGACCTCCACAGACCCTGGATTGACGCTGTTACATTCCAGTGTGAATGTGGCGGGATTATGAGGAGGGTGGAGGATGTTTTTGATGTATGGTTTGACAGTGGTGTGGCAAGCTGGGGAACTCTGAACTATCCGTATGAAAAAGAGGAATTTGAAAAGCTCTGGCCAGCGGATTTCATAACTGAGGGACACGATCAGACGAGAGGGTGGTTTTACTCACAGCTCGGAACGAGTGTTGTTGCATTTGGAAGGGCTCCGTACAAAACGGTTCTGATGCATGGCTTTACACTGGATGAGAAGGGAAGAAAGATGAGCAAGAGTCTTGGAAATGTTGTTGAGCCCGATGAAGTCATAGATAGAATAGGTGTTGACGCCTTCAGGCTTTATGTTCTATCATCAGCACTCTGGGAAGATCTGAAATTCAGCTGGAATGAAGCCGAAAACTATCTGAGGGTACTGAACATATTCTGGAACGCAGTGAGATTTGCTCATACGTACATGGATCTTGATGACTTCAGGGAGATTCCTGTTGAACATGTGGAACTGAAAACAGAGGACAGGTGGATTCTTTCAAAACTTGAAAATTTTGTCAGGATCGCCAATGATGCAATGGAAAGCTATCAGCTTCACAGAGTTGTCAGAGAATTTTCAAATTTTATAGTAGAGGACTTCAGCAGATGGTATGTTCAGCTGAGCAGAAGAAGAGTCTGGGAAGAGAGAGACAGTCCATCCAAGATCTCGGCATATGCGGTGATGTTCAGAGTAATAAAGAGGACTGTGCTTGTAATTGCCTCCCTGGCGCCATTTGTTGCGGAGTATGTGTACCAGAACTTCATCAGGGAATTTGGAGATGGCCTCGAGTCTGTTTTCTTTGAATGTTTCCCTGAATTTGAGGAGATGTGGGTCGACGAAAAACTCGAAAGGAACATGGAAACGATCAGGGACATCTGCGAGGCAAGTTACAATGCAAGACAGAAGGCAGGAATAAAGCTCAGGTGGCCGCTGAGAAAGCTTGTTGTTGAGGGAGATGTGGAGGTAATGGAAGCGGTGAAAAATCTTGAGGATACGGTCAGGAATCAGTGTAATGTAAAGGAAGTTGAATGTGTTGGTGAATTTGAGAAAAAACTTGTTGTTAAGCCGAATTACAGAAGGCTGGGACCAATTCTGAAAGACAGGATGAAGGACTTCACTCAGTACATCTCTTCACTGAGCCAGAATGAGCTGAAAAGAATCATTGAAATCGGAAAACTCGAGTTTGACGGCATATCCCTGAATTTGGATGAAACTCTTGAAGTTGAGTACGAGATAGAGGACTCCTACACCGCTGCTGAATTTGGAAGAGGAACCGTCTACCTTCACACCGTTATTGATGAAGATCTTGAAAGAGAGGCGTTTGCAAGGGAGATTGTCAGAAGAATTCAGGAAATGAGAAAGGAAATGAATCTCGAAGTTGACGAGTTTATAAAAACCACACTGGATGTTGAGAGAGATGATGTTGAAGGATGGGTTGAGTACATCATGGAAGAAACCAGATCGAAAGAACTGCTCTTCGACAGACCAGAGGGATATGTCAGGGAGTGGGACATCAATGGAAAGAGGATTAAAATAGGCATTCAGAGATATGAGGGTTGAAGAATGGCTGAGAATTTATGAAAAAATAGTCACAGACTTCAATTTTATCCCCGAAAAAGATCACGAGTCTGCGAAGCTGATGCACAGGCTTGGTAAAGAAAAACTTCTCGGTCCTGATATTTTGGAAGAAAGAATTAAGGGAAGGGATGTCACGGTTATAGGTGGGGCGGTGAGGACAGAAATTGATTCGGAAGTGATAATAACTGCAGGAAAAGCGGTTCTGAAATGGAAAACCCTTTCAGACAGAATTCCGGAGGTTCACGTAACAGATATGGAAGAACCCGATCACGTCTTGCTCTGGCTTGAGAAAAAAGGCACGGTTCTTGTCCTTCATGCCCATGGAGATAACATGGATCGGATAAAATCGGTTGTACCAAAGCTGAGAAGGTTTGTCGGTACAACCCAGAATGTACCCTTCAACAGGATATTCAATTTTGGCGGCTTTACTGATGGAGACAGGGCAGCGCTCATTGCAAAAAGATTCAACGCAAGAAAAATACATCTCCATGGCTTTGAGTTCAATGCAGGAGGTGTTAAGGGTAAAAAGCTGAAATGGGCGAAGACGATTCTTGAAATGGAGGGAATAATTTAGCCTTCTTCATTGTTTGAGAGGTATCTTGACTTGAGTATTCGAATGTTGATGAACATCCCTACAATTATGTTCAGGACATAGGTTACAAACCTCCAGATGCCTACAAGAACGCCCAGGATATCGCTTGAAACAAATCGGGAATAGAGGTACGCCATGCTCGCCTCAGCAATTCCACTGCTTCCGGGTGTAAGTGGAATCAGAGAAACAACCACAATTATGAGCTGGGAGGTGTAGGAAAGCAGAAAAAATGGTTTTGAACCAAGAGCGAGAAGTATGGCAGATGGAATCATGAATCCGACAGTCCAGAGTGCAGCAGTAAGGGTTAAGAGAACAAAAAGGCTTTTTTTTGATACAGTTGAAAGCTGTATTGCCGCGTCTCTGAATGCAAACAGCTCCTTCCTGATGTAGTCCTGAAGGTTGTGAGCTTTTTTTTCACTGAATTTTTTAAACAGCCTGTAAATGTATTCGGTCAGCTTTTCAACTCTTTCAGGTTTTCTGAAAAGATGATACAGGAGAAGAAGAAAAAGGCCAAGAAGGGTGGCAAAAATAACCGTTACCTCCATTCCAAATTTTGTTGCAAATCCCGACACAAGTATGAATACTGGAAGTGCCGATGCAAAAAAGATGGAGTCAAGGACTCTCTCTGCAAGAACCGCCGCAGCTGCCGATCCAACATTAATTCCCCTGTCTGAGAGCATTTTTATCCTCAGTGGCTCTCCACCTGCAGATGAGGGCGTTATTGCGGCCAAGAACATGCTTGCAAGGGTCATTTCAAAGGCATAGCTGAATGACAGGCTGTGGTTCAGGTAGTTGACAACCTCTTTCAGTCTTAATGCCCAGAAAAACCAGAATATTGCCTGAAGAACAACAGCAATAGCCAGATAGTAGATATTTGCAGATCTGACTGCCTCCCATGTCACGTTCGTTTCAGTTAGCTTCAGTATTATCAGAGAGGTAACTAAGCTTATGAGGATTCCGATACTTGCTGTCTTTACCGCCCTACTCTTTTTACTCCCTGCCACTCTATTTCTCTCCTCCTTAAGAAACTGTATAGTGATACCAGAGCTGCTGCCTGGTTTACAGCCAGATAAACTGCCAGTCCAGCTAATATTCTCAATTTTTTAATTTTTCGATATCTGTATAAAATTATTGGCGATCCAAGTATGATAAATGGAAGGAAGAGACCTATGAGGTGAGCAGCAACTATCTCTGAAAATATTAAGATACCGAACTTCAGATTTTTTCTCAGATATTCCTTTCTTAAAAGCTGAATTCCACCGTAGTACCATCTTTTTCTCTGTCTGTATAGATCAATCCATCTTACCGGAGCCTGCTCATATACCGGACATCCATCAACAAAAATCGATCTGTACCCCATTGCATGCATTCTCACGTTAAACTCAAGATCCTCTGCAAATGATCCCTCATCAAGTGGATTTTTTATTATCAGATCTCCTTTTACTGCTCCGATAAGTCCGTTGAAGTTCTTAAAGGATGACCTCTTCAGAAAGTAGTTAAAAATTCTGTACTCTATATCAAGAGTCTCGGCCACAAAGGAGTCGGGGTTAATCACCCTTCTCTCTGAAGAAGACATGTACGCATTTTTCTCTTTTTCAAGGGCCCTAACACATTCAATCACAAAATTGTGGGAAGGTCGGGAATCCACATCAAAAAAAACCACATAGTCAGGTTCAAAACCCGAAATTTTAAGAAAACGGAAGCAGTCGTTTATTGCTCCAGCCTTTCTACCCCGAGAGTGGTATCTTTCATAAACCTCCACTCCCATCTCTTTCAGTTTCAAACCCCTCCTGTCTTCTTTACCGTTCAGATCAATCACGTAAACTATCTTTGTTTCAAGACCATCGAAGCAAAGGTTTCTGATATGATCTGCAGATTTAAGAACAACATCCTCAGGTTCAAATGGAGAAACAGAGACAATGATAGCAACTCTTCTCCCCATCACCTCATTCAGCCAGTGATGGCTATATAACTGTTTTCAAGCCACCATGCCCGCTTTTCCGAGTTAAAAATAAAAACAAAATCAGAATTTTAAAAGTGGTGAGGAAAAAAATTGGTGTCATTATTCCCGTCTCCGTTTATGAACCATCTGAAACCCTTGTAAAATCAGCCACCCATCTCTGCAATCTTGATTATGGAGATTTCGAGCCGAAAATAGTTTATGTTTTTGATGGAGAGGAAAAGGATGAGAGAGTCCTGACCTTAAAAAAACTGGGTGTAGATGTGCTTGCAAGGAACACGAGCAGGGGCAGAAGGGCAGGAGCGATTAATGACGGGCTCAAAATTATAAAAAAATACAGGCCAGCTGCGATTGCAATTTTTGATGTCGATTCCCGACCATCTCGGGATTTCGTCATTAAATGTGCTGAAAGATTGGAAAGAGGAGTTTACATTTCATCATCAAGGCGGGAAGTAATAAACCCCTTCACGCTGATAGCTGAAGGTGTGTTCATTGAATACAAGCTTATAGGCTACCTGCTCAGAAAATCCGGATTCAGGCAGTTCAATGGACTCATAGGTGTGCTGAATCCAGAGTACATCTTCAGATACAGACTCAATGAAAACTGCCTGACAGAGGATGCCGATTTCTCTACAAGAATGCATGCAATTGGACTAAGAGCTGAAATGTGTGATTCAGTACTTCATGAACAGGCACCTATCAATGCCGGAGACCTTGTATCTCAGAGGAAAAGATGGTACTACGGTGGACTTGAACTATGGAAATATTTGGGAGAAGTCATCAGGTCAGGAAATTTTAGATTTATCTTTTCGTGGCTACTTTCCCTAACATTGACCTACTTTCCCGCAATCTTCTTCCTGCCAGTAGTGTTAACCCTGCCACCTCTTCTTGTTAGATATGGGTTCAGAGGATTCAGGATTCATGCAGGGCTGATCTTCCATTTAGTTCTTCTACAGATCTCTTCTATCTCTGCACTCGTGGCTTTTTTAAGAAAAAACAAAGTTGAATGGGGCTCGATTGAACGAATCGAATGAAATTAAAAGATTATCTCAGACACGATTCTCTCTATGTCAAGCCCCATCTCTTCAAGTTTTTTCTTTGCCCTGCTGTATGCGGCGTAATTGTAGTCTTTCTGACTCCATTTGTCTATAACTGCTTCGAGCTCGGTATGAGAGAGGATTGCTGATAGAAAATCTCTGATCTCATTTCTCTTGTACGATCTGACCTCGTCTCTTCTGATCACATCAGATCCTTTAAAAACTGTGGCCTCAATTTTCCAGCAGTTCTCGCATTCAGAAATCAGTATTTTAAGATCATCGTTTTGATGCCATGTTTTCTGGGACATCATTCCTCCACAATCACAGAAACCACCAAATCCAGATGATGCTGTTCCGGAAATTGCCCTTTCATCATAAATCAGAAGCTTCAGAGGTTCAAGGTAGGCTATCATCAAAATTTGAAAACATTTGCTGATTTATAAATTTTACACCGGAATAACCTTCTTAACCTCAGGTATTCTGCTTCGCAGCTGCTGCTCCACAAACATGCTCAGAGTCATCTGTGACATGGGGCATCCAAAACATGCACCGAGGAGTTTCACCTGAACTTCTCCATTTTCCTCATCAACATCAACAACAGCTATGTTTCCTCCATCTCTCATGAGAGCAGGCCTAATTTCCTTTTCAACGACCTCCTCAACCTTTTCTTTCAGTCCCATAAATCAAATTCAGTTCAGTGGATAAAAATGTTTCTCACTCGACTGAAATCTCATCAAAAGGGACATAATCTTCGGGAATATCATCGAGATATCCGGCCTCATCAAAAACACCGCTTTCAACGTAAACAGGAGCATTAAATCTGACAGCAAGTGCTATGCTATCGCTGGGCCTTGCATCAATCTCATGGCCTATGCCATCTGCAACTATATGGATTCTTGCGTAGAATGTATTCTCGATTAGGTCGTCAATAACAATCTTTTCCACTTCTGCATTCAGCCTCTTCAAAGCCTCAACAAAGAGATCATGGGTCATCGGTCTTGGCGGAACCACACCCTTAAGTGCTGAGTGAATTGATAATGCTTCGGATATTCCTATGAATATCTGGAGAAACCTGCCTTCATCATCTTTCAACAAAACAACAGGAGTCCCTCCAAATATGCTCGGAGCCAAGTAAACACCTGCAACCTTCACCTCGATCATTCTAACTTTCTTGTATCTGGGAATTATTAATACTTTCCGTCAAATTTTTCAGCTATGGGAAACTCCGGGTGTCATGGGCATGGTGGATGAGATTGTAAGAGAAATGCTGTCTTCCGAGGGTATAAAAGTTGAAAAAATTGATGAGATAGGTTCAGGTGTGCTCAAACCCGATATAAGGGCAAGATGGAAATGCAGGTTTGGGTGCGGGTATTTTGGAAAAAGATACTCTTGCCCTCCAAACGTTCCTGAAAATTATGTTGAATTTATTGAATCTTACAGCAGAGCGGTAGCCATAATTTACAGATTTTCAGACTACATGGCTGACAAAATAAAGCTTCAGAATATCCTTCCACAGATCGAAAGCAGACTTGTGTATGATTATCCAATGGCCTTTGCTCTGTTTCCTGGAGGATGCGATATCTGTACAGAATGCAGTTACGAAAAAAACGGTAAATGTCCGAAATCACATAGAGTCAGGCCGTCTCTGTCTTCTGTTGGAATAAATGTTTCAAAGATGGGTCTGAAAATAGGAGATGGAAGATCGGTGGCAGTAATTCTCCTTGATTAATCCATCAGCATATTGAGCCCTTCAATAAAAGCCTCAACACTCGCCATTATTATGTCCGTTCTTGCACCTCTTGCAGTAACTATCCTGTCACCCTTTTTCAGCTGAACAACAACATCAACAAGGGCATCTGTTCCACCTGTTATTGCATCAACATGGTAGCTCATGAGCTCAATATCGGCATAGTCCTGTATCGCCCTCTTTATTGCATTTATTGCAGCATCAACAGGGCCGAGTCCGATCCCCGCCTCAATTACCTCGTCACCATTTATTCTGAGCTTCACGCTTGCGGTTGGCATAACATGAACTCCACTTACAATTGAAAGATCAAGAAGGTCCACCTTTTTCTCTCTTTTTATCTGGAGGACAGTTTCGATTATTGTTCTTATGTCTGCATCGGTAACCCTTTTACCCTTATCTCCCATATCCTTGATTCTGCCAAGAATCTCCTGCATCTGTTCTCTGCTTGCTCTGTATCCCATTTCCTTCATTATTGCCTCAACACTCGCCCTTCCTGCATGCTTTCCAAGCACTATCGATCTTTTTCTTCCTATGACTTCCGGAGAAATGGGCTCGTACGTTTTTGCGTTCTTTAAAAGTGCAGATGTGTGGATTCCGCTTTCATGGGTAAATGCATTATCTCCAACGATCGGCTTGTTTGGAGGTACTTTAACTCTTGTGAGCTTCTCAACAAGCTGTGAGGCAGGGTAAATCATTTCTTTATTTATGTTTGTTTTCATCCCGTAGAGAAATTCAAGGGACATGACGACCTCTTCAAGTGCAGCATTTCCGGCTCTCTCTCCAAGACCGTTCATTGCAACATGTATCTCGTCAGCGCCACCTTTAACAGCATAAATCGTATTTGATGTTGCAAGTCCAAAATCGTCATGACCGTGAAATGCAACAGGCACATCAAAATTTTCTTTCAGAGCTTTCATGGTCTGAAATGCCTTTTCAGGTGTGAATACACCGACAGTATCTGTAAACGCAAGTCTATCGGTTTTTGCAGAAATTGCATTTCTGTAAAGCTCGACGATAAAATTAAAATCGGCTCTTGAAGCATCTTCTCCCCCAAATTCAACAATCAAACCTCTTTCTTTTGCATATTCTATTGCCTGAACCGACATCTCTATTATATCCTCTCTTGTTTTTCCCGGAAACTTGCTTGAAATGTGAATGTCAGAGGATGGAGCAACCATGAAAATTGAATCGGCATTTGCATCTGCAGCAGCATCAATATCTTCAAACTTTATTCTGGCAAAGCTACAAATCTCTGCTTTTAACCCAGCCTCACTTATTGCCTTTATTGCATCAAATTCTCCCTGTGAGGATATTGCTGTTCCTGCTTCAATGATGTCAACACCAAGCCTGTCGAGGGATTCAGCAATCATGAGCTTTTGCTCCACGCTCAGAGATACGCCCGGAGTTTGCTCCCCATCCCTGAGGGTTGTATCGAGAATCCTTACTGCCATTGGCTCAATCCTTGTTATAAAGGTTATAAAAAATCTTTGCCAGTTTTTCAGATTATCTGCAGCGTCCCCTCTCCAGTTTGAATTCAGTTAAATTTCAGCTAAATTTTTCTGATTTCCAGAATTCCGGTTTAAGGGTTTGCAGAGACTTGTTGAGATGCGCTCTGGTTAGAATCGGTTTTATTTCGCGTTTGTGCTGTGTGTGATGTAAAATAAAATTTTATAATAATATTTCAGTAGCTCTCCCTGAAGTACTCAACAACCTTCGTGTAAAGATCAAGGCAGTCTTTCAGAATTTTGGGCGAAACCTGAAAGTTCATGACAAAGTGCCTGCATCCAGCATTGTAGTATTTCTCAAATCTCTCTATGAAGTCATCTGCAGTTCCGTAGACAATCGGGGACTTCTCAACAACCTCATCTGGCAGTTGCTTTGCAGCCTCAAGCCATCTCTTTCCATCTCTTGGAAAAACGAGATTCCATGTCATCTCAAAATCGTATGTTGGTGGCTCGAATCCCATAGCCTCAAGGATTCTGGGCCTTGTCAGCAGAAGCATCTTTGCAGGAAGCATCACTCTCTCCCTCGCCTCATCCCTGCTGTTTGCTATGACACCATACATGAAGTGAGCCATGTCAAGCTTTTCAGCATCTCTCCCAGCATCCTTTGCAGCGTTCATCACAGCTTCTCTGCCTTCCCTGTATCTCTCAACAGACAGATTTGCGGGAAGCCAGCCATCTCCATATCTCCCAACCATCCTCATCGTTCTGGGAGAGCTTCCGGCAACATAAATCGGATAATGTGGCTTCTGAACGGGCTTTGGATGGAGAAATGCCTGATTTAGCCTGTAATACTTGCCCTCAAAGTCAACAAAGTCCTGTGTCAGAAGGAGCCTTATCACCTTCAGAGCCTCTATTGTTCTGCCGACAGGCTTGTCGTACTCTATTCCAAATGGCACGAGATTCATAGCTTCTCCTATGCCTATTCCCAGGATGGCTCTTCCACCTGAGATTATGTCGCATGTCGTTGCCTTCTGAGCCAGAACAGCAGGATGATAGCGGTAGGTGTCACTTACACCGCTTGCAAGCATTATCTTTTCTGTGAGAACTGAAAGGGCACTCAATGCACCCCACGCTTCTATTGCATCCCATCTTTTCACTCCAGTTGCTACCGTGTGATCGGGCATCCAGTAGCTGTCGAGGCCAAGCTTTTCCGAGTAAATTGCTATGTCCCTTATCGTCTCCCAGGGAGCGTTGGGCCCTTCAACTCCAAATTTGACCTTCTCCGGATCCACATTCACTCCCATCACCTCATGCGGGAGTGAAGTAAACCTTCCAGACTCCACTTTCATCCTGCCTTGTTTCAGCCCTGACCTTCTGCCCCACCTCTGGCAGATCTTCTCCTTCAAACCATCCCATTACCTTGAAATCTCCAAATCTGGCAACAGCAATAATGTACGGCTTCTCAGCAAAATCAAAGCCCTGCGGAAAGCTGTAGAGCTGGGTGAAGCACTCTATCTCTCCTTCTCCGCCAATCTCAACCCACTCCATGTCACTTGAGTAGCAGTAACTGCAGTCAGCCTGAGGCGGGGAGAATTTTGCTCCGCATGATTTGCAGACTGTTCCGTAAATCTTACCCTCTTCGAGCCCCTTCCAGTATCTCTCGACTCTTGAAACAGGCAGCTCATGCTTCAGAACGAATGTTCTGCTCTCCATCTTGAATTTCTCATTGCTCATTTTTCACACCCCCAGAACGAAAACCCATCCAAAATGCCCCGTTCCGCCTATGTTGTGAGTCAATCCCCTATATGTCTTGAGATCAA
>Ga0256830_1001080_pt1 | contig 19749 bp, 14 predicted proteins | sample 128326metaG_FD_190537 | JGI IMG/M metagenome (GOLD analysis project Ga0256830, IMG submission 190537) | Hydrothermal vent microbial communities from Lau Basin, Pacific Ocean - 128-326 | ecosystem: Environmental > Aquatic > Marine > Hydrothermal vents | place: Pacific Ocean: Lau Basin | collected... | reverse complement strand
CCCCCGGAGATAGGGTAAACTTAAAGAAAAGCATTGCGGGATGCAGTGGAGCGTTAACGGAGGTAGTTGTGGTTTGTGAGGTTACCATTGATAATTTCTGGGCAATTGCAGCGGATCAATATGGGTACAAAGCTTTGATTCAGGCTAATGGCAAAGCTCTCATCGACGATAATACAGGTTCTCTTACTGCCCACATATGGTGGAATATTAATTATGTTACCCCTAACAATGAAGCTTTTGGGCTTGATGTGATCAATGGAGTATGGGCTATCCCTGCTACAAGACAGATTTATAAATCCAGTTCTTACACTCTTGTGTATACTAAAGTAAATCTTGAAGTTACTTATAATATCCATGGGTTGACATTGAAAGAGTCAAAACAGACCGAGGTAAAAAAATGGTCTCCGTAAAGGAATTAACCCAGGAGGGTAAAGATGGCAAGGACATGGGTTAAATTTCTATCCCTTTTATTAACTTTTCTTTTTTCTAGCGTCAACCTCTATTCTCAATCCATAGAAAATCTGATGAGAGACCTAAAGCAACCCGCAACAAGAAAGAAGAAAATTCAAGACATCGTGGAGTTAGGTAAACTCTTAAAGAAAGAAAAAATGGGCGAAAATTATATCAAAGGTGTCGAAATACTTTATACCACTGCTAAATCTACTCAGGAAGATAAAATTGTCCGCTATTGGTCCATAGCCTCCCTTGCCCTATTAAAAAAGATGGACAATTTGCCTGAATGGGATTTAAAAAGAAAAGAATTAGTTTTTAACATAGTTAGGGGTAAAGAAGATCCGGAATTTCGAGCAGAAGTGGCCCTTTTTGGACTGGGGATTTTTCTGGAGGAAAGAAAAAATAAATTAAATACCTATTCTGAATATATCCGGCTTCTTAAACGGCTCTTCTATGATAGAAATGAAAACTATATGGTCCGTTCCAATGCGGCTCCTTCATTAGCTGTTTTAGGGTTGCTCTCGCAAGAGAAAGAAAAAGCTATCAAAACTCTCTTTGAAATCATGCATTCTATCCCTCCGGCTCAGAAAGATTCTCGTTTCATGGGTAGAGTTATATTAAGTCTCCAGGAAATAACGGGAGAAAAATATCAGAGCCCGGAAGAATGGGAAAGGTGGTATAAGGAAAATTTCCTTAAAAAGTTAAATTGATTGGATTTTACCCTTTGCTCCCAACCCCGATTTGTATCGGGGGAGGAGAGGCCTGTTTTTGCAGGTATGACCGGGGTCCCTATCACTTCACCTTTATTCATCTTTTCTCCTTTCTGTCTAATGTCTAAAATCCTGGACACCTGCTTCCGCAGGTATGACGCGCAGGCTGGTTGATTATCTTTCCTACTTTTTCTTGTCATTCCTGCGGAAGCAGGAATCCATTCCCCCGCTACTCACTACCCGCTACTTACCTGGATGCCTGCTTTCGCAGGCATGACAGGTGGGCAAGAAGCCAGGATACTAAGATAGCGGGAAATTCACTGTTCACTGCTTACTGTTGTCTTGTCTCTTTCTCTTCCCAGTCTACAGTCTAAAGTCTATAGTCTATAGTCTTTCCTGCCTCCCTCGCTACCCGCTACTAACTACTCGCTACTAAAAAGGATTTGCACATGGCGTTATTCTTTGAATCTCTTAAGAAAGATGTGGTGTTATCCCACAGGAAGTTTGCGAAAGTTGAACCAGGCATCAAAGAGTCCCCAGAAGAAGATTATGCTCAGCAGAAGAGGCTGGATAACGAAGAGCAGGTAGATGAAAAAGGAGAAAATCTTGGGGGTTTTGTTTTTCTGGAGGAAGAAACTAAGGTTGCATAGTCCCTGGAGAGTGAATAGAAAGGCAGTGAGGGTGAGTAGGTTTACCCCGGAAGTCCAGAGGAGGGTATCTACTTTCCCCTGCCAGGTGAGGAGCAAACTGATTATAAGGAGCCAGACAGGGAAGAAAGGGGTTTTCCAGCGGGGAAATTCGGGGAAATCGGTTTTTAATTTGTTGAATCGGAATAAAACTCTGATGGAGAGGTAATAATGGGTAAGGATAAGAGAGGTCAAGGAGATGAGCATCCAGGCAGGGAAAGATATGCGGAAGTAGTGGAGTAAGGTTGTTATGGCCTTTGTAACCCGCTGGATTTCGGCTTCTCCCATGCCCATTTTTTTGTAGGCGTTGGTTGTTTCCTGGATAGTATTCTGCAGCAATTGATTAAAGTATGTGGTGAGGGAGAAATCTTTTAGATGGTAGAGAAGGAGCAGGCTTACGGTGACCAGGAATACTGCCCATAAGGAGTTATAGAATATTATCCTCCAGTGAGAGAAAGTTTTTTTAAGCAGTAATAATAGTATGCCCGGGAAGCATACAGCCAGGAGAGAGAAGATGTAAGGGATAAGCATGTTTTTATTCATAATGAATATAAGTAGAAGCGAGATAATGAAGGAGAGGAGTAATTCCCGCCAGGAGAGCAGGAAGAAGGATAATATAAAGGGAATGAAAAGGAAGAAATAAAGTATACTGCCCAGGAAAGGCGCATGTACAGAAGCCAGAAAGCCCAGAGCGCTCAGGATAGGAAAGAAAAAGTAAAAAGAGAAAGGATTCACTGTTTCACGTAAGGCAATAGTCCGGCCATCCGCGCGGTTTTTATGGTGCGAGCAAGCATTCTCTGGTGTTTAGCACAAAAACCTGTATGCCGGCGAGGGAGGATTTTGCCGCGTTCACTGATGTAATGCTGCAAGGTTTCTGTATCTTTGTAATCTATCGTATCCAAATCTTTTTGACATAACCTGCACACTCTCTTTCTGGTGGTTGCAGGAAATTTTGTTGCCCTTTTGGTCAGTTCCATATTCATTCTACTCCTTCTTCTAATTCATGTGTGTTGTCTATGGTTTCTTCTGGATGTACATCTGCTGCCTCGGTGGTATTGAGCTCTCCGCCTATTCTGGAGAGGAATTGTACCCTGTTGGCTACTACCTCTACGATGTTTCGTGTTTTACCGTCACCTATTTCTATACTTCTGTTCCGTAATCTGCCTTCTACAAAGACAGGCCTGCCTTTGGTTAAGTACTGTGTACAGCTTTCTGCCTGTTTTCCCCAGACTTGCACGTTAACATAGCATACTTCCTCTTTTCTCTCCCCGGCACGGTTGGTGTATACCCGGTTAACTGCAACGCTGAGAGTGGAAACCGGGGAGCCTGAGGGAGTAAATCTCAATTCCGGGTCGCGTGTAAGATTTCCCATCACAAAAACTTTATTTAGATTTGGCATCGCTATTCTCCTTTTTTCTAAGTAAAATTACCAGAATGTGGGCATTTTGTCAAATTCATTTTTTCCGGGTAATAAGTTTTCTGAGTACTCTTTCATCGGTTTTGAATGCGGTTTTTAGTTTATCTATGGCTTCGGCAGGTGCCTCAAAATTAAATATGAGATAGTAACCCTCTTCCAGTTTTTTTATGGGGTAAGCCAGCCTTCTTACTCCCCAGTCTAATTTTTCTACAACTTTCCCCCCCTCTTTTTGCAGTAATTCCTCAAAAGCCTGAGTTAGTTTTTCTACTTCCTCTTTTTCTAAGTCTGGACGAAAGATAAGAAGTCCTTCATATAAACGCATTTTTTCTTCCTCCTTTCAGGTACGGAAATGTATGTACAGTATATCCCCGTCATTTACTAAATATTCTTTCCCGGCGATTCTTACTCTGCCTTTTTCTTTTGCCTCGGAGTAAGAATTAAAGCCAACCAGATGTTCAAAATTTATAACTTCTGCCTTGATAAATCCTTTTGCCATATCACTATGTATCTTCTCTGCCGCCTGCACTACGCTTGCTCCCTTTTTCAAAGACCAGGCATGTAATTTATTCCTCGCGATAGTGTAAAAAGTAATTAAGCTTAGCATATCATAACAAACCTTAATCAATTTTTGCAACCCGCTTTTTTGTATCCCCATAATTTCTTTGAATTCTTCTCTTTCACTATCTGAAAGTTGAGAGAGCTCTTCCTCGATTTTTCCGCATAAGAAAAGGACGGGGAGATTTCTTTCTATAAGCTCTGAGGTACAGGGGAAGTCTTCTACCTTTTTGTCTTCTCCCATATTAATTAGATATACAACAGGTTTTAAAGTGATGAGGCCGTATCCTGTCAGAATTTGCTGCTCTTCTGTTTTTAGAGGTATTTCCCTTAGGGGTGTTCCCTGCTGGAGTCGCTCTATTACTTCTGCAAGGAGTTTTTTTCTGGGTATGTCTTCTCTTGCCTTCAACTTGTTAACGGCATTTTGCAGTATATCTAAATCTCTTAAAATTAACTCTGTTTCTATAATATCAATGTCCCCTTTTATATCTAAATCTCCCTTTCGGTAAGGAATATCAGGGTTATCAAAACCTCTTACTACATGAAGTATTAAATCTACGGCTTGAATCTGGGAGAGAAACTGGTTTCCCATTCCCTCGCCTTTGCTGGCTCCTTCGATAAGCCCGGCAATATCCATAAACTCTATCTCTACGGGTATCCCCTCTCCTACTCTTAGGAAATTTTTTAACTTTGATAATCTTTCGTCGGGTACTGCCACTTTCCCTATATTTGGCTCGATGGTGGTGAAGGGGAATTTTTCTACCCTGGCATTGCCTCTGCTGAGAGCGTTAAAAATGGTGGACTTGCCCGCGTTCGGAAGGCCTATAATACCTATCTGCATGTAGAATTATAACAGAAAAGTTTTAAAGCCGTACTTTTATATGAAGCTCGCGGAGTTGGATTTCTGTAACAGTAGAAGGAGAGTTGGTGGTCAGGCAGACGGCCCTCTGGGTTTTGGGGAAGGCAATCACTTCTCTTATTGAATCCGTACCGCTCATAATCATAAGTAGTCTGTCCAGTCCCAGAGCTATCCCCCCATGGGGAGGAGCGCCTGTGCTTAGAGCATCCAGGAGGAATTCGAATTTCTCTTTGTATTCGGTAGGAGAAAGACCAATAATCTCAAACATTTGCTTTTGCACCTGTGCCTGGTGAATTCGGATGCTCCCGCCTCCCAGCTCTTCTCCGTTGAGGATGATATCGTAAGCCCTGCTTCTTATTTTGCCGGGGTTGCTTTTGAGCAAAGGTATATCCTCTTCCTTTGGGGAAGTGAAAGGATGGTGAAGAGTAATCCATCTTTGCTCTTCTTTGCTGTATTCAAAAAGGGGAAACTCTGTGACCCAGGCAAATTTAAGCTCATTCGAATTTATCAGGTTCATTTTCTTTGCCAGGAAGTTTCTTAGGTTGCCCAGTATTTCCAGCGATTTTTTCTCTTCTCCGGCTACCAGGATAAGGAGGTCTCCTGTTTCTATCTTTCCTGTATTTTTGAGCTTTTCGATTTCTTCTCCTTGCAGAAATTTTGCAATAGGAGATTTTACCCCAGAGGCTCTGAATCCTATCCATATCAGCCCTTCTGCTCCGAGTTCCCTGGATTTGCTTATTAGCTCTTCCCTTTCCTTAAGAGAGAACTGGCTCCCTTGCGGAATGTTTATTCCTTTAATGCAGTCTCCTTTTTCTATAACTTTCTGGAATACCCGGAAGGAGGTGGAGGTAAAAACTTCTGTGAAATCCCGGATTTCCAAACCAAATCTCAGGTCAGGACGGTCTGTGCCGTAGCGTTGAAGACATTCTGAATAGGAGAAAGACGGGAAAGGGGGAGATATTTCTTTCCCCAGGAGTTTCTTGAACAGGTGCTGTAAGAGATTTTCAGTAACTTCCATTATTTTCTTTTCATCTATGAAAGACATTTCCAGGTCGATCTGGGTAAATTCAGGCTGACGGTCTGCCCGCAGGTCCTCGTCCCGGAAACATTTGACTATCTGGAAGTATTTATCCACTCCTCCTACCATCAAGAGTTGTTTGAAAAGCTGGGGTGATTGTGGGAGAGCATAGAATTTGCCCGGGTAGATACGAGAAGGCACCAGGTAGTCTCTTGCTCCCTCGGGAGTACTGCGGGTGAGGAAAGGTGTCTCCACCTCCCAGAAACCATGGGAAGAAAGAAACCCCCTGATTGTCTGGGCTGCATGGTGTCTGAGCTTAAGACGGTTAAGCATTTCCTCTCTTCTAATGTCCAGGTACCTGTATTTTAATCTCACCTCTTCAGTGAGCTCTTTTTCATCAATAGTGAAGGGAAGATGAGCAGGGGTAGAGAATGTAGTTAATTCACTGCCTATTACTTCTATCTTTCCTGTACTGATACGTAGGTTTTCTGTGCCTGCCGGCCTTTTTCTTACTATGCCTTTTATCCCTACTACGCTTTCGGATTTTAGCTTTTTTACTTTTTTATGCAGGGAAAGATTATCCTCGGGGTTGAAAACAACCTGCACCACTCCTTCCCTGTCGGCAAGGTCGATAAAAGTTAACCCTCCATGGTCCCGGGTTCTTCTTACCCATCCATATAGCTGTATTTCTTTACCGATGTGTTCCTCCCCTACCTCACCACAGTAGCATGTCCTTGGGGTAATTTCGTTTTTCATTGTTTAATAATTTCTATGGCTTCTTCTTTGCTGAGCAATTTTTGTTCTCCCGTATCCATGTTTTTCAGGAGAACTTTTCCTTCTTTTATTTCGTCTTCTCCCAGGATAACGGAGTACTTGGCTTTTACCCGGTTAGCTGATTTCAACTGGTGTTTGAGATTCTTTCCCGAGTAATCTAAATCCGAGGTTATCCCCCTTTTTCTTAACTCCTGGGTTAGGCAAAAGGCGGGTAAAAATTCTTTTTCGCTTACATAGCAGGCGAAAGCCTGGATGCCGTTTCTGTCCGCTGGTGTTTTACCTTCTTCTTTTAAAGCCAGCAGGATTCTTTCCAGGCCTAAAGCAAAACCGCAGGCAGGAGTGTATGCCCCCCCGATTTCTTCTACCAGGTTGTCGTATCTTCCCCCGGCTAAAATAGTGTTTTGAGCCCCTAATAGATTGTGTTGAAATTCAAAGGTAATGCCGGTGTAATAATCCAATCCACGCACCAGGTGAGGATGAAGATGGTAACGCACATGCAACTCTTTTAAGGTGTTCTCAACTTTATGGAGGTGGTTCTTGCAGTCATTGCAGAGATTGTCAAGGAGGGAAGGCAGATGTTCGGCTAATTTTCTGCACTCTTTAACTTTGCAATCAAATATTCTTAAGGGATTCTGTTCAGTCCTCCGCTTACAGTCCTTGCAGAGTAAATCAACCCTGTTTCCCAGGCTCACTTTTAATTTCTCTACAAATGCCTTTCTATCCTGCAAACAGCCTACACTTCCCAATTCGAGGGTAAAATCTTTAATAGCCAGGGTTTCCAATATTTTAACTCCCAGGTAGATAATTTCGGCATCAAGGTAAGGACTCCTGCAGCCCAGCACCTCTACTCCTATCTGGTGAAATTCCCTTTCCCTGCCGGCCTGGGGCTTTTCATAGCGAAAAAATGAACCTCGATAGAAATAGCGAACGAATTTTTGCCTCCCGTAAATTCCTTCCTCTACGTAGGCTCTTACCACGGGTGCAGTGCCTTCAGGGCGAAGCACTACTTCTCTGCCGCCTTTATCTTTGAAGGAAAACATCTCTTTTTCCACTATGTCCGTAGTTTCGCCTATACTGCGGGTAAAGAGGGCTTTTCTCTCCAGCGTGGGAGTGATTATTTCTCTGAAGCCAAAAGTTTTTATTGTTTCTGTAATTTTATTCTCTGTGCTGCGCAGTATTTCGGATTGAGGAGGAATGAAGTCAGTCGTCCCTCTAAGACGGGTATATTTTGCCATAATCAGAAAATGAGGGAGGTAACGGTTTTGGCAATGAGGGCAAGGGCAATGGAAGCCATACCCACCAGTCCCATTCCGCAGGAGTAACCAGCCAGGATTATGGGGGTGTATTTCCTCCAGGTTTCTTTGCCGATTCTACGGGCAAAGAAATATCTGCCCAGGAGAGCACCTACAAACATGGGGAAAGCAAAATGGGGAAATATAGCTACCCCTCCTACCAAGCCATAAAATAGAGATACGGGAATACGAAACATGGCTAAGGCCGAATATAAAACAATTCCTATACCCGAGCTTAGCAATATATAGGATGGATTTATTGCTTTGAGCATCCACTTAGCTCCTCCTTCCAGGGTGGCCGTGGCCCAGAGAGATTTAAATATGGCACTCATGGGCCACATCTTTTGTACAAAGGGGTAAGTGGAAGAGGGAATGGGCCCCATTCTCCATATTATCTGCCAGAAAAGGAAAGAGGCAACAAGCATGATACCTAAGGCGGTAAATTCTGCCTTGACCCAGGAGGGGAAACGTGTATGGGTGAGGTTAAGCTCTTCGAATCTCTGGGTTACCCATCCGTGGTTGAAATAAGGAACAGGAGCAAACCAGATACCTGCACCTTTGTAACCGGAAAGGATAAAGGTCCCTTCTCTTACCATGGGAAAACTTATGCCTGTGGCCACACCGGTTATCCCGAACATACGGGCGGAGACAAAGGAAAGCAACGGGGTAAGCACGAAGCCGAAGACAATGAAAATCCACAAGGGAAAACTGGGGACCAGAATATGACATATGACAATATAGGCAGTAGTAGAAAAAAGCCATACTACCAGCGAAAGCCAGATGGGAAAGTCTCCTCTTCCTGCCGGTGATTTTCTTATCCTTCTCTGGGCAGGAGGTTTCATGAAAGTCTTTATCACTTTCCATATACCAACCAGGGCTACTACTATACCCAATCCAATAGTTACGGAAATCCAGATATCCATCGTGGTGGCCACCTTGGCCGGTATCACGGTCATACCCGGCCTCCAGCTGCGTATAATACCAAGCTTGTAAAAAATTGGATTCATTACCGTGTTAGCCAGGAAAGAGCCCAGGAAGGTCCCTATTACCACCCAGAAGGGAAGCAGGAAGCCAACAAAAATCCAGGTTAAATCTGTTCCCCAGCCAAATATGGCAGCGGGTAAATGAGCACCAAGGTCAGAAGTGCCATCTACCCAGGGTATGGGGAAGAGCATGAATGGTTTCGCCATTACCAGGCCGGTGAAAGTGGGAATTACCACATAAAAGAGGCCGAAAATTATTCCGATCATGGCAGAGATAGAAAAAATTCTCCAGCGCCATGTTTCTTTCTTTGCACTACTTTCGGCCAGTGCCGTGGCGCCTTCTGCTGCCACCGGTGCCATAGGGAAAGGTAAACGCTCTATATCAGCAGTGAGTTTATAAAAAAGGTATCCCAGGCCAAAGTAATTTAAGCGGAAAAGAACATTATTCCCTACCAGGAGAAGGATAGGAATAATCCAGGCTTTGTCCAGGAAAGTCCTTTTGATTAATGCTTCAGAACCGGCAGGAGGCACTACCCAGGAAGGTATTTTATCGGATAATCCGAAAGCTTTTGCATAGGGTGACTGGATTAGATACTGCTGCCATATTTTCTCGGCGAAGGCTCCTCCCTGGAGTACAAGGGATGCTGCTCCCATGATGAGACCGGGTGCCACCAGGCTGGAGGCAATAATATATATAATATAGATCTCCTGCTTTTTTAATTGCACCAGGGAACGCTTGGCTATTTCCACGAAAAGGATAATGGTTACCCATTGTGCGGCTCCTCCTATGCTTCCTCCTGTAATCAGCCCCAGGTAAATTGCCCCGGGTAACATGATGAAGCCTATAAATAGAGCTGCTACGACGGTTTTAATATTAAAACCGTCTTCGAATTTTTCTTCCTGCTGTTTTGCATTGGTGTTTTTTATCTCTTCCATATCTCACTCCTTCTCTCTGAGTAATGATTCTCCTTCTGCGTGGTATTCGCGCTTAATTTTCGGGCTTAGTGTTCTCCAGACCAGGAATTGTTTTCTGAGAGTATCAAGGAATCTGCGGTTAACTCTTTTCCATGCACCTATTTCCCCACTTCTTCTTTTCAGGATTACCTTAATCAGGTAAACGCCGAATTCTCCCGTCGGTATTGCTTTTAATGTGGCATGTTGGCTCACGCCCAGGTCAAAAGGTGCCAGGTGCACTATCATTTCCATTGAGTAGCCCTTTTCTCCTTTCCAATCAAAAGGTTTAAATTCTACTCCCTGGGTGAAAAATGTTCCAATGGATTCCTCCGTATAAGCAGAAAAGTAATTTCGGAAGAAGACATAGACACCGAGAATTTCTTTTCCACTTATAGTGAAAGGAAAATCAAATTCCCAGACATCACCTTCCGGCTCAGGAAGTTTCCATCTGCGTGTAACGTCCGGCACAGATAGCTGGGATGCTTTGCGAGCAGGATAAAGAGTGGAAAGCATTACCACTGCCATGACGATGAGTGTGGAGGTAACCGCAGAAAGGGAAGAGTAGTTCAGGGTAAGACCGGTAAGGAATCCGAAAGTGGTAGTTAATTTTGCTACAACTTGCCCTAAGAGATAGCCGGCTACTGCTCCCAGGACTGCATAGACTGCTGCTTCGGCTATGAAAAGGGCTGCTATGTGTACAGGGGCAAGCCCTACGGAGGAATAGGTGCTTATTTCTTTTATCCTTTCATATACGGAGCCCAGCATGGTATTCAGTACAATAAGTGCAGCAATAAGTATGGGAATGGCCAGGTTTCCCATGCCTCTGTATGAGGTAAGCCCTACAGAACTGTAAACCCATACTTTATCCCCTACTCCAGTGAAGATAGTCAGGCCAAGACGGGAAACGAATTTTTCTGCCTGGGCAATTATGTCGGTACCCTCGGGGAAGGAAAGAACCATTGACTGCAGTGTGCCGCCGTTTTCCATAACAAAACGGTAGGGAAGGAAGGGAACAGTGGAATATTCGCTGTGGGTGAAGGATTCCATGGTGGTTTTCCCCATTCCTGCCATAACTGTTTTTTCCTGTTTAACTTTTTCTAACTCCTTCGATCCCATCATGCTGAAATTGACGGGTGTAAGCCTTTCATCATCCAGGTCATGCAAGTTTTTCATGGCTTCGTCGTTGAGAATACCTATTACTCTGACCTCTTCTCCCAGCAAGTTTAGAGAAATTTTCCCTACGTCTTCTTTCTTTATTTTGAGAAGATTGGCAAGTCTTAGAGGAAGTATTATGACATTCTTTTCTCCTGGTTTAAACCATCTTCCGGCTATCAAAAACCTGGAAATGCGGGTAATCTTATCTTCTTCCGGGACTACTCCCACCAGGCCTGAAGCATAGGCAAATTGCTTATCGTTTCTCAGTTTTATGAAAGTGGTTGATTCCAGGACGGGAGAGATAAGCCAGGAACGGGGAATTACCTTAGCTTCATTAAAAAACCCGCTTCTCAAATGTTCCAGTACAACTTCCTCGAAAGGATTCCATGACCTATCCCTTATCAAGATGCCCTGGTAGAGAGGTTTGTTATCTCGCAGTACCCGGTTGTACTTCATGAAAGTTTTTACGGAAGTAAAGGAAAGCACGGTGAAAGTGAGAAGAATCAAGGTTATTGAAGTTAACCAGGTTCTCACCTTTCTTCTCTTCATGTTGGAGACACCCAGGGTGAAGGCGGCTGCTGTAGCGCTAATTCTGCCTACGTCTGCTTCGTGTACCTTGGCTCTCTCCCTTTTCATCCTTTGCATCTGCTCTTCAAATTTACTGCTAATAATAGAAACCACGATTACAGAAAGAGAGAGTAGAATAAAGGAGAGCAGGATTACTTCCGGGGTATTGGCCAGACGAAAAGCGGGATGGACCATGCGCATTATCCAGTAAATAAAAAGAAAGATAGCGAAAACTCCCCCTAATTGTTTTTTAATATCCGCAAAGCCAAAAAATAATCTTTCGGCAAAGTAAGCAAAGGGAAGAAGGATTGCCAGGTAGAAGATGATTCCTTTGATAACATCGTTTGAAGTTGCTTTTACATCAGGATATGCGCGCGATTCTATTGCTAAGGCCTGGCGGGAAAACTTCATAAATTTGTCCCATACCCTGTTTTTGAGTGCTTCTTCTGCCTTCTTAAAGGAGTCCCATGCCCATTTATGTAAACTCTCCAGTCTTCGGTTGCTTATTCCATATCTAATCAGGTTTTTAATCCGGAATTCGTCCAGGTAAAGCATGTCATGGGCACCCTGGTAAGGAGTACGAATGATTGAATTAGTTTCTTGTGGGTTGAAGCCTTTACCTTCAGAACCTTCTTTTGTTTCCCAGTTCTGGGAATTTAGTAGCAGGTATCGTTTGCCCAGAGGACCTGAGCTCCCCAGTATTTTTACCCAGGATTGAGGTTGGGCAAAGACTACTCCTACTGGTTCACTATCAGAAGACCACACCCACTCGCGGGGGACGAACCTGCTCTGTCCATAGGCATAGGGAGTGCTGTTTGCCCTGTCAAAAACATCTATACGATCAAGAGAAATGAGAAATGCCGGGTCAATAAGGTCAAATACATTTATAGGCTTGCAGGGGAAAAGAACAATCATATGTTCATTTTCCACGTTGGTCATTTTAACCTGGAGTGGGTAATTTTCATTACCATTTACTCCTAAATCCGGGGCAAGAACAATTTCTCCGGTAGTAGGATCCAGTGCATAACCTTCCAGATAATAATTGGTGCTTTCTGATAATGTGACATTAACAGCATTAAAAATTGCTTTGCCCTTTTTGTCGGTCATTCTTAGCCTTAGCGTCCTTACCCCCATATACTCCTTCTCCTGGCCGGTGAGGTGGACATAGGCAATAGCTCCGGACACAGGGTTAGAAGGGACAAAAGAAGTGCGGGGATTAAAGGTTACTAAGCGTGCTTCTAAGCTTTTCAAGCCATCCTTCAATTCTGTCTGGAAGGAGGGGAAAAGATCTTCGTCGTTTATAGCCTCCTGCAGCAGGCTGTTCAGGAAACGGGACTGCTTGCGGATGAAAGCAAGGTTGTACCTGTCCAGCGTATCAAAAGGAGTATCCAGGTAGTTTCGGGAATCATATATGGTAACAAGATTAAGGGCAGGAGTTCCTGAAAGCAGAACAGGAGTGCCCTCTACCTTTATTTTTTCTAAGATAAGAGTATCCCAGCTTATTCCCTTTACCGGGCTTATTCCATTTGTGAGGGTGTTTTCCGGGATATATCCGAGACGGGCAGATACTTTTTTATTATACTCTTCAAATTTTTTGCCCAGGGGAGCAAAAAACTTCTGGTAATAGAAATCGTTCGTTCCGTGCCAGACACCTATCTCATCGGTCCCGGGTGAGAGGTCCAGGGTAATGAAAAGACTGGCATTGATTGGCTCTTTTATCTTGTTTCTGATGAACCTATGTTTGCGTAAATGTCTCTGTGTAAAGGCTACAATCCCGGAAAGGTTTTCGTAATGACCGGTGGTAAAGAGAAACATTATGCTTCTCTTAGGAGGGTTCTTGACGAAATCCTCGACTATGTTTAGAAGGGTGGCAGTGTTGAAGGCAGAAGTTGCTCCCGGAGCAAAATCAGGAATAACGGAAATAGAGTCGTAGAAAGTAGAGAGGATTATCAACTGTTCCTTGAGTTTGGGGTCAGAACCTTTAAGCGTAGCATAAATATTGTAGGATTTAACCTTTTCCCAGTCCATTCTCCCTTTCAAGGTTCCTTCTGTATTTTTGTCACTTAAAAGGGATAGAAACTCTGAAAAGTACTTTCTTGGTAACCAGTAGCGGGGAATATCCAGGGGCTGGGAAAGAAATTTTCTCTCTGCTTCATAGCGGGAAGTATTCTCGGGCTCTATAAATACTATTGCCTTAGCTCCTAACATGGCCATGTTTAACCAGGCAGTTCCCGAATTGAAATCCAGGATAAGTATATTGTCTTTTATTTTTTCTCCGGTTATATCTTTGTAATTTGCTTTTCCCGCATAAATAATTCTTCCTTTTATGCCTTCAGGGGGGACAGTAGGGGTTCTTACCAGGTTGGGCCAGAGAGGGTAAACCGGGAAAACCTTGCCTTTTAAGGTGAGCTCTCCGCCCCTGGAGACGGGAACTGTAACCTCTACTGCTTCTTTCTTTACTTCCAGGCCAAGGTTTTTGAGAAAGTTCTCTATGTATTTGGCTGCCTTTTTATTTCCCGGATATCCGGGAATTCTGGATTTAAGAGAGGAAAAATATTCTATGTGCTGGGTTAGTTGGTCAGCGTATCCTGTGATAGTAAGAGAAAATAAGAAAAAAAATATGAAGATAGTGCAGCTTAATTTTCTTATCATTTATCTCCTCCTCTAAATCCAGAATACTGTGTTTCCTGTCATTCCGGTGAGCAAGTCTATTACGAACCACAATCCTGCTGCAGAATACTGGCCTAAAATCAAGCCCAGGAAGAACGGACGTATTCTGAGATAAATTCTGGGTCCTCCATATCTCAGGATGAGAAACTTTAAAAGCCAGGCTAAAAATATGGAAAGCCAGAGCATATCTATCCAGTTCACCGAGCCTATGGCAAATCCGATAGGATGCAATGGCCACCAGAGAAATCTTTCCCGCATGAACATGAGGAAGAACATGAATCCTGCTCCCACCCCCTTGGCAAGTAATCCTAAGCTATTGGGAGGAGTGGGATGAAGGATTTTATCGGTTATTGTTTTCAAGGGGTTTGTTGCATTACCAACAAAGTACCAACGGTTCAGGTTTATTCCTCCGTAGGTATAGGCAAGATGGAGGTCTACTACTACAGAAGCTACTATTGAAATCACCACGGCAAACAGTATGGACCAGAAGATTAGCCTTCCTTTCTCTTTCACGCCTTCTTTGAGTATTTTTAAAGAGTTAGAGACTGCAGACATGACGAAAGTCCTTATATCTGCTGCATAGGCATAAGTGAAGTAACTTGCTACCAATCCTTTCTGTCCTAATAGCGATGTTCCCAGGGTGGAATAAGTTTGGGGAAAGGCTATGCCAGGAGCAATAAGCGTGGGGATGCCTCCCTCAATGACTACCCGTACAACTCCCAGGAAGATTATTATTGCCAGCGTGAAGAAGAAAATAGCCGGGATAGGAGGAATACCGGAGAAAATCAACCAGGTTATAGAGATAATATAGGCAACTATTGCACCCCAGAAACTTATCTTGTAAGGAAGAAGTTCTCCCGAATCATCTATGTTGCCTCTGCCTATTGCCTTTCTGAAAACTTCTTTCAAGTGTCCCCGTGCCATCCAGAGCCCGTACAATACAAAGGTAATAAAAGCACCTGTACCTACATGGTTGAATATCACATCCCTGGTACCATAAATGCCGAGGTTCTCAGGAGAGGCTATTCCTGTGATGTTAAAGACCCCGGAGAGGGTTTGATAAACAAGCGAGAAAAACCAGATGCTGAAAGATACTTCCAGGTTTACCAGGTACAGAAGCCCCAGAACAGGAAAACTCAGACGAAAGTAGAGAGAACGAGTCTGGCGGAAAACCAGGATATTATTTGCCAGGTTTATCTGGGGAATACCGGGAATATAGTTATGAAGAGCATTTATCGAGCTTAATAGAAAGGGGACAGCAAATCCCAGCCACATCAAGGGATTGCGGAAGAAAGGAGGAAGGAGGGAAGAAGGATTATCCTTTTTTACCATTTCCAGGGGAAGCTGGGTAAGAGGAAAGATAAGCCTTTCTCTTTCTATCCATTGTTTTGCCATGATGGCAGGAATGAAAATCATCAATAAGTAAAGAGAAAGTAGAAAAGGAGACCAGAAAAGCAGTGGTTTGAACCATACCCCCCAGGGCACGGAGGCTCCTTTACCCGCTCCTTCATAGAATAACCTAATTGCTTCTGTATTCTGGGGAATGAGCCAGGGTTTGATATAGGGAAGTATAAGGGTATCCCAGCGATTTTCTGGAGAGGCGAAATACTTGGGAGCAGCTATGAGGGATAGTATCTGAGAGCCCAGCCCCATGGTGGTTATGGAAGAAGCCACCAGAAGCATGATATACACCTGGAGTAGCTCTCCGGAAGAGAGATGCCAGGATCTTCTTAACTTTCCTAATAATACGTTGAAAAAGATGACCAGGACCAGGAACAAAAAGACTCCTGCTACTGGCACATGGTCGATGGCCATGTAGGAACCGTGCACCACATTTATGGAATAATGTGCCATTAACACGGCCAGGAGAGAGAAAAGGGCTCCTATTATCATGCCTCTGTAGGTAGCCCGGGTATTTGCTGGCTGAGGTGTCAAATTTTCCATCCTGAGAGCATTTTAAATAAATTTGTCTTAATTTTCAATCCCTTTTTTAGAAAACAACCGGATTTTTTCCCAGGCACCTGCGCATTCCGGATAATTGTTAAGCTCATTGATAAATTCTTTGTAAGCTTCTTTCTCTTTCCCTTCTTTTTCCAGAATAAGTCCCCTGAGGTAATGTAAGTTGGGAAAAAGAGGGTAATTTACTTTTATTTTATCCAGCTCTCCCCAGGCATTTTTCCATTTTTCCGCCTGAAAATAAAGAAGGGATAAATTAAATCGCAGCTTGGGATCATCCGGGTAAATCTTTAAAGCTTCCTTATGAAATGCGATTCCTTCTTTTATCCAGCCTTCTTTGATGTAAAGAACGCTCAGTTTCCTGGCTATTCCTATTTCTTTCTTTTCTTCCCATTCCTTTTTCCATAGTTCTTTGACTTCCTGGTTTTTGCCTTCCCAGAATAGTGCTTCTCCTTTCTCGTCGTTTTTAAGGTTTTTGGTTTTATTTATTCCCTGTAGAATTACAGATGCTATAGCCAGGATAGAGAGGAAAGAGATGAGGTAAATTGCCTTACTTAGTGAATTTTTCATATTCATCTTTCATTTCCTCTCTCAATTTGCGAATCAGTCTCTGGAATCTTTTGGCTCTGTTTATAAGCACTCCTACAAGCACAAAAAGGAAGAAAAACATTATGAATCGGTACCCTTTTCCAGGCCAATTGAATATTACCGGCCAGATAGAAAAAATAGATATAAATATAAGGATATTCTCGATTATCTCAACCTTTTTCATGAGAAAATAGATTCTACGTAATCACGGGGAGAAAATTTTACCAGGTCATCCCATTTCTCCCCTACTCCCACCCATTTTACCGGTATTTCAAGTTCACGTTCTATTTGAAGTATTATCCCCCCTTTGGCTGTTCCGTCAAGTTTGGTAAGTGCTATTCCCGTAATATCAAGTGCATTGTGGAAGACATGTGCTTGTTGGAAGCTATTCTGTCCTACGTGGGCATCCAGCACCATTATTACTTCCTGGGGCGGTAAGAGAGGGGAATAATTAAATTTCGCGGAAAGAACTCTTTTAATCTTCTTTAGTTCTTCCATGAGGTTTTTATCCGAATGCATTCTTCCTGCCGTGTCAATAATGAGAAAATCATAGTTTCGTGCCAGAGCGGACTGCAGAGCATCAAAGGTTACTGCCGTGGGGTCAGCACCGTATTGGTGTTTAACCATGTCAGCTCCCACCTTTCTGGCAATTAGTCCAAGTTGCTCTATTGCAGCGGCACGGAAAGTATCACTGGCAGAGAGCAGCACTTTTTTCCCTTCTTTGACAAAGGAGGAAGCAAGTTTGCCGATGGTCGTGGTTTTACCTACACCGTTCACACCTACCATGAGAAGGACGGTGGGAGGAACAGGAGAAATTATCGGTTCTCTGTTTAGGGGAGGGAAAAGGGAAAGAATTTCTTCTTTTAAAATTTCCTGTATGTTTACACCTTTTCGTTTTTTTAGTTTCTCCATTAGAATATCTACTGTCTGGATGCCCATGTCTGATTGAATAAGTATTTCTTCTATCTCCTCCCAGCCATGGTCTTTTCCTCTTCCCAGCCGGGAAGAGAAAAGATTTCTCATCCTTCCCAGACCTTTAAAAATTTTAGTTTTCACTGATTTCCGCTGCCTCCATAAAATTCACGGATAATATCTTTGAGATACCAGGTTCTTCCATAGTTATGCCGAATAGAGCATCTGCCTCAGAGAGTGTTCGCTTGTTATGGGAAATAATAAGAAACTGGGTGTTGTCTTTCAATCTCTTTAAGAAGTTGAGCAGCTTGCTTACGTTCGGGTCATCCAGGGGAGCATCGATTTCATCCAGCATGCAGAAGGGCGAAGGCTTTATCCGGAAAAAGGAAAAAAGGAGTGAGATTGCTACCAGGGCTCTTTCTCCCTGGGAAAGCAGAGATAAATGAGAAGGTTTTTTACCGGGTGGTGAGGCCATTATTTCCACTCCTTTTTCTTCAAAATTCTCCTCTTCGGTTAATTTCAAGTCAGCTTCTCCTCCTGCAAAAATTTCCTGGAAGGTGCGGGAAAATTCCCTTCGTATCTCCTCAAATACATCCAAAAAGCGCCTTTTAGCCTCTTTTTCCAGGTGTTTAAGCGTACTTCTCAGCTCATCTATACTCTTTTCAATGTCTTCCTTCTGGTTTAGGTAAAACTGGTATCTCTCTTCTATTTCGTTTTCCTCCTCGATAGCAGTTAAATTTACCTCTCCCAGACGTTTTAACCTATCTCTGAGGTAATCCAGGTCTTCTTCTATTATACTTAAATTTTTGTCTTTCCATCGGTCAATTTCTACCTGGTAGAGAGAATATATCCTGGAGTATATGTTTCTCATCTCTCCTTCTATACGGGTGAAAGAAAGCTCCTTTTCCTGTAATTGATGGAGAGTTTGCTCCCATTCTTCTCTCATTCTTCGGCTTCTCTCTTCTTCGTTTCTGCGTTCTTTTTCCTTCTCTTCCTTCATCTGCAACAACTTGCTGCTTTCTGTCCTGATTTCCTGCAGTTCTTTTTCGTTTTTCCCCCTCTCTTCTTCCAATTCTTTTATTGCCTTAGTTATCCCCTGCATTTCATCTGCATACTTATCTTCCTCCATTTGTCCCTGTACTTTATCCCTTCCCAGTTTTTCTTTCCTTTTTTTCAACTCGCTCAAGTTAATTTTTACATTTTCCAGGTTGACTTTCCAATGGGAGATTTTCTGCACAGTATCCTGCATTTCTTCCCGTAATTTAAAAACTTCCTGTGCTATGTTATCAATATTTTTCCCTGCTTCTTTAAGCTCATCTGCCACAAGGTTCTTTTTAGTTTCTTCTTTTTCTTTTGTCTTTTCCATCTCTTTCAGTGCTTTCTTGCTATCTTCTATTTCTTTCTCCCATTCTTTTTTCTCACTATTTAGGGCCTGGAGAGCATTTTCAATATCTTTCTCTCTCTGGGTAAGTTGCCGCTGTTTTTCTTTCCACTCCTCTATTTCTTTCTCTACCTGTGATTGCTCCCTTAATTTACTGTTTAATTGGTCTTTTAATTCACTCAGTAATGCTGCTTTTTTCGCCACTTTTTCTTGCCATTCCCTTATTTCCTTTTCAGTCTCTTTCAGTCTGTCTATCATTGCCCGGAAGCGTTTTTCTCTTCCGGTTACGATCGACTTCTCATCGTACACCGCAGTTATCAAGCCATTAGGATAAATGACCTCCCCTTCTCTGGTTATCAACACCTCGGAAAAATTCCCTTTCTTAATGTATTCTTCAGCTTCTGAAAGGTTGTTTACCCAGCTGGTTTTTTCTTCCGGGGGTAGAAATTTTGAAATTATCTCCGGCCCTTTCATTTTTCCCTGCCAGTATTTGACAGCATGCTTCTTTCCTATGATAAGTTTTACCCTTCCCTTTTTTTCGCGTTTTGCCTCTTCTAATAATTGCTTAGCTTCTTTCCAGTTATCTACCCATAAAGCATCAACAAGGTGAACAAAAAGCGATTCAAATGCTTTGAGTGCTCCGGTTTCTACTTCTACCAAGTCACCCATAAAGGATAAATGTGGGTATTTTGTTTTCAGGTATCTATTGCCGGAAGGAATCTGGGAATCTCCCTTAAGAATTTCTTCCCACAGGGAGATTTTTGCGGCAAGCGCTTTTTTAATATCAATTTTTTCCTGCAGGTTATCTCTAAATGCATC
>Ga0256830_1001079_pt1 | contig 19751 bp, 21 predicted proteins | sample 128326metaG_FD_190537 | JGI IMG/M metagenome (GOLD analysis project Ga0256830, IMG submission 190537) | Hydrothermal vent microbial communities from Lau Basin, Pacific Ocean - 128-326 | ecosystem: Environmental > Aquatic > Marine > Hydrothermal vents | place: Pacific Ocean: Lau Basin | collected... | reverse complement strand
AAATAGCACAGGAGATTTATTGGAATTGTATTGCGGTAACGGTAATTTCACTTTACCCCTTGCCAAAAACTTTAATAAAGTGCTGGCAACAGAAGTATCAAAAACCTCCGTAAAATCCGCCCAATTCAACATTGCATTAAACAAAATCAATAATGTGGATATTATTCGTTTATCCAGCGAAGAACTCACACAAGCCTTAAACAGAACCCGCGAGTTTCGACGGCTTGCCAGTCTCAATCTGGATGACTACCAATTCAGTACTGTATTGGTAGACCCGCCAAGAGCAGGCCTCGATGATGAGACACTCAGTTTTATTAACCGTTTTAATACGATTATTTATATTTCATGTAATCCAAACACCTTAATTGAAAATATCAAAAAACTGGGACAACATTCCATTTGCCAGTGTGCTTTGTTTGACCAGTTTCCTTTCACCGATCATATTGAGTGTGGCGTCATATTAAAATCAATTTCACATGCCCAAGTCCGATAATTTTTCCGATAAATTTATAGCGTTGCCGTATCTTGGTGAATTTTCAGCGGGAAAAAGCGTGTATAAATCCGCCACGTCACACACTGAAATCAATGTCCCCGCTTACCTTAATGTATCGCATAATTGTTTCGTGATAAAAATGAAAGGTGAATCGATGCAGGCCAACGGGCTTTTTCACAATGATTTATTGATATTCAGCAGCAGCATCACAGCCAAAAACGGTGCTATTGTACTTGCCACCATTGACAATATTGAAACTGTGGTAAAAAATTTTGAACAAACAAATGACCTGATCATCCTAAGTAGTAAACAAAGCGACGTAAAACCCATGATATTTGATCCATCGAGGATAAAAATAAGCGGTTTTCTTGTCTCATTAATGCGAACAATGTAAAACATCAATACACCTGTTTGGGTATATTTTCATGGCCATGAGGCATTTATAAATCGTGTTTTTTCGCCGTTTGTTTTATCATTCACCACAACAATCGTGAAATAATAAAGGATTTAATAAGATGTTTGTTCTTGAGTTTTGGCACTGGTGGGCACTGGCTTTAATTTTTGTTGTGATTGAAGCATTAATACTCTCCGGTGTATTTGTGGCATTTGCCATCGCTGGACTGGTCACGGGAATGGCATTTTACTATTACCCCGAGCTCGACTGGCGATTGCAATTGGTCATTTTTGCCACTGTCACCGTCATTACCCTTTTTATCATTCGCGCACTGTTTTCTGACTGGCTTAACGAAAATGCAAAATCCCACAGTTCAAGCTCCGAAATGATCGGCAAAGACCTGGTGCTCAAGCAACCAATTCAAAATGGCTTTGGTGAAATTGAAATTGATGGGAAAAACTGGGCATTAAAAGGGCCAAACCTTAAAGCTGGCACAGAAGTCAGAGTAATCGGTGTTGATAGCTATTTTCTAAAAGTGCACCCGTTAAGTCACATAAAATTTGGCGGAGACGAAGATGAATCGCTGAAATAGCAAACAGTCAATTTCTTTTAGTTAATCAAACTTGCTTGGTGGTATTCGTATCACCTCGCCGTACTTTACTGCCAGTGTAATTTTTTGCTTCGCTTACCGTTAGATCGATGTTGTATTGTTTAGCAATAAATGCACTAACTCCGCGAATCAACAGGCTACCCGGTTTAATCGCATAATAGGGATTTTTGACTTTGTTCCATGCCGGGTTTTGTGGAACGGCCGACGGAATACCAAGGTTATCCATTGCCAGCGCATACCAGCCATAACGCTCAACCTCATTCGCGAACCCCCGGATTTTGGGTTCTATCTGCTTTACCAGCTCAATGGCTTTTTCATGCACCTGCTTCTGCTTGGTTTTAGGTAATTTCCCATGCGTGTATTTTGCAAACACAATATTCGCCGCGGCAGCGTGCGCCTGTTTTGTTCGATAAACCTTTAACACAATAATAACGATAACAAGAAACAACAAAATATAACCGGCATACGTATACACAAAAAACACTCCTCTTTTTTTTGCATTAGTCTAGCAAACTCTCTCATTAATCCGAAACCCGCATTTTTCGCACAAAAAACACGCATACTACACACTTAATCCACAAAGATCCGCTTTGGCTGACAATCTCTTTGTTGGAATCTGAAATTTTCTCGCATATAATCGACGGATGCTATTTGCATGAGGTCGTTTTAAACGCAAGTCTTATCATGTGTTTGATTAGCTTTAATAAAAACTGGTCAATAACATGAAATGATGATTAGGAAACGAGGGAGGCTCTGAACCTGATTATGCGATTAATTATTGGTCAATTGTACTGATAGTTTGTTTATAAATTCCGTTTTTCGCTTTACGACCTGTTGTGCCCGGGGTAACGGAGGTTTGAATTAGCCGTACGCTTTGATAATTCAAAAATGCCAGCTTATTTTGAGGCGCAATAAAAATAGAAATTCGGAGTTGATTAAATTTAAATCATTACTACAACCAACTATAAAAGAAGAAATCACATGGATAAAGTAAATTTAGGCTTCGCCAAATTTTTGCAGTTTGTTGTAATCGTATTTTTTACCTTTGTATTATCGTTTTATTTCGGTAGTTTGTTATTGATTCCCCTGGCTATACTGATCGGCCTAGTCGATTTATTGACAGCTATTGGATTCAACGGCATATTCGCTACCATTGTTGCTGTTCCGGCAGCAGGTTGGGTTTGTTATGCAATTTACAATATTCCCAATCTTTTTCAGGCGCTGCTTGATACCGGTATCAAGTTGTACCAGCTTGGGACTGCACAAAACAAAGTATTTGAAGGTATTTCAGATGCATTGAAGCCAGCCGAAACCACAGAGAGCACAGAGAGCACAGAAAACACTTCCACACCGGAAAGTGCTCAACTTTCTGAAAAATCGGATGATTCAAGCACTGATTCTTCAAACGATACACCAGCAGGTGCTAAACCGGCGTAATTTATTGCGACAAATTAGTGCCAACAAGTAAAACGGGATGGATATTTATTCATCCCGTTTTTGTTTCTCGCAGCATCATTTACCTTTTTATTCACCCTACTCTCAAGAAAAGCCCCCGATGAACTGCAAAAGCAACAAAACACAACAAGAATCAGTCACAGGCCCGCTTATTGCTAACTTATTCTCCATGAAACACCCAATTAACGGTGCCAATGACTCTGATAACGAATTGTCTTACATATAAATAATTAGACCTTATTTAAATAATACAGTAAGTTATGACTTAAAGAACTTGGCCTCACTCACACCCCAAATTGGAGGATTCCCCCATGCATGTAAAAATGCTGTTTGGCGTTATTGCTTTTGGTATAGCGCTCATCATATTCGCCGCCATCTCGTCAGGTAACAAAACCGACCCACGGTTTACCATTTCATATTCCGAATTCCTAAATAAAGTCAACGACCACCAGGTTCAAAAAGTGTATATGGATGGCCGCACAATTTACGGCATGGGCGCTGACAACCAGCCATTTCGTACCGACGCCCCCAATGACCCCGGATTAATGGCAGACCTAATCAACAACAATGTGGAAATTACCGCTTCGCCGGATGAAAAACAATCTTTTCTAGGCTCGGTATTCATTTCATGGCTACCATTTATCATTTTAATCGGTGTCTGGGTTTACTTTATGAGACGCAGCCAACAAGGTGGTGGCGGCGGCGCCGGGGGTGCATTTAAATTTGGTAAAGCAAAACCCAAAACCTTCGAAGCCGGCCAGGTAAAAATCAAATTTTCGGACATTGCCGGCGTCGAAGAAGCCAAAGAAGAAGTGGCTGAAGTTGTGGATTTTTTGAAGGATGCTAGCCACTTCACCCGGGTGGGTGGTCGAATTCCTCGGGGAATATTGATGGTGGGCAATCCCGGCACAGGTAAAACCCTGCTCGCAAAAGCCATTGCCGGGGAAGCAGGAGTTCCCTTTTTCTCGATTTCTGGTTCTGACTTTGTTGAAATGTTTGTGGGGGTCGGGGCATCAAGAGTGCGTGATTTATTCATCGAAGCGAAAAAGCAAGCACCTTGTATTGTTTTCATCGACGAAATTGATGCTGTTGGTCGCAAACGCGGCAGTGGCATGGGTGGTGGTAACGACGAACGCGAACAAACTCTCAATCAATTATTGGTCGAAATGGACGGATTCGAAGGCAATGAGGGCGTTGTTGTCATTGCCGCCACAAACAGACCCGACGTATTGGACAACGCCTTGCTTCGCCCTGGTCGATTCGACAGACAGGTTACCGTTCCGTTACCGGATATTCGGGGCAGGGAACAAATTTTAAAAGTGCATATGAGAAAAGTGCCTTGTGGGGAAGAAATTGATGCGTCGGTTATTGCCAAGGGCACTCCCGGATTTTCAGGTGCTGACTTAGCCAATCTCGTCAATGAGGCAGCACTGTTTGCTGCCCGCGAGCGACGAGCCGTGGTTCTCACAGACGATTTTGAAAAGGCCAAAGACAAAATCATGATGGGTGCCGAACGAAAATCCATGGTAATGAGTGAGCAGGAAAAAGAACTTACCGCCTACCATGAAGCTGGTCATGCAATTGTTGGTTTGTCTGTACCGGATCATGACCCGGTGCATAAAGTCAGCATCATTCCCCGTGGCAGAGCATTGGGTGTCACCATGTATTTACCGGAAGAAGACAGGCTCAGTTACAGCAAACGTCGCCTGGAAAGCCAGCTTTCCAGCCTTTACGGCGGGCGTTTGGCAGAAGAAATTATATTTGGCGAAGATTCTGTCACTACCGGCGCCTCAAATGATATTCAACGCGCAACCGAGCTGGCAACCAATATGGTCAAAAAATGGGGATTGTCGTCCGTTGTGGGGCCATTGGCCTTTACCGAAGAAGAAGGTGCCGGATACCTTGGTCAAGCACATAATGACAAAGCCATGTCAGCCAGTACAGCGGAAAAAATCGACGCAGAAATCAGAAAGCTCATCGACAAGAATTACAAACGTGCCGAAGCTATTTTGAACGAAAAAATTGATATTTTGCATATGATGGCAAAAGCGCTACTGGAATATGAAACCATTGATCGTGATCAGGTCGCACAAATGATGCGCGGTGAAAAACCAACCCCGCCATCAGATTACAAGAAGCCCGATGACAAACCGCCCTCAACACCAAACGCACCTGCAAGCAAAAATGGTGGTGACGGTGATTTAACACCTGCGCTTTAATCAGAACTCACTGCAAAAAACGCCGGTTTGTTTTACTGCGCTCTCGCATTTATATGCAAAACAAACCGGCTGTTGGTTTCCATTATTTTTCCACCACTCGCCGCTTTTTAAGCAAAACTGCTGTTTCTCTCAAACACCAGTCGTTTACAGTTGATTTATCGACGCAGATAAATCACAATTTACGCGGTGTTTACATTTAGCTTGTTAAGCGGTATTAAATTCCGGATTCCCGTAGGCTCAATAAAATAAAACAAGGTAGGAACGTAGGCAAAGAGGTAACAACGAATTATCACAAGATAAAACATGTAAGACTTTGGAGGGTGCTGGTTAGGAGATAACAACAAGCAAGCATAATAACTGGTGTAAAAGGGTATCGATGAAAAACAGACATCCCAATGATTATAATAAATCACACCGGACTAACCACAAACAATAGCCACAAGATAGGTTTACAATCAGGCGCTTCACGCTTTTTTGGCGGAAAATAGACCTGAGTAGACTTTATCTGAACAGTAAATGAGAAAATAACGATTACTTTTAGAGGGAGAGAAATCTCGTGCGACGTATAGAAAAAAATTTACCCAAAATACTTTTTACCAGCAGTGCCCTTGCACTAATATTGATTGCATCAGGCTGTAGTGATAATCAATCCACTTCGCATGTTACCCCATCCCATTCACCGCAATCTCAACAAAAGCCGGCAGTTGAACTGAAATTTAACACAGCGCCCGTTGCCAACGCCGGTACAAACCAGATTGTAAGTGTTGGTGATGTTGTAACGCTAAACGGTACACAAAGCGCAGATGCCGATCATGATTTAATGACCTTTTCCTGGACCCAGCAGTCGGGTCCGGCTGTTGAACTTATCAATGCGGATACCTTAACCGCGTCATTTGTTGCCCCTTCGAGCAAAGAACCACTTACATTTTCACTCGTAGTCAATGACGGTCAAGAAGATTCCGAACCCGCCACCGTCACGGTCACAATCTCCAACAGAACACCGATTGCAAATGCCGGGCGTACAATTATAGCCAAACGTGGCTCAAAAGTGTCACTCAGCGGTACTGCAAGCAAAGATTATGACAATGACAAACTCACATACCATTGGAAGCAGGTTTATGGCCCAGCCGTTGAGCTTAAAGACGCACATAGCGCTAATCCGTCATTTACCATGCCATTTAGTTCGGGCTATCTGGTTTTCGCACTCACGGTTAACGATGGAATAGATGATTCTATTGCCGATACTGTCGCCATAAAATCAACCAACACAGCACCTGTTGCCAAAATTGCCGAAATCCCCGGAAATATCGAAGCAGGCGATCATGTTACCCTCGACGGCTCACCCAGTTTTGATGCCGAAGGCGATCATCTGGCCTACAGTTGGAACCAGGTACTCGGGACACCCGTCATGCTGGACAATAACCAGGCACAAAAACCGTCATTTAAAGCACCGAAAAGACCGGATCACCTGGTTTTTGAACTCACAGTTAACGACGGTGAAAAATCATCCCATCCAGAATCAATCGTGGTTTCCGTAAAAAATGTAATTAAGCCTCTGGAAGTCAAAACCAATACCAATAAAATTGCCAAACTTAAGGACTCACAAACATTAACCGTAGTCAAACGCGAAAAACAGGTACTTGACGTAAGTGATGCGCCGGAAGCCGTGGAAAACTTTTTGCCCGAAATTACCAAAACACGTGCGCCTGTGGAAGACACCAGCACCTCAGACGATGCTGGACACGGTAACGACGCAAAAAACGAAACCACACACGACGACATTCACTGGGGCTATGAAGGAGCCGGTGCCCCTGAAAACTGGGGCAATTTAAAAGAAGCGTTCGCCTTGTGTGGCAATGGCCAGTCCCAGTCGCCTATCGACATTCAGACCGAAGGCTTGACTCAAAGCGCTAAGCCAATCGAATTTAATTACAAAACAAGCAAAATAAACGTGGTCAACAATGGTCATACCATTCAAGCCAATTATGACGAAGGCAGTTATGCCGTCATTGATGGCAAAAAGTTTGACTTATTGCAGTTTCATTTTCATAGCCCAAGTGAAAACACCCTAAATGGCAAGCCTGCCGATATGGTGGCACACATGGTTCACAAGGCTGAAGATGGCACATTAGCGGTTGTTGGTGTTTTATTCAATCAAGGCAAAGAAAACGCTTTTCTCAGCCCAATCTGGTCTAATTTGCCGCAACAGGCTGGCGAAAAAACATCGTCCGATAACAGTATTTTCGCAGCGAACCTGTTGCCGGAAGATAAATCTTATTACCATTTCACCGGCTCACTCACTACACCACCTTGTAGCGAAGGCGTTAGTTGGAACGTGATGGCAACGGCAGTCGAAGCGTCTCAAGCACAAATCGATGCTTTTACTTCAATTTTTGAAAAAAGCGTAAGACCTGTGCAAGCGTTAAACGGGCGTAAAATTGCGCTTCATTAAACCGATAAGACTCATCCGTCAATAAAGTTCGCTCAAATATGTAGCGCTGCTGCTGTCAAGCTGTATTGCACTAAGCGAACAACGCGTTGACTGCCCAACAATAACGCGTTAACAGGACGTTTGTTTTTCATCAGTCCTGTTAACGCTTTATGCATTATTCCCATTCCGAAAAAACTTGTTTGGTACGTATCAATACAACCCAACCTTCGTTTCCCGCCTTACATCGCTTGTCACACGGCTAAATTGTTAACTGTTAGACACAATATCTCCTATTTATTCGGCTTTTCAGTCCGAAAAACAAGCTAAGAGAAAACGTTTTGTTATTGTCCTGTTTATGTCTACGATTAATGCCAATGGCTTTCATAAACAAGGAAACCGCAAAGTGGCTTTTGGAGGCCCGGTATGAAAATAAATAGCAATGTAATGGCACTAAATACACAACGTGCGTTAAACAAAAACAGTGTAACCACGGCAACAACGGTAGAACGCCTGTCGAGTGGCAAACGTATTAATAGTGCAAAAGATGATGCAGCCGGGCTTGCAATCGCGTTGAAATTTGCTGCCCAAATCGCTGGCTCGCAACAGGCAGCCAGAAACGCCAACGACGGTATATCCATGCTACAAACAGCAGAAGGCGGTCTGCAAGAAGCCTCGGCCAATTTACAGCGCATGCGCGACCTGGCGGTTCAGTCCGCCAATGGCATCAACGCTTCCAGTGACAGGCAAGCCCTGCAAACTGAATTTTCTGCCTTGCAGAACGAAGTTTCACGTACGATTGAAAGCACCGATTTTAACGGTACCAAAGTACTGGATAGTGGCCAGTCCCTGGAATTTCAAACCGGGCCAAATGCAGGAAATACAACCATTGTCGCCACCAGCAATGTGCTAGCGAACGCTGATGTTAACACTGCGGTAAGTTCATCCGAAATCACCTCGCAAGCTGCCTCTACTGTGGCAATTACGGAGATTGATGCAGCACTTGAGCAAATCAATAGGGAGCGTGCGCGACTTGGCGCGAGTCAGAATACCATGGAATCCACTGTGCGCAGCCTTGATTCATCGGCTGTGCAGCAGGCTTCAGCCAAAAGCCGTATTGAAGATGCGGACTACGCCAAAGAAAGTGCTAATCTGGCGAGGGATATTATCCTGCAAAAAGCCGGTATTGCCGCCATGAGCCACTCAAAAGTCAATGCCAAACTGGTCTCTGGCCTGCTTAATAAACCAATATAAGCTTAGTAATCAAGGCGACAATACCAAGCCGGCAACTGGTCATGCCGGCTTTTTTATTTTGCAACACCGATTCGGCAAAATGCCACATTTATCGAAAAACACGCTATAATCCGCGGCTATGGCAAAAGGCAAAAAAAAGAAACCCTCCGACAATACGATCGGACAAAACAGAAAAGCGCGGCACGATTTTACGCTTAGTGACGATTTTGAAGCGGGCATCGCACTCGAAGGCTGGGAAGTCAAAAGCCTGCGTGATCATCGCTTGCAATTGGCAGAATCTTATGTGCTGGTGCAAAATGGCGAAGCATTTTTAATGCAGGCGCAAATTACTCCGTTAAAAACGGCGTCGACCCACATCAACCCCAATCCCACACGAATGCGAAAATTGTTACTGCATCGACGCGAGCTTGACCGTTTAATTGGCTCAGTGGATCGAGGGGGTTATACCATTGTGCCTCTTTCCATGTATTGGAAAAACAATCGCGTCAAGGTCAAAATTGCGTTAGCAAAAGGCAAACAAAAACACGACAAACGCGCTGCGGAAAAAGACAAAGACTGGAAACGGGATAAACAACGTATTCTTCGAAACCGATAAGAGCCAGCTGCCTTTTCACTGTTCCTGGCTCAGTATAATCACCTTATGGCGCCACAACATAAGACAATGTTTCAACTACTTGTTCTGGCGTAGTCGCCCAGGCCAGGGCAATGGCATCAACTTCTTTTAGCGGATGAATAAGCGCTTCGGCATGTAAGGTGATATAGGGTTTATCCAGCGCAGCGCAATAACCTGCATCAAACGCAGCATTCCATTGTTTGTATTTATCACCAAAACGCACAACAACTAAATCACTTTTTTCAATTAGTGTTTTTGTGCGTATTGCGTTTACTTTAGCGGATTTATGATCACGCCAAAAATTTTCAGCCTCGTCGCCCAAATGATCCCCTGCGGCGTCACTGCGATCATGATCCGTGACAGCCGAGGTAAACTGGATATTCAAGCCCCGCGCCTTTACCCCATCAATTATTTGCTTGCGCCAATCGGAGTGTATTTCACCCGATAAATAAACCGTAAAACTCATTTTTACACCAACAAAATCCCGGTTCTATGTGGAAAAAATTTGATCGCTCGCGATTAAATTAGCCGGTCTCCGACCTTTAATGCAATACCGTAATGATGAGAGTAATACAGCCACTGCAAGAATTAAAGGACTTTCTGGGCTCTCGTTCAAAAACGGTATCAATCAAGAAAACTGGGATTTACTTATATCATCCTATTTCATCAACACAAAATTAATTCTGTAGCGATAATATTTTTAACAATGTGATCGCTGTATTCATGATATCAATATCCACAAGCGCATCATCAAAAAAGAGATAAACCACATCAAACTGCTGAAATTCAGTTTTAATACACAACATCAGTTGCTGGATTTCCTCAACACTCAATTTAGCGGATGAGGATACCGTAAAGACAGCCGCATTTTCTCTCAGTTTGCCTGCATCAAGAATTTCTGCTTGCGTAATACGGTAATTAGATGTCTGCTTTGTCCAGCTATGACCGGAAAAACATACCCAGGTCGAAACCCGGGCTTTCGCCATTTCATAAACAAGCAGCTCCTGTTGAGTCGCCGAGGTTAAATCAGGTGACTCAAAAATTAAGGGATAATCTTCTTCAACATCATCACAAAACTCTTCAATTTCGTCCTGACTACAAGCTAACCAGAATTTGGCTGGCGCCAACGCCACATCAAAATGACGTGTATAAAATTTCAAATGCCAATCTTGTGGCAACAGTTCTTCATAAAAAGATCCCTGCCACTGCTCATGTTCCCAGCCACGAGAACCAATGACCATTAACATAATTACCCTCGTTACCCAATTTTTTTTCGATTATAACAAATTTACGAATGCGCGTAATTTCTGTAATGGTTATAATACAACATAAAATCAACACCACTTTTTGTATAATATATCTTCACAAAAACAGGACCCACAATGAAAAGAATTCGCGCTAAATCTCGTCGTGCAGAGCAGGCATATGGGCTTGTAAGCGACTTACAAAAACGGTTTTATACAAAGCTAAATGCAATCAGTACAAAATTTGGTGAAAGCAAGCCCTTTGAACCCACAGAGTGGTTTCGCGAAAATGGCAAATACGGTGGCGGTGTCCGTTTTATGGCCACCGATGAATCGGTTTTTAATCGCGCCTCGGTTAATGTTTCACAAATACAATATGATGAGGACGAGACAAAACAATTGGCTTCTGCCTCGGCGATTTCCACAATTATTCATCCCCAAAATCCCTTAGCCCCTTCTGTGCATATTCACATTAGCTGGACAGAAATGAAGTCCGGTAGTGGCTACTGGCGTGTCATGGCCGACCTTAATCCGGCAATTGAATATGCTGATGATACGAGGCACTACGCCGACAGACTAAAGCAAGCAACACCGGATCAATACGCTGAGGCGTCGGCTCAGGGTGATTTGTATTTTTATATCCCGGCACTTGGTCGCCACCGTGGCGTAACTCATTATTATCTGGAAAACTATTTTACCGAAAATTTTGAAAACGATCTCGCACTGGCAAAAAAACTGGGTGAAGCAGCAATAGATACCTATTGTGACATTTTATCAAATGCATTAGAAACGCGTACATCACCAAGTGATGACGACTTCAAAAAACAGTTGGATTACCACACACTCTATTTGTTTCAAGTACTAACACTCGATAGAGGCACAACATCCGGCTTATTAATTCACAATCAAAACGATATAGGTATTATGGCCTCTATTCCATCGCACGTTAACCGAGCATTGTTAGCATCATGGGAAGCGAAAGTGCAGCCACCTCAGGATTTGTTGGTAAAAAGTCTGGTAGCAAGTTTGCCTAACGAAGAAATTTGCGCGGTAGAAGATGACACCAAACAAGCACTGGCAAATGCAGTGAGACAACATTATCAAGCTCACCCGGAAGCGATTGGAATGCAGGCCAGTGGTAATACAATTCCACCAACGGTAAAAAATCACCAATAGCTTTTTATTAACTGTTAATAACCATTAGCTTATAATTCGAGTTGCCCGTTTCACTTTACACATTCAAATACAGAAAATGCAACGGGTTACAGCATTATTCTGGTCTGGCGGTTTTACCTTGCTCAACGAGTCTGCGAAGTTCTGCTATTTCAGTCGCAGACAAGTCCTGCTGTTTACCCGGACGAACGGCTCTTGGAATCGTGATATTGCCATAACGAATACGCATTAAACGACTCACGGTAACACCTTGAGACTCCCATAACCGTCTCACTTCCCGGTTGCGGCCTTCTTTTAATACCACATGATACCAATGGTTAGCACCCTGCCCACCTTGATCGGTAATTTTTTCAAACTTTGCGATGCCATCTTCCAGCTCAACCCCTTTACTCATATTGCAAAGCGCCTCGTTGGTCACTTCACCTAACACCCGTACAGCGTATTCACGCTCAATTTGCGTTGAGGGGTGCATTAACTGATTTGCCAGCTCGCCATCGGTGGTAAAAAGTAACAAACCTGAAGTGTTAATATCCAGTCGTCCAACCGCGATCCAACGACCTGCGCCCAGTTTTGGCAAATTATCAAAAACCGTTGCGCGACCTTCCGGGTCGGATCGTGTTGTCACTTCGCCCACCGGTTTGTGATAAATAATCACGCGCGAATGTTTTGCTTTTAGGCGGGATTCCTGAACAAGTTTATTGCGTACTTTTAATAAATCACCGGGATTATATCTGTCACCCAGTGAAGCGATTTTGCCGTTAAGTTTTACCTCACCTTTTTCTATCCAACGCTCAATTTCACGCCTGGAGCCATAACCTGCTTTCGCAAGCACTTTTTGTAATCTTTCACCGTGTAAACTATCGGCGTTTACTGAGTCCTGCTCTAAATCTCCATGTATTTTTCTACCAACTTTTCCCATCGGTTTTCTGCGAAATGCCTTTTTTGAGGTATCACGGGGTTTTGTGCGTATATTTACGCGGCGCTTGCCTTCAGATTTAATATTGTTTTTTTTCATTAGCTATCGGATTCCAGCGACTTGTTTTTTCTCATCGAGTTGATGCTTATCTCTTCATCGGCTAATTCATTGTTTTTAGAATCGTCGCTGTGGATATTCGCTTTTCCAAAATTTGACACTAAATCGCTAAATGATTTTTGTGTGGTTTCTATTGCTAATTCCTCTTCTTCAATTTTCTCCAACTCGTGAGTGGCAACAGAAATTTGCACTTCCAATTCATTCTCCATGTCTGAAATACTTTGCTCTTCACCCTGATCTTGCGCAATTTCGGACAGATTATCAGCGACGGCTTCAGCTAGAATATCCATAGGCACTTGCTGATTTTGACTAACACCATCTTCAACTTGTTCTTCAGTTTTTTCACTGTCGTGTCTATCAGCTTCACCAGCAACACTATCATCATTGTCTGAATTTTCGTTTTGCATTTCACGTATAGCGGAAATAAGCGCTGAATTTTGCTCTGGGTCAAGTTCAGTTGCAATGGCATCAAGATCTTTTATTTCAGATAACGGAGGCAAGTCCTCGAGACTGGTCAAATTAAAATAATCCAAAAAGCTTTTTGTTGAAGCATACAGCGCCGGCCTGCCCGGCACATCACGATGGCCTATGATTTTAATCCATTCTCTGTCCATCAAAGTTCTGATAATGTGACTACTAACAGTAACACCGCGAATTTCTTCAATTTCACCGCGGGTGATTGGCTGACGATACACGATTAAAGCCAAGGTCTCCAACATGGCACGTGTGTATCTTGCCGGTTTCTCATCCCACAACTTTGAGACAAAGCTTGCATTTTCTTGTCTTACTTGAAAACGGTAACCCGATTTAACTTGTTTTAATTCGATCCCGTGGTTCTCAAAATCCTTAGTCAAGGATTCTATGCAATCATTTACTTCATCTTTTTCCGGCCGCTGATCTTCGGGAAAAAGTTTTATTATTTTTTCCACGCTCAATGGCTTGTCACTGGCAAACAAAAAACCTTCTATAACATTTTTTCGTTTTTCAATATTCATTTTTCAACATTCGACATAAACAACTTACCAGGCGACAAAATCAATTGGCGCTTTTAACATGAATGGGACCATATTGTTCTGTTTGAACAACTTCGATGACTGACTCTTTTATCAATTCCAAAATTGCGAGAAAAGTTACGACAATACCTCGTCGCCCTTCTTCTGCGGTAAAAAACTCAACAAAATTCGTAAATTTATTTTTGGATACTTTATCAACAATTATCGTCATTCTGTCACGCACTGACAACGCTTCACGTTGAATGTGGTGGTGATTAAACAATTCAGAGCGATCCATTACATGTTTTAGCGCATGTAATAATTGCGACAATTCAACATGCGGTGGCGACACTTCTGTATTTCGCTCACAAAATACAGGATCAAGCAAATAAAAGTCTCGGCCACTTCGAGGCAACTCATCAAGTGCCTGGGCTGCATTTTTGTAGCGTTCATATTCTTGCAAGCGACGAATCAATTCTGCCCGAGGATCTTCCTCCTCGTCATCTACCACCATTTTGGGTAACATCATTCGGGATTTGATTTCTGCCAGCATTGCTGCCATTACCAGGTACTCACCGGCCAGCTCCAATTGCACATCTTTCATCAATTCGACATAAGCCATATATTGGCTGGTGATTTCGGCAATGGGAATATCAAGAATGTCCAGATTTTGTTTTTTTATTAAATAAAGCAATAAATCCAAAGGCCCTTCAAAGGCTTCCAGAAAAACCTCCAACGCGTCGGGTGGTATATACAGATCTTTGGGCAACTCACTAACAGCAGTGCCTTTAACAACTGCAATTGCTTCTTCGTGAATTTGTAATTCTTCGCTTATTTCCGACACATTCGATTCCCGAGTGATTTGACAAACCGCTTTAACGATAAGCCAGTCCCATCGCTTGCCTTACTTCTTCCATCGTGTCACGTGCTTCATCCCGAGCGCGTTCATTACCTTCGGAAAGAATGCTCTTGACGGCTTTCGGATCTTCCATAAACTGAATGGCTCGTTCGTGAATCGGCCGCTGTTCTTCGATGACGGCATCAATAATTTTCTGCTTACACTCGATACAACCAATACCAGCCGACTTGCAATTGTCTATCACCCAGTTTTGCATGCCTTCATTTGAATACAACAGATGAAATTGCCATACCGGGCATTTTTCAGGATCTCCCGCATCAGATCGGCGCACCCTTGCAGGATCTGTTGGCATGGTTTTGATTTTTTTAACCACTGAATCAGGGTCTTCACGCAAACCAATCGTATTGTGGTATGACTTCGACATTTTTTGTCCGTCAAGGCCAGGAACTTTTGAGCTTTTGGTCAACATGGCATGTGGTTCGGGCAATATAATTTTTCCACCACCTTCAATAAATCCAAACAAGCGCTCTTTGTCCCCAACAGATAAATTATGCTGTGATTCCAGTAAGGCCCGGCCGGTCTCAAGCGCTTCGATATCGCCCTTTTCCTGATATTGCCGCAATAAACTGTTATACAATTTACCATTTTTGCGTCCCATTTTTTTTATGGCATCTTCCGCTTTTTGCTCATAGCCAATTTCACGACCATACAGGTGGTTAAAGCGGCGCGCCACTTCACGTGTTAATTCAACATGCGAGACCTGATCTTCGCCGACGGGTACAAGACCGGCTTTATACATGAGAATATCGGCACTTTGTAGCAACGGATAGCCCAAAAAGCCATAGGTCGCCAGGTCTTTTTCTTTTAATTTTTCCTGTTGATCCTTATAGGTAGGTACGCGCTCTAACCAACCAATAGGCGTCATCATCGACAACAAAAGATGCAACTCCGCATGTTCAGGGACTTTTGATTGCACAAAAATGGTGGCTGAACCCGGATCAACACCCGCAGCCAGCCAGTCGATTACCATTTCATAAACACTGTCTTCAATAATTGAAGGGTCTTCGTAATGTGTGGTAAGAGCATGCCAATCAGCAACGAACAAAAAACACTCATATTCATGCTGAAGCTCTACCCAATTTTTGAGTACACCGTGATAATGACCTAAATGAAGCTTGCCTGTGGGACGCATGCCCGAAAGCACACGCTGTTGATACGCGGATAATGACGCCAAACTGATTTTCTCCTAAGTTCCTGCTATTTGAAACATGATACCACGCAACATATTCACCGGGGGAGACAATAGCGTGGATAAAATACCAAAAAAGAACAGTGCCAGTACAATGAATAAACCGTAATTTTCCGAAAGTGCGTATTTTCGGGCGAGAGGCTCAGGAAGCAAGGAACCCAGAACACGGCCCCCGTCCAAGGGCAAAATAGGCAGTAAATTCAATATCATCAATACCAGGTTGATGGTAATACCCGCCGCCCCCATTAATGCCAATGGATAAATCCAGGAATTAGCGTTTTCGGCGACGTTTAAGCCTATTGCCAGCATTATCATCCAAAATAATGCCATTATAAAGTTGGCGGCGGGACCGGCAAGGGCCACCAGGGCAATATCCCGGCGAGGCTGACGCAGATTTTCCCAATTGACAGGCACAGGTTTGGCCCACCCAAACACAAATCCCCCAACCAGCATCAGAAACCCCGGCACCAGCACGGTGCCAATAAGATCAATGTGTTTTAGTGGGTTCAAGGTTAATCGCCCCATCATCTTGGCGGTACTGTCACCGAGCTTCATCGCCACCCAGCCATGCGCGACTTCATGAACCGTAATGGCAAATAACACGGGCAACACCCAAACAGCAAAGCGTTGCACGCCGGTTAATTCTTCCATGATATTTATTCGACCTTTGCATTATTCACGTTATTCAAATACACGGATATCCCCCAATCCCTCGCGCACCACCCGTGGTACCTCATCGAGCATATCCACCACGGTAGTCGGCTCAAGTCCGCAATAGCCACCATCAATAATCATATTTACCTGATTGCCTAAAATATCACGCATGTCATATGGATCGGTTAACGGGTACTCATCGCCGGGCAGCATTAATGTTGTACTGATAATTGGCTCACCCAAAGCCGAAACCAATTCTTTGGCAATTTTATTATCGGGAATGCGAAGACCGATGGTTTTTCGCTTGGGGGTAAGTAAGCGGCGAGGTACTTCTTTCGTGGCTTCCAAGATAAACGTATATGATCCGGGTGTGACATTTTTAATTAAACGAAAGGCCGGATTGTTCAGCTTTGCATACAAGCCAATCTCGGACAGATCACTACACATCAAGGTAAAATCATGCTTGTCATCCAATTGCCGGATACGACGAATTTTCTCTGACGCTGCTTTATCACCAATATGACAACCGATGGCATAGCACGAATCGGTGGGGTAAACCACAATCCCGCCCTTGCGCAACGTTGACGCCGCTTGATTTAACAAACGCTGTTGTGGGTTTTCAGGGTGAATTTGAATAAATAATGCCATTAATGCCTTTCCTGACTATACGTTTTTATGATTTATAGCAGTTAATTCTGCCAATCATGCCATATCGGCTGTATGTGATCGGCTAAGTCGAGATTCCGTCCCAATTCAATATAGGGATTTCCGGGCGAATGAAAGTCAGAACCAACAGAGGCCAGCAGTTCAAATCGCCTTGCTAATGATGCCATTGCCGCGCGTTCCTGTTGCGAATAACAATTACCCACAACCTCCAGGCCAACGCCACCGGCATCTTTAAAATCCAGCACCAGTTTTTCGAGTTTTCTGTTTGTCATTCCATATCGTACCGGATGAGCGATTACCGCCTGTCCCCCGGACTGAACAATCCAATCGACGCCGTCTTTCATTGCTGCCCAATGACCGGATACATAAGCCCTGCCTTTTCGGCCTAACCATTTCTTAAATGCCTGTTGCATGTCTTTTACGTGACCGCGATTCAATAAAAAACGGGCAAAATGCGTGCGGGTCAATGCTTCGAAACCACTTTCCTCGACAATTAATTCCCAAACATTTTCTATGCCGCTGTTTTCCATTTTCATGGCAATTTTTTTTGCGCGTCTGATTCGCTCCTGACGAATTTCAGCTAATCCCTTTTGCAAAACGCTGTTGTTTTTATCAATATTCAAACCAACAATATGAATGGTTTGATTGTTGTCCCAGCTTACGGATATTTCCACCCCATGAATTAAATTGAGCTTAACTTCGTCTGCTTTGTTTTGCGCTTCTTGTAAACCACGGGTTTCATCATGGTCAGTAAGCGCGAGATAATCGACGCCTTGCGCCTTGGCGCGAGCGACGAGATCCGCTGGTGACAGCGTACCGTCTGAATACAGGGTATGACTGTGTAAGTCGTAAACAACTTTATCTATCTTCTCTTTCTCTTCATTTGCGAACGCATTGGCCATCATTCGGATTCCATCACAACATAGGCAACCGCATATTCTTTTTCATCTGCGATGCTTAAGTGCATGGCTTTAATGTTTTTGTCAGTGGCAATTTTTAGCGCGGCGTCTGCAAAAACCAAAAGGGGCTTTCCCAAATCATCATGTCCTACGGAAATATGTGTCATGGAAATACCGTCACGAAAACCGGTTCCCAATGCCTTAACGGCCGCTTCTTTTGCGGCGAATCGTTTTGCGAGAAAAGCACCTTTACTTACAACATTAGCGTAATCAGAAAACTCTGCTTCAGATAAAATACGCTTAGCAAAACGTTCGCCATGAGACGCCAGGTTTTTTTCCATGCGGGAAATTTTAACAATGTCAGTGCCAACACCAAATATCATTTCATTAAATCACTTTACTGACTAATCAAAGCCAGATGGCGCGCATCTTCCATTAAGGTTTTCATTTCCCTGACCGCCTCAGACAAGCCGGTAAAAGCAGCGCGAGCAATAATCGCGTGGCCAATATTAAGTTCACGTACAGGTAATAATGCCGCAATAGGCGCCACGTTGTGATAATGCAAACCGTGACCGGCATTGACTTGCAAGCCATTTTTAACACCCACTTCAACAGCATTTACAATTTTCACTAATTCCTGTTCGGCCTGACGCGCATCTTTCGCATCGGCGTAATGACCTGTGTGAATTTCAACAACAGGCGCACCCACTTCTGCTGCTGCCTCAATTTGACTTTCATCTGCGTCGATAAACAAGCTAACAATAACGCCTGCATCAGCTAACCGTGAACAAGCCGTTTTCATTTTTTGTTTTTGGCCCAACACATCTAAGCCGCCTTCTGTGGTTAGCTCTTCACGGCTTTCGGGCACCAAGCAGCAATCCTGGGGTTTGATTTTTTCAGCAAACGCCAGCATGTCTTCAGTAACGGCCATTTCCAGATTCATTTTGGTCTGTAAAATATCACGCAACATAATCACATCACGATCCTGAATGTGACGCCGATCTTCGCGTAAATGCAGCGTGATTCCGGCGGCACCGGCCTCTTCCGCTATCAGCGCAGCTTGAATGGGATCGGGATATTGTGTGCCTCTTGCCTGGCGTAAAGTGGCGATGTGGTCAATATTTACGCCTAATAGTACTTGAGATGCGGGGTATAACATGTTTTTTGCCTGAATTTTGTTCAATTAGCAGTGAATTTGCAGGCAATAATAGCATGAATTCAGACTATTTTACGCGGAAACTTATAGAGAAAACTATCGCATGGGAGGAATTAATTTAGCGTGGACATCTCGCCCAATTTCAGGACCGTTTTCCAGTTGCGCGTAGTGGCAGACACACCCAGTTTTTTCTCGATGAAGGTATTTGAGAGCTTTGTTTTTCCATAACCATTGGGGCAATACAAATACAAAATATTATCGTTTATTGCTAAGCGTTCCGGCGCAATGACATATTGCGTTAAATTTTCTATAGCCGGTTTTGAAAGCTTATCTGACAAAAAGGTTACCAGCAGTTTTGTG
>Ga0256830_1001078_pt1 | contig 19753 bp, 16 predicted proteins | sample 128326metaG_FD_190537 | JGI IMG/M metagenome (GOLD analysis project Ga0256830, IMG submission 190537) | Hydrothermal vent microbial communities from Lau Basin, Pacific Ocean - 128-326 | ecosystem: Environmental > Aquatic > Marine > Hydrothermal vents | place: Pacific Ocean: Lau Basin | collected... | reverse complement strand
GTGTCCGAGCCTGCAAGGGCACCTGTGTGCGATGATGCAGCCCTTGCACCTGCCTGGGTTCCACCTGACTTGATAAGTATAATGGGTTTCCTCTTTGTTGCCTTCTGGGCAACCCTGATGAAACGCTCACCTTCCACGATATCCTCAATGTAACCAAGAATTATATCTGTATCCTCATCTTTGAGAAAGTATTCAATAAAGTCTGTCTCATTGAGGTCCACCTTGTTACCAAGGCTTATGAATTTTGAGAACCCTATTTTATTTCCAATTGCCCAGTCAAGGATTGCCACGCCAAGGGCACCTGACTGGGAGAAAAAGGATATCCCCCCTCTTGGAAGCATCCCCTTCGCAAAGGTTGCATTCAGGGACAGGGCTGTGTTTATTATTCCCAGGCAGTTAGGGCCGAGGAGCCTCAAGCCACTGCCCTTTACAATCTCTTTCAACTCCTCCTCAAGTAATGCACCCTCATGTCCTGCCTCTTTAAAGCCTGCGGAGATCACAATCGCTGCCCTGACACCCTTTCTTATGCACTCCCTTACAGTGTCGGGTACAAATCTGGCAGGGATTGCGATCACGGTCAGGTCAACCTCCTCCTTGATGGAGCCAACGGAGGGGTAAGTCCTCAGCCCCTCAATCTCCGTTGCAGAGGGGTTCACAGGGAAGACCCTTCCCCTGTAACCGTGAATGAGTATGTTCCTCAGGACACTGTGTCCGACCTTCTCCGGGTTCCTTGATGCCCCCACAACAGCGATTGATCCTGGATTGAAGAGTGCCTTCAGCATACCTTTAGGATATAACATTTCGTGAAAAAAATGAAGCTCCAATTCTTCAAAGGGGCGCTAAGCCCCTCAAATCCTGCGAAAATGCCATCCTCTGCTCTCCGCTCACTGCTTACTGTTACCTCCTGACTCCTGACTGTATTTATTGCACCTGCCCTGTTTTACCTGCCCGGGATTTTTGGGGCACCACTGATAAAGAAAATAAACAAAAATCAGGGTCAATAGGTTAAAATATTATCAAAGGAAGGGGGTTTACAAGGAGGAGAGTATGGGATATTATGTGATACTCAGCACTTTGACAGACGAGGGTCGCAAGACCCTGAAGGAGAAGCCTCAGAGGATTATGGAGGTCAACAGGGAGCTTGAGTCAATGGGTGTGAAGGTGAAGGCACAGTTTGCAGTACTCGGGCCTTATGATTTTGTAAACATCGTTGAGGCACCGGACAATGAGACAGTGGTAAAGATGTCTGTGGAGATCGGCTCAAGGGGGACCGTACAGTTGCTCTCAATGCCTGCCATTGAAGTAGAAGAACTGATTAATAAGCTTAAGTAATTCAATGTACATCCCCCTTCCTTTGCTGTATGGAGCCTTTAAGCATGTCTCTACGGTTTATAATCATACTGCGGGAGGAGTTGTATGGCTGATATCAAGGCGGACTATGTGATAGACACGAAGGGGCTCAACTGCCCCATGCCTGTGTTGAAGACAAAAAAGGCAATTGATTCGCTGAAAGTAGGAGAGGTACTGGAGGTTATGACCACAGATCCGGGTGCAAGGGTGGACATCCCTGCGCTGGTAAAGAGGCTTGGCCAGGAGCTCATCGGTTCAAAGGAGGAGAAGGGTGTAACCTCCTTCTTCATAAGGAAGACAAGATCAGATTAGAATGGCCTTTTCCTGTTTTATTTCTGGAAGGTTGTATTGAAAATATAAAGTATGTTAAATTTTAGAATGTTAAGGTTTTGTTTTACAATAATAATTTTGTTCTTCCTTGCTGCTGCGGCTGATGCCACAACGATATACCGTTACGTTGATGAAAACGGTGTTGTCCATTTCACCGATGTTGTACCGGACCGATACAAGGTCAGGATTATAACAGGCCCTAAAAAGACAACCCCTTCAGGGAGCAACTACTACAGCCTTTCCTACCTGAAGAGGCTTGCTGAAGAGGCTGCTCACAGGTACTCACTTGATCCGGAACTTGTAAAAAGGGTTATCCAGAAGGAGTCACGCTGGAATCCCTACGCTGTATCAAAGAGCGGTGCAATGGGCCTGATGCAGCTGATGCCGAAGACTGCAAGGATACTGGGTGTAAGGAACCCCTTTGATCCCGAGGAAAATATCAATGCAGGTGTGAGATATCTGAAGAACCTGATAGATTATTTTGGAGACGTAAAAAAGGCACTTGCAGCCTACAATGCAGGGCCAACCAGCGTGAGGCGTTTTGGAGGTATACCCCCCTTTGAAGAGACAAGGGGTTATGTCAGGGAGATAATGTACAACTATAAAGGCAAGGGAACAAAGAGACATAGAGAAAGAATATACAAAATAGTCCTCAGTGACGGAACCATAATGTTTACCAACTCGCCTGTCTATCTGAAAAGGAAATCTTCATTTTAATCAGGAAGGAGTGTTCAGGGAATGAAGGAAAATATCGTAGAGGAGATTTTCAGGCTCAAAGACCAGCGGAGAGCGATAATACTGTCCCACAATTACCAGAGGGAGGAGGTGCAGGATATAGCCGATTTCGTCGGCGATTCTCTTGAACTTTCACGCCAGGCAGCAGGGGTGGATTGTGATGTTATAGTCTTCTGCGGGGTAAACTTCATGGCAGAGAGTGCATCCATCCTCTCACCGGACAAGACAGTGCTTCTACCCTCCCTTGATGCAAACTGTCCCATGGCTGATATGGTAAGGGTCTCGGGTACAAGAAAGGTATGGAGGACATTTCCCGGATATGAGGTGCAGCCAGCATTTGTCTTTCCCCATGATTTCACACTCCTGGACATGAAGAGAAAATACCCGGGCATCCCTGTGGTGTGCTATGTGAATACCACTGCTGATGTAAAGGCAGAAAGTGATATATGCTGCACCTCTGCCAATGTGGTAAAGGTGGTGGAGTCACTGCCTGAGGAAAGGGTGATATGCATCCCCGACAGGAACCTCTCGGCATGGGCACAGAAGAAAACGGGCAAGGAGATCATTACCTGGGATGGCTTCTGCCATGTACATGACAGGGTAACGGCCGAGGATGTTGAACGTGCAAGAAGGGAACACCCCGGGGCAGTAGTCATGGCACACCCTGAGTGCAGGCTTGAGGTACTTGAGCTGGCAGACCATGTGACAAGCACCTCGGGGATGCTCAGGTATGCAGGCCAGTCTGATGCAAAGGAGTTTATTGTTGGCACAGAGGTTGGTCTTCTGTACAGGCTCAGAAAGGAGAACCCTGAGAAGGTCTTTCATCCGCTGAGAAAGGATATGATATGTCCCAACATGAAAAAGACCACCCTTGAGAAGGTGCTCTGGGCATTGAAGGAGATGAAGAACGAGATAAAGGTGCCTGAACAGACAAGGATAAGGGCTGTGAATGCCCTTGACAGGATGCTGAAGATAAAATAACCTAAATGAAGAGATTTTATATCCACACCCTTGGCTGTCCGAAGAACCAGGTGGACTCCTCGTCACTCTGTTCAGCCATGACAGATGGTGGTCTCCTGGAGACAGATGCCCCGGAGGATGCTGATTTTATCCTGGTAAATACCTGCGGATTCATTGAGGAGGCAAAGGAGGAGTCCATTGAGCATATCCTTGAAATCATTGAAAGGAAGTCCCCTGGACAGAAAGCCATTGTCTTTGGCTGCCTTGCCCAGCGCTACAGAGAGGAGCTGAGAAGGGAGCTGCCCGAGGTGGATGCCATCTTCGGGGTGGAGAGCTTCCATGAGATACTGGAATTCATAAAACTGTGGGGAAACAACAGTGTGGCTGACAGAACCCTCTCACACAGGGAAAGATCCTCATCTTATGCCTATCTGAAGATAGCTGAGGGGTGTAACAGAAGATGTACATTCTGTGTAATACCTTCCATCAGAGGGGCTCTGAGGAGTTATCCACCCGAGAGGGTACTTGAAGAGGCAAGGAGACTTGTTGAGGAGGGTGTAAAAGAGATCATCCTTGTTGCCCAGGACATAACATCCTACGGTCTGGACAGGGGAGGCTTCAAACTGCACCAGCTCGTAAGGGAGATGGCCTCCATTGAGGGGGAGTTCTGGATCAGGCTCCTCTATCTCTATCCATCCATGATAGATGATGAGTTGATGGAGGTCATAAGGGAGGAGGATAAGGTCTGCCCTTATCTGGATATCCCTGTGCAGCACTCAGAGGAGAGGATATTAAGATTAATGGGAAGGGGCGGCTCTTCGGAGACCTTCAAGGAGCTCTTCCAGAGGCTCAGGGAGGGGATCCCAGGGGTTGTTTTAAGGACCACCGTGATTGTGGGATTCCCCTCGGAGACCGATGAGGAGTTTGAGAGGCTCCTTGATTTCGTGAAAGAGGTGGGCTTTGACAGGCTCGGTGTTTTCAGATACTCCCGTGAGGAGGGAACAGAGGCCTACAGGATGAAAGGACATATCCCTGAGGAGGTTAAATGGGAGAGGTATCATGAGGTCATGAAGACACAGGCAGAGATATCATACAAAAAGAATCTTACCCTCATAAACAGGAAATTTCAGGTACTTACTGATGGTATAGACGGTGATATGGTCATTGCAAGGTACTATGGCCAGGCACCAGAGATTGACGGAATTGTTATAATAGATGGTTTGGGAGAAGGGATAAGACCGGGCAGGTTTGTTGATGTGAGGATTACTGATGCTGATGAGTATGATCTGAGGGCAGAGGTGGTATGAAAAAAAAGGGTTATACAGTACAGATAGTGCTCTTCCTCCTTACCGTGATCTCCACCCTTGTAGCAGGCACGCTCCAGAAGGGTATCAATATCATCTCAGAACCACAGAGGATTGTTGAGGGGGTACCCTTTTCCCTCTCGTTGATGGCCATACTGCTCACCCATGAACTGAGTCATTACTTTGCGTCAAAGCTGAACCATACAGAGGCAACGCTGCCCTATTTTATTCCTGCACCATCCATATTCGGTACCTTCGGTGCCTTCATCAAGATGAAGTCACCCATTACCACAAGGAAGGCACTGATAGAGATCGGTGCATCAGGGCCTATTGGGGGATTCCTGGTTGCACTTGTTGTTACCATATACGGGCTGAGCCTCTCAAGGGTGGTGGACCTCTCCTCTGAACAGGTTGGGCTTGTGCTTGGAGATTCCATCATATTCAGTATCCTATCCAGAATCATTGTTGGTGTGCCACCTGAGGGAAAGGATGTCCTGCTCCATCCTGTTGCCTTTGCCGGATGGATCGGTTTCTTTGTGACAGCAATGAATCTCCTTCCCATTGGCCAGCTTGATGGCGGGCATATCTCCTTTGCACTCTTCGGGCACAGGCGGCACAGGAGGATATCCTTCTTCCTTGCCACAACCCTTGCCCTGGTCGGCATCTCAAGGCTCTACCTCTACAGCGATATCTTCTCCTCCGGGATATTTAACACCCTCAGGAACTACCTCTGGGAGGGATGGGCTGTCTGGGCATTCCTTCTCTTTATGCTCGGGATTGAGCATCCTCCCGTCATGTTCTGGGAGGAACCGTTGCCCAGAAGCAGGATGATCATGGGATATATTGCACTGGCAATCTTTATCCTGACCTTCGTGCCTGTACCTATAAAGGTGGTCCAATGAGTGAGGGGCAGAAAAAGGTACTTATCGTAAGCGGTGAGGCCTCAGGCGAACTCTATGGGGCACTGCTGGCAGAGAGGCTCTTTGACAGATACAGTGACATCCTCATCTATGGTGTAGGTGGCGAGAGGATGCGGAAGGCAGGTGTAAAACTGATTGGCGAGATAACAGGCGCCTTCGGTATCACAGAGACCTTCTCTTCGCTGAGCAGACTGCAGAAAAACTATGATAGTATAATCAGATGTCTTGATACGGAGCATCCAGAGGTGGTGGTGCTGATAGACTTCCCTGACTTCAACCTGAAGGTGGCAAGGGCTGCAAAGGAAAGGGGCCTAAAGGTGCTCTACTACGTGGGTCCCCAGGTATGGGCATGGCGAAAGAAGAGGATCCGTACAATTGTCTCATTAACAGATGCCATAGCTGTGATACTGCCCTTTGAGGAGGAGATTTACAGAAAAAATGGCGCCAGGTGTGAGTTTGTGGGCCATCCCATAATGGAGGAGATACTGGCTGTTAAAGGCAGCAGGGGGTTCATACGGCAATCACTGGGGTTGAGGCCTGATGGCGAGGTCCTGGCGCTTCTGCCCGGAAGCAGGGACAGTGAATTGAAGAGGTTACTGCCACTTTATCTTGAGGTTGTTGGAGAGCTTTCCCGGAGATACGGGAGCCTTCAATATATCCTTCCCCTTGCAGTAAGTGTTGACAGAAAGGCCCATCGGGCTCTGCTGGGAAGACTTCAGGACAGAGGTGTGAGACTCGTGGATGGCCGCTCAACAGAGGCACTGATGGCAGCAGATTACGCATTGATAGCCTCTGGTACAGCAACACTTCAGGCAGCCCTGATAGGCGTACCAATGGTTGTGGTATACAAACTCTTTCCACTCACCTATATCATAGGGCGTCTTGTGGTGAATGTAAAATACATAAGTCTTGTAAACATCCTCTATGGCGGTGAGATAGTGAAGGAGCTTATCCAGTGGAAGGCAAACAAGAGCAATGTCCTGGCTGAGATTGAGAGGCTTATAAGGGAGGAGACGGTGAGAAGGAACATGAAAAAGGCCTTTAACGAAATAAGGGATATCTATTATGATAAAAGACCGTCCGAGAGGGTAGCGGAGATGACAGGAGAGATTGCAGGATGGCAGTAGAAGGCACAGTTGACAGCAGGTTCAAGGGCCTGGTCAGGCTTGTCAGGCCCTACTGGCCAAGGATTGTCCTGGCCGTTCTGCTCAGTATGGTTGTATCATCAATAAACGGGGCGCTTGCATGGCTTGTCAAGCCTGCCATGAACGGGATCTTTATTGACAAAAAGAGTGATTATCTCCTCCTCATACCCCTTGCGGTCTTCCTGCTTTATATGGTCAGGGGTGTTTTCAACTTCTGCCATTCCTACCTGATGACATCTGTGGGTGCAAAGCTTGTCAGGGATATGCGCAACAGGCTCTATAGCCATATCACCTTTCTACCTCTGTCAAGATACAATGAACGCTCCACAGGCCTGATGCTGTCAAGGATCATAAATGACACAGGCTATCTCCAGAAGGTTGTGGCACACTCGGTCAAGGATCTCTTTGTAGAGGGGGCCACGGTTATCGCCCTGACAGTGGTGGCCTTTACGAGACGGTGGGACCTTACACTTATCTCCCTCCTGGTGCTTCCCTTTGCATTCTACGGTGTGGGAAGGCTTGGCAGGAGACTGAAGAGGGTTACCAAGGAGGCACAGAGAAAGATCTCCATAATAACGGAACTGCTTACAGAGACCTTCAGCGGGATAAAGATAATAAAGGTCTTTGGCAAGGAGGATTCACTGATAAACCTCTTCAGGAAGAGAAACCAGGACTTCTATCGTGAGAACATGAGATCCACAAGGATTGTGGAGGCCACAGCCCTCCTGATGGAGATCATCGGTGGCATAGGTATAACCTTTGTCATCTGGTATGGCGGAAGGCTTGTGGTGACCGGCGCTGTCACACCTGGTGACTTCTTCTCCTTCCTTGCTGCCATACTCATGATATACACACCAGCAAAGAGGCTTGCAAAGGTCCACAATGGACTCCAGCAGGCAAGGGCATCCATTGACAGGATAAACGAGTTCCTCATGTTAGAGAAGGAAAGGGGTGGAAACAGGCAGATAAAGGGCTTCAGCAGGGCAATTGAATACAGGGATGTCTCTTTCAGATATCCCACGTCAGAGACCTTTGCCCTGAGGCATGTAAATCTGAGGATAAACAAGGGAGAGATTGTTGCCCTCGTGGGCAGAAGCGGGGCAGGCAAGACCACCTTTGTTGATCTCCTGCCAAGGTTTTATGACCCCACAGAGGGTGGCATATTTATAGATGATGTTGACATCAGGGAACTTGACCTATCAGCCCTGAGGGGCCTGATAGGGGTTGTCAGCCAGGATGTGATACTCTTCAATGACACGGTAAGGGCAAATATTGCCTTTGGCAGACCTGATGCAACAGAGGATGAGATAGTGGAGGCAGCACGTGCTGCCTATGCCCATGACTTTATAATGGAGCTACCCCATGGTTATGATACGCTGATCGGGGAGAGGGGGGTCAGGATCTCGGGAGGCCAGCGTCAGAGGCTTTCCATTGCAAGGGCAATACTGAAGAATCCACCCATACTGATACTTGATGAGGCAACCTCTTCACTTGACACCCATGCAGAGATGATGGTACAGAAGGCCCTTGACTCCCTGATGAAAAACAGGACAACCATTGTTATTGCACACCGCCTTTCCACGGTAAGGGTGGCATCAAAGATAGTGGTCCTTGACCATGGCGTGATAGTGGAAGAGGGCACCCATGATGAACTCTTGAAAAGCAATGGCATATACAGGCATCTTCATGAGATCCAGTTCTCATCAGGCAAGGAGATCCTTTTTGATATCAAGTAAAGCTCACCCACCAAAAGCAGGGATGAAAAGTTACAGCCTTACTATGCTATTATAAATCATGGGGAAAAGGGAGGCGCTTCCACTTGATGCAAGGCTCTTGAGTGATGCCATAATAGAGCTGAACATTTCAAGACGGAATGTATCAATCTACCCGGCTGAACATCCTGCTGTAAGACAGTCCCTCGCAAAGGCCTACGGGCATCTTGAGAAACTCTTTGAATTGCGCGATGAGATAACAATTGCAATAGCAAAGGACACGATCATTGTTGATGAGTATTATCTTGACAGGAAGAATCCCGTATTCAGGGAGTTTGCTCTGCACCTAAACAGGTTGAACATTGCCTGCCTCACCTTCACGAAGGGTCTCAGCAGGGATGAGATCTTCTCTTTCCACAAGATACTGTCCGAGAAACCCTCGGAGCTGAACGAGGAGATCATCACCAAAAGGCTGCATGATGAGGGGGTTGTCCATATAAAACCGGGCTTTATTGACTACAATGCCTTTGTGGCAAGGGAAGGCACAGAAAGACCCGGTAGTGATGCTTCAACAGGCAAGGGCCTCTGGGAGAGGTATGTCTACGGCCTTATGACAGGGACCCTGGTACGAGGTGAGATATCCGGCAGCCTTTCCAGCATACCACCGGAGAGGCTGGCAGGGATTATCAACCAGTTCAATACCGGTGAGTTTGACGAAGAATCCTATGATCGCGTAATAACAAACTACATGAGACGATCCTCTGAAAGGGCCCTCTCTGCCAGGGATATGGGAAGACTTATTGACTTTATCAACCATCTGCGGCCAGAGGTTAAAAGACAGTTCCTCAGATCAACGGTTCGTGTCACTGAGAAGGAATTAGAAGGCGTAAGGCATGCACTGGCTGAGCTGCCAGTGGACAGGATCATTGACTTCCTTAAAACCATTAACGACAATGCCATAGAACTGCCCGAGACCCTGAGGAACCTTATGGAGAGGTTTGCAAAAAGTGCAAACATCTCCTTTGATCCTGTATTCGTGGGTGATGCACCCCTTGTGGATGATTTTTTCCTTGATGAAGGAATAACTGAACTCCTGAAGAGGGGTCGTTTTGATGAATTTGTATCAGAGACCTACCAGGAGGACATTGAGAGGATAATCAGCTATGAAGCCGGCGGAGAAGGGGTTGCACTGCCATCAGAACTCAAGGGAGATTCCGCCGAGGAGATCACCCGTGCCTTCTACTTTGAAAAACTGCTTGAGATCTGCCTTGCGGATTCTCTGTCAGAAGAGGATTACGAGAGGCTGACAGAGGAACTTCTGGGCATGGTGGATGAGTTCCTTGATACAGGGAGGTTCTCATGCCTTATAAGGCTTTTCCTCATGATTGAAGAAAATATCAAAAGAGACAGGTTTGTTGAACCCTCCAGAAGGGTAAGGGATCATCTCTTCTGTAATGATTTTATCGGCAGGCTCATGGAATCCATCAGACTCCATGGGAGGGACAAGAAGGAGGAGGTCATGGAACTCCTTGACAGATATGGAGAGCCCATCATCCCCCATCTCATAGAGGTGCTTGTGGAGGAGGAGTTTAAGAACATACGAAGGTTCTTCCTCACACTGATAATACATTTTCAGAAAAAGGCCATACCCTATGCTGTCAGATGGCTTGGCGATGAACGCTGGTATGTAAAGAGAAACATGCTCAATATACTTGCTGAATGCGGTGGTATTGAGGGGCTTCCCCATGTAAAACAGTACTGTTACCATGAGAACATAAAGGTGAGAACAGAGGCGCTGAAGGCGCTTCTGAGGAGCGGTGACAGTTATGGTGTTGAGGTCCTGGAGGAACTCCTGAACTCAGGTAATGAAGAGGAGGTTGAGCTTGCCATCAGACTTACCGGCATATTCAGGATTGAGAAGCTCAAGCCAAGGCTGATAGAGATGCTGAAGAGACATGCCAGATCATCCCTGGACTTCTACAGGAAGATACCCCTTGTAAGGGCGATAGGTGAGTTTGGTGATCCCCGGGTCATACCCTTGTTAAAGGAGATATTCTTCTCAAAGAGCCTCCTCTTCAGGGGTGCCCTTGACGGGCTCAAGCTGGAGGTCCTGAAGAGCCTGAAGAACTACCCTGTCACCGGGGAAACAAGGGATATAATAGAGGCTGCCCTCAGATCCTCAAGGGAGGAGATAAGAAGGGAGGCCCTGGAGCTGAAAAGGACCCTGCTGAGGAGCAGGAGATGAAGGAAAAGGTCAAAACACTTGTACATGCCATAATGTCTGCCCTGTCCAACTGTTCACTTTATTCAGATGAGCATTTTTCCGTTGAAAGATTCGTAAAGAAGTCCCTGGAGGCACTTGAGGGGATATTCCAGGAGACTGATTCAATTGAGTTCATGATCGTTGAGGATGACCTTGTGGTAAACAAGAAACCCTACAGGGATGAAGGCCTCTGGATCGGAAAGTTCTTGAGGAAACTGAAGACCCGTGGGATAACAAGACTGGAGATCCTGAAAGGCGTTAAAGAGGCTGAACTGAAAAGGTTCGTCTCATTCCTTGCCAGAGGTGAAGAAAGTCCCCCTGATCTTCCCCATATCAGAGCAGGTGTGGTGGACATTGTTATTGAAGAGGCAGAGATACCTGTGGAGGCTGGCGAGGATACAGAGTTGACCTCAGAGCAGATAGATAAGCTCAGGGAGATAAGCAGCGGCATCTCCCCTTTCAGGCAACTGAGCACCGCCGGGATAGAGGAGATAGTCACCAGGTTCATCGTAACAATGAAGAGGGAGGGTGCGATCCTGAGGCTTCTCACACCTGTGAAAACCTACAGTGAATATACCTATACCCATGCAGCAAATGTCTCGGTGCTTTCCATGTTTCAGGCTGAATGCCTTGGTTTTGGTGATGAATTCGTCCATGACATCGGCATTGCCGGGCTTCTGCATGACGTGGGAAAGCTTTTCGTGTCAAGGGAGGTCCTTGAGAAGAAGGGCAGACTCACTGAGAAGGAGTTTGAGGAGATAAAGCGCCATACCATCTATGGAGCCCTCTATCTTTCAAAGAATGCCTCCCTGCCAATGGTTGCAACCATTGCCTCCCTTGAGCATCACAGGGGCTATGACGGCAAAGGATACCCTGCATTCAGAATCAGCAAGAGCAGACAGCATCTTTCAAGCCAGATAGTGCAGATAGCCGACTTCTTTGATGCCCTGAGGAGCCGAAGGCCCTATAAAAGGGACTGGGGGGTGAAGGAGACACTCGCCCTGATGAAGGAATCTTCGGGGAAACAGTTTAACCCCCTGCTTATGGAGAGCTTTGAAAGGAATATTATAAAGGCCCTCAAGGGTTAGTTGTTTCAGGACATTCCTCACAGGGAATCGTCTTTTCTATGATGCCAATGGTCTTCTCAAGGGCACCCCTGTTCCTCTCGTAGAGCATGTAGGCCCTTTGTCCCATCTCATGCCTCCTTGATTCGTTCTGAAGCAACTCCCTGATGACACCTGCCAGGGCATCACCCGCTGTTTTTATTGCAGCTCCTTCCCTGAAGAACTCCTCAGCAAGGGGGAAGTTGTTCATATGGGGTCCACAGACGATGGGCTTACGCCAGTAGGCTGGCTCAAAGAGGTTGTGCCCGCCCCTGGGGATGAAACTACCGCCTATTATTGATATATCTGCCACAGCATAAACCGATGAAAGCTCTCCTATGCCGTCAAGGAGGATCACATCCCTGGCCTCTACATCAAGGCCTGACCGCTTGCCGTAGTTGATTGATTCCCTCTGAAGCAGATCCTCAACCTCGGGGAATCTTTCGGGATGTCGGGGTGCTACTACCATGGTGAGCCCGGGGAACTCCCTCTGGAGTTCCTTGTAGGCCCTGAGAATGATCTCCTCTTCACCCTCATGGGTGCTGCCGGCTACGATCAGGGGCCTTCCCATATCTCTGCACCACAGGGGTGGCTCTGAAGGAGGTTTTACCTCAAACTTCAGGTTGCCTGTTACAAACACCCTTTCAGGGTCTGCTCCAAGGGAGATGATCTTTTCAGCATCCCTTCTGGTCTGCATGCAGAAGGCCCTTATCCTTGAAAGGATATCCTTCATGAAGAAACGGATTAACCTGTAGTTTTTGTATGAATGATCGGAGAGCCTTCCATTGACAATGATCACCGGTATTTCATCCTCATTGGCCTGCCTTACAAGATTGGGCCATATCTCGGTCTCCATCAGTATGATCATATCCGGCCTGAGTGTCTGTATGAAACGCCTCAAAGAGCCCCTGCTATCAAAGGGTGCGTAAAACAGTGCCTGGTCTCCGGAGAGGTAGTCTCTCACAACCGCCTGTCCCGTATCAGTAACTGTGGTGATGAATATCCGGTGGTACCTTCCGAGACTCGTAACAATGGGTTTTGCAGCAATGGCCTCACCCACCGATACGGCATGTATCCAGACACGTCTTCTGTCCCCTTCCGGTGGAGATGAGGGGATGAATCCTAAACGCTCCACCAGCCATCTTCTCCTGGCAGGGGCCGGCCTTTTCAGATACTGCTGTGGCAGGATTGTAATCAGGGCAAGATTGTAGAGTATACTATAAAGGGTATAGATAAATTTCATGACTATATATTTTACTACAGCGGGGTTCAAAATTATTAAACCTGAATCCAGCCCAAAGCCAGGATGAAATGACAGACCTTTTAAAGCTGTTCACCGTCTTTGTACTCATTCTGATCCTTCTGAGAAGGAGATGGAATGTTGGCTATGTGCTGCTTTTATCATCAGCAGCGCTGGGCCTTCTCTATCTCATGTCCCCTGAGAGGATGTACAGGGCAATAAGCAATACAGTAACATCTCATGTTACCATCTCACTGCTCATAATACTTACCTTCATCAGGGTCTTTGAGTTCGTCCTCAGGGAAAAGGGTGTATTGAGAAGGATGATGGAGACCATGAAATCCCTCTTGAGGAGCCATGTGGCTGTAATAATATCCATGCCCCTCTTGATAGGCCTGATGCCTTCCGTGGGTGGTGCCTACTTTTCCGCTCCCATGGTTGCAGAGGCATCCAGGGAGACGATGTTGAGCCCGGAAGAGAAGGCCTTTGCCAACTACTGGTACAGGCATCCCTGGGAGTTCATACTCCCCCTCTACCCGGGGATAATACTTGCCTCGGCCATTACTGGTATTGAATTGAGGTCTTTCATACTGCTTAATCTTAGCTATGCAGTTGTAATGGTACTGGCGGGGCTGTGGTTCCTCCGGGGTGCCTTTATCCCCTACAGGGGTGAGGATAGAAACTCCTGGAGGGCACTCCTGAATCTTATGCCCATCCTGGTCCTTCTGGCGCTTGTACTGGTCTTCCATGTGCCTCTCCATTATGGCCTTGTGATATTGACCCTTTTTCTCATGCCCTATTACAGGATGGACAGAGGGGCTGTGAAGAAGGCATTCATACACGGCTTCTCTCTGGATATTATTGTTCTTATCCTTGGGGTGATGCTTTTCAAGGAGGTCCTTGAGGTATCGGGTTCTGTGGAAAATATGAGCAATTTTTTCCAGAAAAAGAGTATCCCCCTTTTACCCGTTGTCTTTCTCCTGCCTTTCATAACAGGCATACTCACAGGGATAACCGTGGGGTTTGTTGCAAGTACCTTTCCCCTTCTCCTGAGCCTTGCAGGGCCTGACCCATATCTGTTCACCTTTGCCTTTGCCTCTGGCTATGTGGGGGTGCTCCTTTCACCTGTACATGTCTGCTTTGTACTTACAAGGGAGTACTTCGGGGCTGATGTCATGAGGGTCTACAGGATGATAACACCCCTTTGTCTGTTGATACTTCTTGTATCTGTAGCGGAGATGTTCCTGCTGGGGGGTTAACCCGGCAGTGGGGCTGTCCCATCCCTGTCTGATGGGAAGAGAGGGAAAAAAATCATTGCAATTTATTATCATATAAATATGAAAATACTGATTGTTGAAGATGAGGCAAAGATATCTGATATTGTGAAGGCCTATCTCCAGAGGGAGGGTTATACCGTCCAGGTAGCCCCTGACGGAGAAACAGCACTGGAACAGCTAAAGGATGGCTTTGATCTCATCATACTTGACCTCATGTTGCCCGATATGGCTGGCGAGGAGATATGTGAGATGATAAGGAGGGACTCCGACATCCCCATAATTATGCTTACAGCCAAGAGTGATGAGGAGGACAGGATCAAAGGACTTGGCATTGGTGCAGATGACTATGTTGTAAAACCCTTCAGCCCAAGGGAGCTTGTTGCAAGGGTAAAGGCCCTGATAAGGAGGACAAAGGGTACAAGAAGGACATACAGTTTCAACAACAGAGACCTTGTAATTGATACTGACAGGCACGAGGTTATGAAGGCAGGCAGAACCCTGACCCTTACTCCCACAGAGTTCAAGATCCTCAACACCATTGCAGAAAGACCAGGACAGGTGTTTACCCGTCTTCAGCTTGTCAATACAATACTCGGATATGACTTTGAGGGATATGATAGAACAATAGATGCGCACATAAAGAATATAAGACACAAGATAGAGGATAACCCCAGGAAACCTGAATACATCAAGACCGTTTATGGTGTGGGGTATAAGTTCATAGGCCGGCTTGATGAGGACTAAGCTATTCATATCCTTTATATTGATCATCTCCATAGCCCTTCTGTCAAATATCGTATTTGAAAATCTTATAATCAAGGACTTTGATGATTACGTACGCAGCACCGAGGAGGACAGGGTATACTGGCTCCTTGCCTCTATAGAGGGCAGCTACAGGGACGGCCGTTGGGACAGTCTTTCCCTCAGGGAATCCCTCCACTGGGCAATGATGCTGGGTTTTGAGGCCTATATTGAGGACAGGAAGGGGATCAGGGTTCTTTCAACCCAGGATATACTGAAGGATCTGAGCCAGAGCATGCTTAAAAGAATGGCCTCACTCTTTGAGCTTCCAAGCGGGGTTGGCGGATTTTCATGGTACCCCCTGTATGTTGAGGGCTCCGAGATCGGAAAGGTCTATGTAAGACCCCTGAAAAGGCTTGGTTATCTACCCCTGAAGGAGGATATATTCAGGAGAAGGGGCAAGGAGTTCCTGCTTATATCCTTCTTTATAGCAGGAGGCGGGGCATTCTTTGTGGCTTTGCTTTTCACATTCTTCCTTTCAAAACCCATACGAAACCTCACCATTGCAGCAGAGAGGGTTGCATCAGGAGATTTTTCTATAAAGCTGATCTCTCATCACAGATTCGGAAGACTATACAGGTTTTTCAGGTGTGAGGATGAGATAGACAGGCTCACAGGCTCCTTCAACTACATGGTGGAAGCACTGAGGAAGGAGGACTCCCTGAGGAAACACCTCACATCCAACATAGTGCATGAACTGAGAACACCCCTTACGGTCATAAAGGCCAACCTGGAGGCAGTGGAAGACGGGATAGTTGATTCACCCGAGAGAGTGATCAAGACCCTCCATGGCGAGATTGACAGGTTGATTGAGCTTGTAGAGGGAATTGATGATATTACCAGGGCAGAGGCCAGCTTTTTCAAAAGAGGTCATCCAGAGACCATCGTGCTTGGCGAGTTCATAAGTTCCGTTGCCTCTCCCTTCCAGGGGCTTCTCACTGAGAAGGGACTCACCTTAACACTTGATGGAAACAGATCAACAACTGTAAGCACCTATCCTGACAAGCTCCAGATAATCCTTAAGAATCTCATCTCAAATGCCCTGAAGTTTACAGACAGCGGTGGTATAACCATTAGATGGGCCAGGGACAGAAAGGGGGTATTTACCATTTCTGTAAAGGACACAGGCAGGGGGATGGAAAAGGAGGAGATGGAGAGGATCTTTGAGAGGTTCTTCAAGGGTGAAAACTCCGATGGCAGAGGGCTGGGGCTTGCCATTGTGAGAGAACTCATTGAGACCATAGATGGACAGATTGAGGTAGAAAGCAGCCCTGGAAAAGGGACAGAGTTCAGGCTCACAATAAAGGAGGTCTGATGGTAGGCGGAAGCGGGATCGAACCGCTGACCTCAGCCTTGTAAGGGCTGCGCTCTCCCTGCTGAGCTATCCGCCCGTAAATATCAATATATAAAATAATAAAAAAGAGACATTTAAGTCAATGAACCCCCTCTACCGGTTCTTCCCTTGTTGCATAAAATAACAGGGGTTGCAATTTGCAACAACATTGTTTATAATAAAAGATGCTCTTCAGGGAAAGCAGTCTCAGAAAAAAGATCATCCTCGGTTATATTGCAGGGCTTGTAATAATCCTGATCGCAGCCTCCTTCATACTGCTCAACCTTGTCTTTATCGAGGAACGGATCAAGTTCTTCTCTGTTATAACAAGGTTTGTTGATACTGTTCTTGAAATAAGAAGGTATGAGAAGAACTATTTCCTGTACAAACAGCCTGATGACCTTGAAAGGCTCCAGGAGTATATTGATAATGCCCTTGTTATTCTGAAGAGAAACTACAGCAATTTTGACATCATAAGACCCTCTTCACTTGATATCAAGCAAGGAGATGGTAGATCAACCTCTGATATCGCCATTGAGATGATTAGCAGATACAAGATACTGATACAGACTGCTAAGGAAGAGAGGGACGTGGATGATGCATTGCAGGAAGAGGTCAGGAAGACCGGTCATGAACTCACAGAACTGGCTGAAGACCTGTCAAATTCTGAAAGGGATATCATCAAGAAGACCATTGTATCTACCAAGAGGAGCCTCATACTCTCACTTGTGGTCTTTTTTACAGGTACAGTCTTTATAGGGATCATGGTCTCAACCCTTGTGATACGGCCACTGAAAGAGCTGGAACAGAGCATGAACAGCATAGCTTCAGGGAGATTTGAGATGCTCCACATTGATTCCCATGACCAGGAGATAATATCACTCAAGAAGGCCTTTGAGAGGATGGTAAAGGAGATCTTCTCACAGAGGGACATTATACGTTCTGAAAAGCTCAAATCCCTTGGGACCATGCTTGCTGGTATCGCACATGAGATAAACAACCCCCTGTCAAATATTTCTACATCAGCCGAGATACTTGAGGAAGAAATCAACGGACCGGACAGTGAATTCAAAAAAGAGCTGATCCAGCAGATCATTCGTGAGACAGACAGGGCAAGGGACATTGTCAGGTCTGTCCTTGATTATACAAGAGATAGGGAATTCAGGAAGGAGGAAGTAAGTCTTTCAGAGCTTATATCAAGGACGATGAGGTTTGTCAAGAGTGATATACCTTCCCATGTAACCTTCCATCTGGATATCCCGGAAGGACTGGTTGTCAGGGTTGACAGGCAGAAACTTCAGCATGCCCTGCTGAACATAATCAAGAATGCAATAGATGCAATGTCAGACATCAACAGGGAGGGTATCCTGGAAATAAAAGGCTACGAGCTTGGAGATACCCTTGTAAGCATTGAGATATCGGATACAGGAACAGGTATCAGTGATGATAACCTTCACAAGATATTTGATCCCTTTTTTACAACAAAGGATGTTGGAAAGGGTACAGGGCTTGGCCTCTTTATCAGCCACAACATTATAAGGCAGCACAGGGGCGAAATATCCGTGAAAAGCACCCCCGGAAGGGGGACAACCTTTACAATAACACTGCCAAAGGAGTAAGCCATGGACAAGGAGATCAGGATACTCATTGTGGATGACGAAAAGATAACCCTGAGAAACCTTGAGCATATCCTCAAGAAAGAGGGATACACCGTAAAGACAACAACAAGCGGACAGAATGCCCTGAGGCTATTGAACAGGGAGATATACGATTTGGTGCTTACCGACCTTAAGATGGAGCGTGTGGATGGTATGCAGATACTGAAGCGTACAAAAGAAATCAGCCCTGACACAGAGGTAATAATGATCACAGGTTATGCCACCGTTGAGACAGCCATTGAGGCAATGAGGCATGGTGCGTACCACTATCTTACAAAACCCTTCAAACTGGAGGAGGTAAGAAAGGTAATCAGGGAGGCATCCGAAAAGATCCTCCTCAAGAAGGAAAATCGTGAACTAAGGGATAAGCTGGGTAGTATCTCAGAGAGGATTATGATCATTACACAGGACCCCATGATGCTGAGAATACTTGACACAGCCAGGGAAATTGCACCAACGGATTGTAATGTCCTGATAACCGGTGAGAGTGGTACTGGAAAGGAACTGATTGCCCGTTATATCCACAGACACAGCAAAAGGGCATCAAAGCCTTTTATTGCTGTTAATTGCGGTGCCTTCAACGAAGAACTGCTTGCAAATGAACTCTTTGGTCATGAAAAGGGTGCCTTTACAGGTGCTACACCACTGAAGGAGGGGCTTATTGAGATGGCCTCTGGAGGCACCTTGTTCCTTGATGAGATAACAGAGATGGCACCTTCAATGCAGGTAAAACTCCTGAGGGTGATCCAGGAGAGGGAGTTCTACAGGGTTGGCGGCAGGGAACCTGTCAGGGTTGATGTGAGGTTCATCGCGGCAACAAACCGCGACATACAGGGCGTACTTGAAAGCGGTGAACTGAGGCAGGATCTTTACTACAGGCTCAATGTGGTTACCTTCCACCTGCCTCCGCTGTCGGAAAGAAAGGGGGATATCCCCCTTCTCTGTTACCACTTCCTCAGAAAATACACCGCACTGATGGGCAAGGAGGTCAGGGAGATATCGGAAGGGGTCATCAATCTCCTGTCATCCTATACATTTCCGGGTAATATCCGCGAACTGGAAAACATCATAGAAAGGGCAGTGGCCCTTTGCAAGGGTGAAAGCATTGAAACAGCACATCTGCCCGAGGACCTGAGAGGGTTCACCATCAGGACCTTCAGGACATCAGACGGCAGGATACCTTCACTTGAAGAACACGAAAAGAACTATATCCTCTGGGTTTTAAATGAAACAGGTGGCAACAAATCAGAGGCAGCAAGGATACTGGGGATTGACAGGGTCTCCCTCTGGAGGAAACTGAAGAGGTTCGGTATAGAAGATTAGTCGTTGCAGTTTGCAACATTTCAGACCCTTCTCAATCCATCATCTCCCAGCATTATCCTTGAATATCAATGACTAATAAAACTGGCATCCTCCTTGCTTTATTTTAATTAACAGGTTGTAAAAAGGCAATTCCTTCAAGGAGGTATGAGATGAGAAGATTACTTAAGGATCTTGAAGATTCAATGGCAGCGGCAGCCTTTGCAGAAGCTGGTGAATTTGAGACCGCCAGAGATATCATGAATGAGATGAGGCTGAGCAAGGAGGAGATCAAGGTGGTGAAGGTGAAGGATGAACGGGTA
>Ga0256830_1001077_pt1 | contig 19762 bp, 23 predicted proteins | sample 128326metaG_FD_190537 | JGI IMG/M metagenome (GOLD analysis project Ga0256830, IMG submission 190537) | Hydrothermal vent microbial communities from Lau Basin, Pacific Ocean - 128-326 | ecosystem: Environmental > Aquatic > Marine > Hydrothermal vents | place: Pacific Ocean: Lau Basin | collected... | reverse complement strand
CTCCTGAGCCTTGTGATCATCACCATCCCGCTCCTTCACATCATAGCCACAACAGTGATAAATGGCGCCCAGTCTTTAACGCTTGAATTCTTCACTTCTCTGCCCAAACCTCCGGGGGAAGAGGGAGGAGGAGTGGCAAACGCCATTCATGGAACGGCCATACTTGTGGCCCTTACAATGCTCATAAGCATTCCGGCGGCGCTGCTAACAGCAGTTTACCTCTCAGAATTCCCGGAAAGCAGGTTGAGGGACTTGATAAGGCTGCTTAACGACACGTTCATGGGGACGCCCAGCATAGTTGCCGGAGTCTTCGCCTACTCCCTTCTCGTGACAAAATTTGGGTTCTCAGCTCTGGCGGGAGCCTTTGCACTGAGCGTTTTAGCTGTTCCAATGATGGTTAAGACCATGGAGGAGGCTTTGAAGCTCGTCCCAGCAGATATCAGAGAGGCTGGCCTGAGTCTGGGAATCAGGCACTGGAGGGTTATCACCAGCATAGTGCTACGAACAGCCATGCCGGCCATCGCATCGGGAGTCCTTCTCACAGTTGCAAGGATTTCTGGAGAGACGGCTCCGCTGCTCTTCACGGCCTTCGGCAATCCAAACTTTGCCGGAAGCGTTCTGGAACCGGTTTCTGCGCTGCCCCTGATGATTTACGTTTATGCCATCTCCCCCTACCCTGACTGGCACCGCAAGGCCTGGGGAGCTTCCCTTGTCCTGATGATTGCAGTTCTGAGCATCAACCTGATAACGAAATACAGGCTGAGGAGGAAGAGGTGACGGGATGAAGGATAAAATCGTGGTAAAAGACCTGAATGCGTGGTATGGTGAGTTTCAAGCCCTGAAAGGCATCAATCTCGCCATCAAGGAGAATGCAATAACAGCAATTCTCGGCCCGAGCGGGTGCGGCAAGAGCACATTCATCAGATGCCTTAACAGGCTCCACGAGCTAAGGAGCGATGCTAAAATTGAAGGTGAGATTCTGCTTGACGGCAGGAGCGTTTTCAGCATGGACCCGGTGGAGGTCAGAAGGAAGATCGGGATGGTCTTTCAGCGCCCAAATCCTTTCCCAACCATGAGCATTTACGATAACGTTGCTATCGGCCTGAAGCTGAACGGAGTAAGGGATAGGGATACCTTGGACAGGATCGTCGAAGACAGCCTGAAAAAGGCCGCTCTGTGGGATGAGGTGAAGGACAAGCTGAAAATGCCGGGGAATAGTCTGAGCGGAGGTCAGCAGCAGAGACTCTGCATTGCAAGGGCCATAGCGACCAATCCTGAGGTCATACTATTCGACGAGCCCACCTCAGCCCTCGACCCCATCTCCGCTGTGAAAATTGAGGATCTGCTGGTAGATTTGAAGGAGAACTACACGGTTGTTATAGTCACCCACAACATTCAGCAGGCCGGGAGGGTTAGCGATTACGTTGCCTTCTTCTGGATGGGAGAGCTGGTTGAGTTCGGCAGGACTGCTGAGGTGTTCGAGAATCCGAAGGAGGAGCTTACGGAGGCGTATCTGACGGGGAGGATTGGATGAAGACGACAGATCAGATGAGGACTTCAGAGAAGAATAAGGTTCTTTTCGTGTGCATCCACAACACCTGCAGGAGTGTTATGGCTGAAGCGGTATTCAACAGCCTGGCAAAGAGCTGGAGGGCTGAAAGCGCCGGCATTGAGGCTGCTGAAGAGCTCGATCCTGTCGCTCTGGATGTTATCAGGAGCAGAGGTTACAGGGTTGAGAAGGCGGAGCCGGTGAGCCTTGAAAATGTGGAGCTAAGCAATTACAGGCTTGTTGTAACCGTCTGCGATGAGACAAGTTGCGTGAACATCCAGCATCCAAACGTTGAGAGGTGGCACGTGGAAGACCCGAAGGGGAGGCCGGGAGAGGTTTACGAGGGGGTTTTTGAGGAAATAGAGGCAAAAGTGAAGGAGCTTTTAGGGAAGATCGGGGATAAGGATCAGGGATAAGATTGAAGTTGTTGAAGAATAAAACTGTAAGGAGGGCAGAAAATGAAGGCTCTTGATTTGAAGCTGGAGAAGATTAAGGATGAAATACTCAAGCTTCACGAAATGGCGAAAGAAGCCATGGCTCTGTGTCTGGATGCCATGTATGGTGATGAGGAGAAGAGGGAAGAGGTTTCTGAAATAGAAAAGGAGGCTGACGTGCTCAACACAGACGTTGACAACGACTGCCTGATGGCTGTCGCACTATACCAGCCAGTTGCGAGGGATCTTCGCTTTGTGGCCAGCATCATGAGGATGTCGGCAAACTACGAGCGAATTACAGACCTTGCAGACAAAATAGCCAGGTTCAGAGTGCAGAAGAGGATAGCCGAGGAGGAGCTGAGGCTGATGCAAAAAACGCTGCTGGAAATGTTTGACATCATTGCTGAGGCTCTGGAAGGGGACACCTCTGGTCTGAGGGAAAAACTGGTGAAAAGGGATGACCTGCTTGATGACCTCTATCTGAAAGTTATTCAGAAATGCAAGGAGTCCATGAAGAACCGGGAGGATATAAACGATGCTCTCATAGCCATATTCTCAGCCAAACATCTGGAGAGAAGCGGGGACATCCTTAGCAAGAACGGAGCGAGAATGATTTTCATCGAAGAGGGAAGGAGAGTCTGGATAAAGTAGCTTTGTGATATATGCGGATCTCGAACAAAAGACATTCAAAGCAGCAGGCAATAACGCAGGCCTCTAAACATGTTTGTATGACTCTCCTTGTCTATTTTAACGGACAGTTAATTTTATGATCAAAAAACTTAAATACATCTTAATTCGATACATCGAAGTAAGAGGTATAAAATGTCTGACAGAAAAGACAGGGTATTCAAGAAACTCAGAAAGGAGATCCGATCAGGCATGTACGCATACTTAGTCCTGAACATCCTGAAAAGGGGAGAACTGCACGGATATGGAATAAGAAAAACATTCGAAAGTCTGAGTTCAGGGCAACTGGTTCCAAGTGAGGGATCGTTATACGACTTGCTTAAGGGTCTTCAAAAGCTTGGGCTCGTAAAGAGCTACTGGGTTGAGGAGGATGGAAGGCTGAGAAAGTGCTACAGAATCACTGATCTGGGTGAGGAAATCCTGATTGAGCTGGAACACGAGTTGAAGCTTTTGAGTGATGTTATTGAAAAACTGGAGGTGAAAAAATGAACGAACAGCTGGCGCTTTCCGCTGTTATGTTTGGTATCGGAGTAGTTGTGTATCTCCTTAGAGATACGCCGAATCCTTATGTCGGAGTCAGATTCGGATACACGTACCTCTCAAAGGAAGCTTGGAAGAGGGCGAACACATTTGCAGGAATATATAGCATGATGGCAGGATTGTTCCTCTTAATGATAACCGTAATTTTTAATCCTCCGAGGATGGTGTTTATTGCATTGTTATTGCTCTCTGTTGCAATACTTGTATTTCAGAGCTACAGGATTGCCAAGGAGACTTACGAGAGAGAAGACCTGAAAACTCCGGTGAAGGCCATAAAACCTGTGAAAATGGTGGGAATCAGGCCTTACCTGGTAGTTCAGCTCATCCCAGTTGTGCTATACTTTTTTGTAATGTTGATGTTCTGGGATAGACTGCCCAATACCGTTGCGGTACATTTCAATGTAAGAGGCACTCCGGACAGTTATGCGGACAGATTCAGTGGTGCTGTTATCATACCTGTGGTTGTGATGTCAGTTGTGCCGGCGTTAACACTTCTAACATCGAGAGAACCCATGCTAATACGTTTTCCCGTGTATGGGCGGGGACAAAAGGCCATTTTCACCCTGCTCACAGGTTTGCAGATTTTCACATCAGCTCTCGTAACCTCAGCTCTGCTTTACAATGCTGGAATTGTGTCGGGAGGTTTGACAGTCTGGCTTGCGGTGGGTGTTACGGTGTTTCTGCTGGCATGGATCGGGTGGATGTGGCGGATTTACAGAATTCCGGAACAGTACAAGGCACGTTAAATAAGCATCTCCCGTGCATGCATCACCGGTAGATCAGCAGAATCCTCATCTGATTCCTGACAGCAGATCAGCACACCCATCAACATGACTGAATCTCTTCCCATGTTTCTCTGATATTTCAACAATCCTTCTGAAGGCCTGTATGATGTCAGATGGATCACTGGAAATTTTTACAGTCCGGGCAAACCTCGGATGCCTTCCGAGCTTTCCCCCAGCCATGATTCTGAATTCAATGTCCCCGCTTATTGCATTCTGATCGCATGCCCTCATGCAGTCCCCGCAACCAATGCAGTTTTCATTGAAGCTCGGATAACCATTGAAATCTATTGCATTCTCCCTGCATGCTTCATGGCACTTCCCGCATGACACGCATTTCTCTGGGTCAAGATGTGGGATTATGAATGCGATAACACCAAAATCCTTTATTTGAGGTGCAGCACAGGCATTTGGACATGCAGAGAACCCTGCCTTCACTCTTTCATGGCTCCTCTTTGCTGAATGGGATGAGGTGAACGCTATTGATTCAATTTCCTCCTTGAGAGATCTGAGATCAAACAGAGAGTTCCTGCAATGCCTGCAGAAGTCTATTTCAAATCCATTCTGGCTCACATTAAAAAATTGCAGGGCGTTAAGATAACAGTATCCCCTAAGAACTTCGGTCAGTAAAGTCTCTTCTTTCCCTCTCCCGGAGATAGCGAGTATATCTCCTCAGGTTCAACAACCAGTGCCCCCTTTGGACTTCTTCTGCCCCCTGTTTTTCCTTCAACAAAATTTCTTATCTCGTTGAAGAATTCCCCACTGTAGTCTATCCATGCCTTTCCCTTAACAAGATAACCATAAAATCCCTTTTCACCCTTTTCAGCAAAGCCTACACTCGCTCTCCCTGTTTTTTCAACGTTCCTTGCGGTTCTTTTTATGAAATTGTAGGCAACAACAACCCTTCCATTCATGTACCTGACAAAGCATACCGGGGCAAGATGTGGCATCTCGTCGCAAGTTGATACCCAGAAAATCCTCTGGCTGCAATCTCCCTCAAACATTTTCAGAATCTCATCCCTTTCCATGATAAATTCGTGAAAAAATGTAATAAAAGCTTTTCAGATGACGTTCTTCGCCCTGCACAGCAGGCATCTTGCAGGCTGGATGTCTGCTGTGGCGCATCCCTTGCAAAGGTTCACAGGAGCAAAGGCTTTCTCAGGATTCAATGCGATCGCATTCACAAGCACGGTTATGCTTGGAGGCTCAGGTGCAAGAAGGCAGGGCATATCCACAAATTTCATGAGCGAGGCAAACCTCGTTGCAGAGTTGCAGAATGGGAAGGCATAGAGCTCTCCTGAATTGAGGTAGGCTGATTCCTCAAGCGGGGAAAAGTCTATCGTGAGATCCCTTATTCTCCATCCATCCCTGCCTATTCTCTCCCCTCTGGCTGCAAAATCCATGAAATCGTTCACATGCAATTCTCTCACAATGTACCTGTTGAACTGATTTCCGATAATGCTGTGGTAGAATCTTTCTGTAAAGAGTCTTGTGAGCATTTCTGCTGTAAAGCCCTCATCGCTGAGAATCCTGTAAATGTATGCTGCCGATACACCTGTGAAAAACGTTGACAGATCGAAGATGTTTTTGACATGCCCGTTTTCAATTGCATTTTTCATGTTTCTCTCAAGAACTGCATAATGAGTCCTGAGAACATCCATGTTCATCTCATCCCTGCAGATGCTGTAGTACTGCCAGCCAATGTGGTGACCGACATCTCCAACATGAGTCGGCAGGACGACTATATTGGTAGGATGCACGTTCTCTCTGAATGCCATGTCAATAAAGGGTGTGAACTCCCCGATGTAAGCTTTGTAATAATCCTCAGGTCTGAATGACTCAAATCCAAATGACTTCATGATGCTTGTCTGCATCTCAACAGGCTCGAGGAGCATCCTCTTCATTGCTCTCTTCTCTGCCTCCAGCGCTTTTTGAATGCTCCCCGTTTCTCTGAGAACAAGCAGAAACATGTCTCCAAAAACATAGGATGTCAGCAGTCCCCATGACTTGCTTGCAAGAACTGTTTTTGCATGCTCTCTATCAATTCCAGCCCACTCCACAATTTTTGCGAGAACGCTTAAGGTTGATCCGGGAATGGCTGCAAAGTCCTTGGCAGATGTGACGCCATAGAATCCGTTTGCAAGCCTCATCGCCTCAATGCCCACTATCTCATCGCTCTCATCTACGGTTCTTGCAAGAATTTCAACGCTCTCCCTGAATGATGGGTCAAGCTCCTTCAACCTCTCAAAGGCAACGGGTGTCTGCATCCACTCAAGGAAGGCTGACTCAAATGGTCTGATTGACTCCGTCAGCGATGTGAGAGTTTTGTAGTGAATCAGAAGGGACATTCTGTAAAGCTGAAACGCCTCATCGCTCTGATTGTCCAAGGCTTTCATGCCCTCAACAGCCCTGACAAAGTTTTTTGCGTGATCAAATCTGAAGTCATCGAATCTGAAGGATTCTATAGCCTTCACACACTCATACTGAAGCTTCAATCCGTTTTCTGCCACCTCCTCAATCATACCTCTCACCTATGAACTCATGCAATTCCATGCTCATTCCCTCTTTGATCTCCTCAACGATGTATGCACTCTGAAATGCAATTTCAGATCTTTCGATGGGCCCGTAGAATATGAAGTCGCTGAAAAGCTGGGCAACGCTGTCAACGCTGCTTACGAGAATTCCTGTATCAAGCTCTTCTTTCAGGTAATCTGCCATGTAATAGCTGACATTGGCCGGCCCGCAACCTGCCGGATGGGGGTAGGTTGACCTCACAAGCAGAAGGGTTTCTACGACCTCCCCAAGACTTCTGATGTCTGTGGGCACAACATCGATCATAATGTTCTCTATTCCAAGCTTTCCTGCTTTTGGTATGAGCCCTTCCTTTCTTCCATCCCCTGAGAGCAGAAGAATCCTCCTGCTGGGGGATGTGTAGGATGGGTCATAGTCAAAAACAACAGCATTCTTTACTCCAGCCCTTTTTATGCTTTCAAGCTCCTCACTTGTGTTTATTGGGTTTATGGAGTTGTATATAACTCTGTCAGCAATTTCAAGCTCCTCAACGTATCTGAGCCCCTCAAGCCTCGCCTCAAGATATCCGTCGAGAATGAATGGTCTGTCAGTGACATCAGCCACAAAATCAAGGTACCTCACGATTGCGTCTCCTGTCTCTGCAACAACATCCAGAATCCCCTCTATTCCGTAGGCATCGGAGAGTTCTTCCTGCTTTGCCACGAGTTCCTCAGCTTTTTCCCTGTTGAAAACTCCTTTATTTGGATCTTCTACAATTCTGTGGCGGGAATAGAAAATGCTCCCGATGAGCACAACTCTTCTGAAATCAGGCCACGACATGTTGAAAGCGGAAGATTAAAATTATTATGCATTTCGGTTTATCCCATGGAAATAAAGGCAGTTGCCATTGACATAGATGGCACTCTAACCGACAAAAAAAGAAGCCTCAATTGCAGGGCAGTTGAGGCTCTCAGAAAACTTGAAATTCCGGTTGTTCTTGCGACAGGAAACATATCGTGTTTTGCAAGAACTGCAGCCAAGCTCATTGGCGTTTCCGATATCGTTATATGCGAGAATGGTGGTGTGGTTAGATTCGAGTATGATGGGGATGATACAGTCCTCGGAGACAAGAACAAGTGCTACAGGGCTCTGAAGGCTCTCGAAAATGAGTTTGAGGTTGTACTGCTCGATGATGACTTCAGAAAAGCTGAGGTGTGTTTGAGAAGAACTTTCAGGAAAGAGGAAGCTGAAAAAATTCTCACAGGATATGGAGTCAAGCTGATCGACTCAGGTTTTGCATACCACATCATCGATGAGAATGTGAGCAAGGGAAAGGCACTCAGGTTTATTGCGGAAAAGCTGGGGATTGATGTGAAGAGTTTTGCTGCCATAGGCGATTCTGAAAATGATGTGGATCTCTTTGAGGTTGCCGGTATTGGCATAGCGGTTGCAAATGCCCATCTGAAGCTCAAACAAATTGCAGATGTTGTGACATCAAAGCCAAATGGAGATGGAGTTGTTGAGGCGCTTGAGTTTCTTGGATTGATCTGAAATCTATTTTAGGATATAATTCCCGGAGTTGTCTATGGCCATGATCACATGCTCTGCTTTCGGGATTGTTGCCATGTATTCCTCCTCACCGAATCCGTAACCACCTATCGGTTCCATCACATACCTTCTTGCAAGCTCCATCTCCACATAGTGCCATACCGAATCGTTTCTGTATGCTATCAGGACTCTGTGAATCCCGCTCTGTTTGTCCTGAATCAGTGCTTTCACATCAACACTCCCGTTGTGTTCTGTTTCTTCAACCTTCCTGATTTCCGGTTTTTGCGAATCCTTGAACTGAACAATGACATGATTCGTTCTGCCATCCATCCTGTCATCTGAGAAAACGGCGTAAATTTTTCCATGCGAAATGGCTATTTTTGGCATGAAAATCTCATCTCCATTCAGTTTGAATTCAGAAAGCTTGCTTTTGCCCTTCCATAGAAAGTATATTTTTGCATAGTCCCTGCCAGTGACGGGAAGAATGACAACATTTTCTGTTACCACAGGCGCACCTGCCCTCTCATCTCCCTCAAGCCTGAATTTTCCTGCGATTTTACCGTCGAAGTTCAGGGTGTACAGTTCAAGTGGCCTCTCTCCTATGTTTCTCGGAGCGTAGATTCTGTCTCCAACAGCAAGGAACGCATTGGTGTTTACATCCTCTCCTCCAGCGATGTTTTTCTCCCAGAGAAACTCGCCATTCGATGAAATTGCAACCAGTTTCCCCCCGCCTATAAAGAGAATCCTTCCGTCTCTGTATAACGGCGTGCTCACCGCATCTTTGTAGGTGTATCTCCACAGTTCCCTGCCTGTTTTTATGTCAAAGGCATGAATCGAATTTCCTCCTTCGGAGGTGGCAAAAAGAATTCCATTCCCGTATGCCAGCCCTCTGACATTTCCGCCTATCCTGCCTTTCCAGACAGCCTTTCCATCCTCGGTAAAGCAGTATATGTATCCTTCATCTCTGACAGAACCCGCACAGACTTCCCCATCTGCAACGAGAAGGTTTGAGGTGGTGGATGATCTCGACGAGTCATTTTCCTCTGTTGGCATCTCAACCTTCCACACAACTTCCCCGCTGGTTTTGTTTAGTGCGATAATCATAGCATCTCCAGCATCGAGGTAGGAAGATGTTGCCACATACAGGTACTTGCCCAGTCCGTAAGCTTCCACGAATCGATTGAGTCCCAACGCCTTCCACTTTGTCCATGGCTGCGGATTGCCAATTTTCCTTCCCTCGAGACTGTCAGAATAGATTTCATCTCCCCATACAAGCTCTCCGTTTTTTTCACTTAAAGCGTATACTCCCTGTGAATCTGCCAGAAATATCAGCCCATTCTCGACCAATGGCGTTGCAAGGAATCCGTTGATGTTCGCGCTTACGTTTCTGATGTAACCCACCTCTGGCACCCTCGGAATCTCACCGGGGATGGACAGGGTATTTCCTCTGTCAGATTTAACAAGTTTCCATGTATGGTTCAGGTCTGGTAGAAACCTGATGACAGCATCCTCCGGTGGGAGATCTGTTTTCAGAATCTCTTTTCCGTAAACCAACCTGCTTGTTTCTTTTGTTTCAGGCGTTGCTTTTGATTCAGGGGTTGTTTTCAGTTCCGGTCTGTTTTGAGAGCATCCAGAAACAATTACTGCAAGAACAAGAATTAACACGGCTAAATATCTCATCTCATTTGGCTCCCTGGTAGATGACGTCTATTTCAGTATATCCATCTCTGCTGATCTCTATCTGGATGTTGCTGGTCTGTCTGGTTGCAAAAATGCTCATCTTTCCATCAGATGTGCCTGCTGTGACTATCTGCCATCCCTCGCCTGTTAACTCGTTCTGATACCAGCTCTTTATTTTTTCAGGAGAATCATGACTCCCATATGTTGTGGTAATCATTTTCATATTTCCGTAAGTTGCAGAGGTGTGATCGAGCATAACAGATCCCGGATATCTCTTCACCGGTTCTTCTCCCTTGGCAATGTCTGAGGGGGGGAGTTGATAAATTGTAGCGTGAACAGAGATCTGTGTGTATTCAATGTCGGATGTGGGTGAATATATGCTGATGTCCACATAATCGCCATTCTTTGCCGCGTTTACACTCATCACATTGTGCTCCTTGTTTTCGCTCTTTATCTCCCACCCCTTTGATGTTAAATATTGCTCGTACCATCTGAAAACCTTCTCAGCTGGATCTTGCGTTCCATAGTTTATCGATACCGAACTGGGAAATCCCTCTGATTTCTCATATTCAAGCATAACAGATCCCGGATATCGCTCCAGAATCTCTTCTCCAGAAACACGGTCAGATAACGGAAGGGTTTTCTTTTTAACCTCAACCTTCTCTTTTCCAGTGAAGACATCCAGTGGGCCTTCTACAATATAGTAAACGCATCCACCTTTTTCAGGTGAAGACCCGCTTATCGCCCAAATCCCGATACCCCGATCTCCTTTCTTGAAAATAACTCCGCCCCATTCAAAACTTCCCTGAGGAGTCTGGACTTTCATGATGGTCGTTTCATCCACAATCTCATAGCTGCCAAGTTTTTGTTTGTACCATCTGAGCAGCTCATCTACACCGGCATTTTTTGTGTAATACACATAGACTGTCACGCCTTCAGTTGGGATTCCCGTTATCTGATAGTAGAAGGCTGGTGCCTGATACACCTCGGATCCACTGTAGATGGGAATGTCCGGTGGAGCATTCATCCCCTCATAAGCTGATTCTGGTGCAGAGCTCTCTTTCTGGGAGCATCCTGGAACCAGTATTATCAGTAACAGCAGGAGAGGAAACAGTTTTGACAGTTCCATCACCACTCCCCCACCAAATTTTATCAGTATTTTTAATGATCGAATTTTGATATACTTTACGCCTTTTTGAAATACCTAAAAAACATTGTTTGGATCATTTCACAAAAAAGAACCTCCATATCCTGTCATTGAGATGATGGATGTTCTTCACAGCCTTTCCCTTCTCCCCTGTCATTTTCTCCCCATCTACTAGTGCCACACCAACAGCGAGAGGTGTCAGCTTCTTCTCAACAACCACATAGCAGAAATCTCCTTCCTTTATGTTTTCGTCAGCTTCGACTATTCCGGGTTTCATAATATCTGCTCCATTCATAACAAATTTAACAGCTCCCTCATCAACAACAATCATTCCATTCTCAGGCCTGAGCTTCATGATCCCGTAGACCGTGAAGTAATGCTTTCCGTCATACTCAAGCAAAAAGGGCTCGCCATCTACAAGCAGAACAGATCTGCCATCCACCTCCACCCTGTCAATCTCGCCCGCTATCTCAACCCCAAAGTTTTCCCTTATTTCCTCTGCAACCCTTCTTGCTTCCTTTTTTCTGAGCCGCTGCCTCTTCATGGTCGCATCCGATATTTTTAAATACACTCAAAGTGACTGGGAATAAAAAACTCACGGAGGATTAAAAATGGCAAGACCCCTTGATGTTCTGAACAGATCTTTAAACACTCCCGTCCTTGTAAGGCTGAAGGGCGGGAGGGAGTTCAGAGGAGTGCTTGATGGATACGACATCCACATGAATCTTGTTTTGATAAGTGCTGAAGAGATACAGGATGGAGAGGTTGTGAAAAAGCTTGGAAGTGTTGTCATAAGAGGTGACACTGTTGTTTTTGTGTCTCCATCCCAGTGAGGTGATGACATGTCAAGCGGAACCACTGCAATGGGCAAGAAAGGAAGGAAGATTGTTCACATAAAATGCAGGAGATGTGGTAAGGTTTCATTCCACAGGAGAAAGGGATATTGTGCTTCATGTGGTTTTGGAAGAAGCAGAAAAATGAGAAGTCACAGCTGGATTATGAAGAAAAAGGACAGATACTGAGATGTGTGGTGTTGTCGGAGTTTATTCAGAAAACGAGGACTTAACCTCCAAAATAGCTTTTCTCTCTCTTTACTCCCTTCAGCATCGAGGGCAGGAATCGGCCGGTATATCTGTTTTTGGTGATTACATTCACATCCACAAGGGCATGGGTCTTGTAAACGAGATATTTGACTCCAGAAAGCTTGACGGAATGAAGGGAAAGATGGCAGTTGGGCATGTGAGATACTCGACAACAGGTGAGAGCAAAATCGAGAATGCACAGCCACTCCTTGTTAAAACAAAGCAGGGAGCCATGGCAATAGCCCACAACGGAAATCTTGTTAATTATGCATCACTGAGGGAGTCTCTGGAAAAGGAGGGTTCCATATTCGTTTCTGATTCAGACACAGAGGTTGTTGCCAAGCTCATGGCTAAGGAGATGGTGTCGAATGATCCGATAAATGCAATAGTCAATCTTTCAAGCCAGATAAGTGGTTCATATACGCTTGTTTTCGCATTCAACGATCTGCTTGTGGGATTCAGAGATCCTCATGGTTTCAAGCCCCTTATTGTCGGAGAAAGTGATTTTGGATACATAATCGCAAGTGAGAGCTGTGCCTTGGATGCTGTTGGGGCAGAGGTTGTGAGAGATGTAGAGCCGGGAGAGGCTGTGATTGTGAAGGATGGTGAACTAAAGTTCATAAGGATTGAAGAATCCAAAAAGAGTGCTTTCTGCGTCTTTGAATACATTTATTTTGCCCGCCCCGATTCGGTCATTGACGATGTGAGTGTTTACGATGTCAGGCAGAGGATAGGCAGAATACTGGCAAGAGAATCTCCTGTTGATGCTGACATCGTCTCTCCTGTTCCTGACAGCGGGACAACTTCCGCAATTGGTTTTTCGAAGGAATCCGGGATAGAGTACCTTGAGGCCCTTATAAAGAACAGATACGTCGGAAGGACTTTCATCCTTCCTGCCCAGAATGTCAGGGAACTCTCTGTAAAGATAAAGATGAATGCGGTCAGCAAAAATGTGGAGGGCAGGAGAGTTGTGTTGATTGATGACAGCATTGTTAGAGGCACGACAAGCAGAAAAATAGTTGATATGGTCAGAAATGCTGGAGCAAGGGAGGTGCATTTCAGGGTTGGGAGCCCACCCATAATTTCTCCATGCTATTTTGGAATTGACATGTCAACGAGGGAGGAGCTTATAGCTTCAAGCAAGACGGTTGAGGAGATAAGAAATGAGATCAACGCAGACTCTCTCGCCTATCTGAGCCTTGATGGCCTGATTGAGGCAGTCGGGAAAAAGAGAAAGGAGCTGTGTCTTGCATGTTTAACCGCTGAATATCCTGTTGATGTCAGCGAGGCCCAGCAGTGTGCGAGATGCTGATCACAGGCCAAGAATTTTGGGAACGTTTTCGCTGTAGGGCGGGTATATTAGCCCATGCTCTGTAACTACCGCCGCCACATTCTCAAGGGGTGTTCTGTCAAAGGCTGGATTGTACACCTTCACGTTTTTCGGGGCGATTAGTGTTTTTCCACACTTTGTATGGCAGTAGATTAGCTCCTCTCTGCTTCTTTCCTCAATTACAACCTCTTGGCTAAATTTTTCCCAGTCAAATGTTGTTTTTGGTGCTGCTACGTAGAATGGTATGCCGTGAGCCTTTGCAAGCACTGAAAGAGTGTACGTGCCAATTTTGTTGAAAACAGCATCCCTCACAATCCTGTCAGCTCCAACTATGACCTTGTTTACCATCCCTCTCTGCATCACTATTCCAGCCATGCTGTCTATTATCAGCGTTACGTCTATTCCATCTTGGATCAGTTCCCATGTTGTCAGCCTTGATCCCTGATTGAGGGGTCTTGTTTCGCATGCAAACACCTTCAGCTCAATCCCCTTCTCCACAGCGCTCCTTATAACTCCCAGAGCAGTTCCCCAGTAAACCGTTGCAAGGCTGCCGGTGTTGCAGATCGTCAGAACAGAATCTCCATCCTCAAAAAGCTCTGCTCCAATTTCCCCCATTTTCATATTCCTCTCAACATCCTCATCTGCAATTCTCTGAGCCTCTTTAAGGGCAATCTCCCTGATTTCCTCAACACTCTTTCCTTTCAATGCTGAATTCATCACCCTCTCAATGCCAACAAAGAGATTCACGGCGGTTGGCCTTGTTGATGCAAGGTAATCTGCTCTCCCCTTCATGTGCTCTCTAAGCTCATTCTCGTCCGAGAAATCTCTTTCAAATGCTGAGAGAGCTACACCATACCCTCCGGCAGCCTCAAGGGCAGGGGCACCTCTGATTGCGAGAGTCCTTATCGCCTCTCCTAACTCATTTACAGTTCTGCATGTCAGTATTTCAAAAGAGTCAGGAAGCTTTCTCTGGTCTATGAGCTTTACGGCATTATTCTCCCAGAATATCGTTCTCATTGCTGGATCAAAAGTTAGGGGTTATATTAAGCTTTACTTGGTCATGATAAATATCTTTAAATATTTGGGAGAGAGTTAAATTAAACATGGTTGACATAGTTGACTATGTCTTTTTTGCAACAGTCCTTTCTGGCTTTTTGAACGTTATCCTCTCAAAAAAGCTTGATCTTTTACCTCTCCTCCTGCTGTCACTCACAATCATCATTCTGGCTGCTGTTATAGAGGTGTTAAAGCTGATGAACCTCCCCCTTGGCTGGGTGGGTGCCGTCTACCTTCTCCTCTCAATGTTCGCATCATTAATTCTTCTTGCCGGTCAGGTTTTCATGCTGTTTTACAGACTCGCAAAACCGTCAGAAAAGAGGTAGCTTGGTAGAGTGCTAATTCTGACTTCCCCCGTTTATAATATCTCTCAGATAATCCTCTCCAGTTATGTCTATCACCGTGATCCCGGTTTTGAGATCTCTCGCCTCATTCTGGCTCAACCTCTCCATGAAAACTCTGTCGTCAATGATTGTGCTGTTGCCATAAGGGTCCTCAAGTATCAGTGTCAGGGTTTCTCTGCCTTCCATTGCACCTTTCAGCCTGTCAAGAATGAGATCGCATTTCCTGACGGCCTCATCACTGTCAGAATTCCATCTCTTCGCCATCTCTACAATCTCCTGAAATCTCATCAGAATCCCCTCGACATTGGTTATGAAGCCCTGACTTGCCGGTCCAGGCTCCATGGTAAGTCCAAGCTCCGGTATTCTGACTGTCCCAGATGTGGATCTGACCACTTTTGAGAAGAGGGTCTGGCTGTTAATTTCCAGTCTGAACCTGACAGGATCCTTTATCTCTGCTGAAAATGAGTCAGAATGCCTGAACCCGCACTGGCAGTTTATTGAGGTGAGGAGAATTTTTCCAAAATATGGCGTATCGTACAAAGCCGTAACAACATTAAGTTCTTTCCCGCAAACGGGGCAGGGGATCATCTCCTGGTTCCTCTAATCTTGTTTCTGTCGATTTTTACCCCCATTGGTGTGATGATTATGTACTCCTCACCCAGGCCAACAATGTCTCCGTGAACATCCTCTGCAAGCTGTCTCAGATCCTTGAGAATTCTGTCGTAAGTGAGCTTATCATGTTTCAGAAATGCAACATCTGCAATCACGATGTTGCCATCGTAAACCTGCCTTCTCACCTCAGGAATCTCGTTCAGGCTTGTTATCTCGGCAACCTTTATATAGGTCTCACCCTCCCCCTCAAGTTCAGCCTCAAACTCACTAAGATCGAGTTCCTCGTACTCATCAACCCTGACTCTTTCCTGCTTTCCAAAGAGCTTCTCAATCAGACTCATGACAACTCACCTGAATTGAATTGGAATAAACACTATTTAAATTTTCACTTGGAAATTCAGAGATTCTGCAGGGATGGATGTCATTGGTTATTAGTCTGAATCAAAGAAATGTTTTAAAAGCACACTGCCAAATCATTGTCGATGACGACTTCCAGAAGAAAGCTCGACCACATAAACATCTGCTTGAATGAGAGAGTTGAGTCAAATTACACGGGATTTGAAGATGTTATGTTTGTTCACAATCCACTGCCTGAGGTTGATTATGGTGATATCGATCTTGAGGTTGAGCTTTTCGGGAAGAAAATGAAAGCTCCATTTCTCATAGCGTCAATGACCGGGGGGCATCCAGATACATACAATATAAACAAGAACCTTGCCATTGCCGTTGAAAATTTCGGCATTGGGATGGGTGTCGGCAGTCAGAGAGCGGGTATCGAGGATGAGAGCGTTGCTGATACATTTTCTGTTGTTAGAGAATACGCGCCAAATGCATTCATATATGCAAATGTTGGTCTGCCACAGATAATTGAAAGGGGAATAGAGTATGCGGAAAAGGCAGTTGAGATGATTGATGCAGATGCTCTGGCGATCCATCTCAATTTCCTTCAGGAGATAGTTCAGCCTGAGGGAGACAAAAGTGCAGAGGGTGGTTTTTCGGCAATAAGGGAGGTCGCCTCGGAGCTCAAGATTCCGGTAATAGTTAAGGAAACAGGAGCGGGAATCTCAAGAGAGGTTGCGTTTACAGTTAGAGAGGCCGGTGTGAAGGCAATAGATGCTGGAGGAAAAGGCGGAACAAGCTGGAGCGGAGTTGAGGTTTACAGAGTCGATGAGGGGGTCATGAGGGATGTGGCCCAGGACTTCTGGGACTGGGGAATTCCAACAGCCTTCTCAATTGTTGACTGCCACGACATACTGCCCGTTATCGCCACAGGCGGGATAAGAAACGGAATTGATGCAGCGAAGGCAATCGCTCTCGGAGCAAAAATTGCAAGCTCAGCTCTGCCATTTCTCAAACCTGCTGTTGAAAGTCCTGAGGAAGTTGAGAAGAGGATAGGCTATTTTGTGGAGGGCATCAAAAAGGTTCTGTTTCTGACAGGATGTGAGCATGTTTACGATCTTCACAGAACTCATGTTTTCATTTCAGGATTGCTGAGGGAATGGATTGAGTTTAGGGAAATTAACTTCTTTGAGTTCAGCAGGAGGAGATTCCATGATTTCTGAAGTAATAAAGGAACTCGCCAGCTACGTGAACAGTGAGATTGAGAGACTTCTTTCTTACGGGGAGCCTGAAGGGCTTTACAGAGCGGCAAGGCATTACCTGATGGCAGGGGGGAAGAGACTCAGACCGGTGATCGCCCTCCTCTCCGCAAAGGCCCTCGGCCACGATTACCGGAGAGCCATTTACGCAGGAATAGCAATCGAAACGATCCACAACTTCACGTTAATTCACGACGACATAATGGATGAGGACGAGATGAGGAGAGGTGTCAAGACTGTCCACACGCTGTATGGCATTCCAACAGCAATTCTTGCAGGAGACACGCTTTACGCTGAGGCTTTTGGCATTCTGGCAAAAAGTGAGGCTGAACCTGTGAATGTGGTCAGAGCTATTGGCAAACTCGCCAGAGTGTGTGTGGAGATATGCGAAGGGCAATATATGGACATGAGCTTTGAGGAAAGAAATGACGTGAGCGAGGAGGATTATATAGAGATGGTCAGAAAAAAAACTGGAGTACTGATAGGCATCTCTGCTTCAATTCCAGCCATTCTCTTTGGGGAGGATGAAAAAATTGAGAGGGCTCTGTGGAATTACGGCATATACTCCGGTATAGGCTTTCAGATTCACGACGACCTCCTTGACATAGCCGGAAAGGACAAGATAGGCAAGGACTGGGGGAGCGACATAGTCGAGGGCAAGAAGACCCTGATAGTCATAAAGGCGTTTGAGCAGGGCATTGAGCTTGAGACATTTGGAAAAGGGAGGGCAAGCAGAGAGGAGCTTGAGGGAGATATAAAGAAGCTCTTTGACTGTGGGGCTGTTGATTATGCCAGGAAAAAAGCCAGAGAGTACGTGGAACTGGCAAAATCCCAGCTTGACGTACTTCCAGAGAGTCCGGCAAGAACTCATCTCAGAGAGCTCGCTGATTATCTAATAAAGAGGGAGTACTGATGGACGAGGTAATCTGGAAGTACGTGGTTTTGAATGCCAGGAAGTACGGAAAAGCTAACGAAAAGGCAGTAATTGGAAAGGTACTTGCAGAAAATCCGGAGCTGAGAAAAAATGCCAGGGAGGTTCTGGAGAGAATAAAACAGATCATCGCGGAGTTTGAGAGCCTGGATGAATCCAGAAAGGAGGAGCTGTTTGACAGGTATTCTGAAGAAAAAAAAGAGGAAAAGAGGAGTCAGCAGCTTCCACCTCTGCCGAACGCTGAAAGGGGAAAGGTTGTGATGAGATTTGCTCCAAACCCCAACGGCCCTCCAACCCTTGGCTCAATGAGAGGAATAGTCGTGAACAGCGAGTATGCGAGGATGTACGACGGAAAGTTCATTCTCAGATTTGATGACACCGATCCAAGAACAAAGAGGCCGATGGTTGAAGCCTACGGATGGTATCTGGAAGACTGCGAATGGTTGAACGCAATTCCCGATCAGGTTGTATATGCCTCTAAGCGCATTGACATGTACTACGATTATGCCAGGAAGCTCATCGAAATGAACCATGCGTATGTCTGCAAGTGCAGCAGGGAGGAATTCAGGACATACAAGGACTCCGGCACTCAATGCCCACATAGGGACAGAAAGGTGGAGGACAGCCTTGAGGAATGGGAAAAGATGCTTGATGGAGATTACAGCGAGGGTGAGGCGGTGCTCAGGATAAAGACGGACATGTCTCATAAAGACCCTGCTGTCAGGGACTGGGTTGCGTTCAGGATAATCTTCTCGGACCATCCGCTTGTTGGAGACAGATATGTGGTTTACCCCACCCTCGATTTTGAGTCTGCCATAGAGGATCACGTGCTCGGCGTGACTCATATTTTGCGGGGAAAAGATCTGGCCGATTCTGAGAAGAGGCAGAGGTACATCTACCGATATTTCGGCTGGGAGTATCCTGCGGTCAGGCTGTGGGGAAGGATAAAGATTCTCGAGTTTGGAAAGCTCTCCACGAGCGATATCAGAAAAAGGATAGATGATGGAGTTTACTCGGGCTGGGATGATCCCGCATTGCCCACAGTCAGAGCGTTTCGCAGAAGGGGATTTGACCCGGAAGCCCTGAGGAGGTTCTTTCTTACGCTTGGAGTTGGAGAAAATGATGTGAGTGTGAGCCTGAAGAATCTGTATGCGGAGAACAGGAAGATTGTTGACGAGAAGGCCGAGAGGTATTTCTTTGTCTGGAATCCTGTTAGAGTTGTGATTGAAGGGTTGCCAGAAAGCAGGGATGTTGATCTGCCACTCCATCCATCAAGGGACATCGGAACGAGAAAACTCAGAGGTGAAAGTGTAATTTACATAACCGCAGATGACTGCGAGATCTTCACTGGAAAGGAGGTAAGGCTGAAGGGATTCTGCAACATAAAGCTGGAAGAGGATGGGAAGGCAATCTATGCTGGCGATGCTGTTGAAGCCAAGAAGGGCAGAAACATCATCCACTGGGTGCCTGAGTCGCAGGCACTGAAGTGCGAGGTTCTGACTCCAGAAGGGAAGGTTGAAGGGATTGCAGAGAGCAGCGTGAGAAATGCTGCTGGAAAAATCGTCCAGTTCGAGAGGTACGCTTTCTGCAGGGTGGAGGAGGTAAAGGAGACTGTAAGGGCCATCTATACCCACCCGTAACTCTGATCTCCAAGGCCATTGAGGTTTTGGCAAATCGATGGGACAGAGGTGATATTCCATGTCAGCCTTTGCGCTTTACCTGAATGTGTGAGGGCAGAATCATGAGACAGGCAAAGCTCCCGTTCAACTTCCACGACCATGCCAGCACACCACTTTAGATCGAAAGGCTGATAACAGCACAACAATACCAGACAGTGGCCGGAATGCAGAAAACCATAGACCAGCTGTACCAATACCTCCAAAAAGCTAATCTAGCATCGGAAAAATCTTAACAGGAATTTAAAGCTTTCT
>Ga0256830_1001076_pt1 | contig 19775 bp, 10 predicted proteins | sample 128326metaG_FD_190537 | JGI IMG/M metagenome (GOLD analysis project Ga0256830, IMG submission 190537) | Hydrothermal vent microbial communities from Lau Basin, Pacific Ocean - 128-326 | ecosystem: Environmental > Aquatic > Marine > Hydrothermal vents | place: Pacific Ocean: Lau Basin | collected... | reverse complement strand
TTTTGAAAAAATAAAAAAAAAAAAGAAAAAGAAAAAGAATTTTTTATCTTGTTCGAAAAATATTAATTTAATTTTTAATTAAAAAAAATAATTTTGTCATAGGTTTTTTTTCTGATGAATTCAAAATAAAAGGGGAAAAAAATTATAAATCTTGAGATTAGAGAAAAAAAGAATTGAAAATTTTTTTCGAGAAAAATTGTAATAAAAAAAAATAAATTTTGTAAATGAAAAGATTTAGAAATTATAAATATGAATATAATGTATTAACTTTATCAGAGGAAAAATGGAGAACAGTATTAGAACAAGTATTTATTCCTGTTGTTCATGTATATTTTGAGAATCTTTTTAAGGAATCATCTAAAATTGCAAGAGCAAAAACCGTGACTGAAGCTGAAAAATTAAGATATGCAATATCGATATTTCAAGATTATTGCATAAATGTAATAAATTGGTCATTAAAAGAATTAAAAGAACAAATTGAAATTCTTAAAAGAAAGTATCCAAATTTAAAGAACTTGATTAAAACAGTCTTACAAATTAATTTAGCTATACTTTCTCTTACTCGTTGTGGGAATTTGGATGTCGTAAAGTTTCCTCATATTAGTACTGGAAAATTTGTTCATCGAGTTTTTTCTCAAGTTTCAATTTTTGCTAAAAATTATCCTTATTTATTTATTCCAGATAAAAATTTTTTAGTTGTTCAAAAAAATCACCAAAGGATTCGAGAAGAAATTAAAAACATATTACAAGTTGTAATACTTAAAACTTTACCAGTAGGTGATTTAAATGCAAATATTAGTAAAAAACAAGCGAAGAAAATAAAAAAACAAGTTTTAAAAAAGAAAAAAAAGTCTCAAAATAAAAAGAAAAGAAATATCAAAGTTTATGAATCGAGCTCAGAAATTGATGAACAAGAAGATGATTATTCTGAAGAAGAAGAAGATATTGATCAAAAAGAAGAAGAAGAAAAAGAAGAAACTACTGAAAATGAAGAGGAAGAAGAGGAAGAAACTAATGAAGAGGAAAATGATGAAGATGAAGATGAAGATGAAAATGACAGTGAAGAAGAAGAAGAAGATGAAGATGAAAGAGAAAAAGAAGATAATAAAGAAAGAAGAACTGAAAAAGAAATGAAAAGTGTATTATCAAATGGGAAGAAAAAAATTAAAAAAAGTAAAAAAGAAAAAAATAAAATAAGAAGAAAGTCAAAACAAAAAGAAAGAAGAAGCTATCAAATTTATTCGAAAAAAGAAAATGCAAATGAAAAAATTGAATCTATAGTAACGAATCCATCTGATGTTAAAAAATTTACACTTCCTACAGACAAAGTATTAATGAAAAGTGATAAATTTGAATCTATAATTCCATCATCCAAAAGTATAATTGCTAAGGCTGTAAAAGATGAAAAAATAAAAGGAGCATCACTTTTTCTTAATGGATATGGAAAATCAGTAAATAAAGAAATAGAAGGATTAAAAACAAAAACAAGAAATGAAGAAAATGAAAATGAAAATGATGGAAATAGAAATGAAAATGAAAATCAAATTTATTTATCTGTGAAAAAATCCAGTGATAATAAAGAAAAAAAGAAAAACAAATTATTACCACTACCACTACCACTACCACCACTACCACCATCACCATCACCATCACCATCACCACCGTCATCATCACTACATAAGAAAAACAAAAGAAAAAAAAAGAAACATCAAAATAATTTTTACCATAAACGGTTGGAAGATAAGGAAACAAGTAAGAAGTATAGTTCTTTTGAAACACCTTCATATTTAATTGGAGAAAAAGAAAATCCATTTAGAATAATTGAGAAATCTGATGATATTATAAGAAGTAAAACAATAGAAAAAGAGAAAAAAACACCATCTCCTCCTAATCGAAGTATAGTACAAAAAGAACAAGAAGAAGGAATGTCAAGAACTCCTTCTCCATCATCATTCTTTATTCATAATAATGATTCCGAAAGTCCTGGAAGAAGATCATCATCTCCATCTACAATAGTAAAAATAAATGCTGATGGAGTAACAGAAAATTATAATGAAGTTCAAGAAAAACTTAAATCTGAAATAGAAGGATTAGAAGAAAAATATGCTGAAATTGTTCATAGTTCTTCCCCATCAACTTCGGGATCTACATTTTCCGATCATCTTTCTCCATAATTTTTTTTTATTTATGTAAATTATTTCTTTCATTTAAAATAAAACAAAATTTTTATGAAGAAGAAAAAAAAATCAAATCGAAGAAGGTGAACGTTTTCGTTTTCTTGTTTTTTTGGCTGAAGACGAAGGAGTTGTTTTAGTTTGTTGTTGTTGTTGTTTTTTAGAGGATGATGATGAAGAGGAAACAGTAGAAACAGTAGAATAATCTTGTTGTTGATTTATAGGAACAATTTCTATATCATCATCTTGAATATTGGTTTTTGTAAGTCTCTGACGTTTAGTAGTATTTTGATTTGTTGTTGTATTATTTGTATTTGTATTTTCATTAGTAGTTTTAGTTTTAGTTTTATTTGCATTTTTCTTAGTAGTAGTATTAGTAGTTTTCTTGGTTTTCGTAGCTTTTGCAGTAGTAGTAGCAGCAGTAGTATTAGTTTTTTTCTTAGTTGTTTTGGATGCTGATGAATCTGAAGGTGTTTTTTTATTAGAAGGTTTTTTATTTGTAGATTTGGATTTTTGTTGTTTTTGTTTTTTTATCCACTCAATAGATTTCTTTTCATAATCGCTCATTTTGATTTCTAAGTCTTTTATTTTATCTGCAGTTGATTTGATAGTATTCTCAAGTCTATTTTTTCTATTTTGATCTCTGACTTTTTGTTTTCTGAGATCCTGTAATTCTTTTAATTTACGCTTATAAATATCTTTTGGATTATTTGTATCTTTTCTTCTTTTTGAGGCTGCAACTTTAGCTTTATATGATTTAACTGCATGATCATCTTCTAGTTGTTTTAAGATTTCTATATCTTTTGTTATTATATCATTATAATCAAAAACAAGTTTTTTAATTTCTTCTATATCCTTAGCATAATCTGTTTGAAGAAGGTTTATAATGAGACAAGGACTCATATTTTCACGAACTTTAGGTGTTTTCTCAAGATGAGGTAAACATGAATCACCATAGTAAGAAACTAGAAGTCTTTTAGCTTGTTGAGTATTACAATTATCAAAAAAGATTTTTTTATCTATTCTTCCAGGTCTTAAAAGGACATTTTGAGCTTCTTTTAAAACAGTAATATCATTTGCTGTTAAAAATAAAATTCGACCGTGAGTTTCTAGAACTCCATCAATTTCATTTAAAATACAACCTAGATGAAGACCAGAATCTGGATAATAAAGCTCTTTACTATAGGTATGTCTTCTAGGCCAAACATTAGCTCTGTCAACATCTTCTATTGCTAAAATATAGGGTTTTCCAGCAGTGAGAACAAGAATTTCTGACATAAGCTGTTGGAAAATAGAATTTCCATTTTCACAATTTGCTATAGTTTGTAGATCTATAGTGAAGATGCCAACAATTTCAGGAAATTCATTTGCTATAGCTTTGATTACAGAAGTTTTTCCTGTTCCAGGAGGTCCATAAAGAAGATAACCTCTTTTCCATGCCCATCCTTTTTCATTGTAGAATCTTTCAGATTTTAAAAACCATTTTACGTCATCATATAGTTCTTTTTCATTTTTTTCATCAAGTATAACATTAGCCATTCTTTTATTTGATATAGTAAGTATTTCATCCCATTCACCATAACCTATTTCTTTTTTGCTTTTTTTAGAAGAAGAATTACTAATCTTTATATTAGCTCGGAATATTCGAGTTTCTCGACTATCAATTTTAATAGCTGTAATTTGGAATAAATAATTTTTAAGCTCTTCTAGACTAAGTTCTGAAGAGGAAATAATGATGGAATCTATATTATTTCGTAAATTAAAAAAAGAAAATGGTTGAATTATTTGTTGTTTATTATCATCATTATCATTATCATACTTTTTGTTTGAAATAACAAATTGAAAGTTAATTAAAATTTTTTTATCATTATAATAATCATTTAAAGGAATAGATGAAAATGAGCTATTATTTAAGCTGAAATTGATTTTTCCATCTTTAACTTGAACTTGACAACATTTTAATTGAGAAGCAAAATTAGTTAATATATAAGATTCCAATTTACCAAATATTTGTTTATGATCTTCTTTTGATATAATTAGCGCGGAAGAACGAGCAAGATACTTAAAATAAAGACTATTTAATTTACTTTTTAATATTGAAGTTTTTCTTAAAGCTGAAAGTAAAATATTAGCAAGTGATGAACCTACAATAGTCCTTGAAACATGACTTTCAAAAGGTAAATATTCACTTAAAGTGATACCTAAAATAGTAGCAATCTGATATGAAGCTTCCATTTTTTTTTAAAAATTACTGTTTTTGATATAAGTTATAAAAAAAATTGTTTTAAAAAATATCTAATTTTCACTACTTATTTTTCTAAAAAAAAAAAAATAATTTTCTTTTTTAAAATCAAATCAGAATAAAGAAGAAATCAAAAAAATATATATAAAAAAAATGTATAAACAACAAAAAAAGAAGAAGAAACAAAATGGAAGTATACAAAGGAATTTAACTTTATTAGAGAATGAAAAAGCGGAAGCAAGAAGAAAACTTGAAGAATTAAAAATGAAAAAGCAACAGCTTCAAAAAAAATACCAGACACTTGTAAATAAGAAAAATGCAAATTTAGCTGATCTTAAACTTGGTAATGAAAAGATTTTGCATGTGGAAGGAACAAGAATTTATATTAGGCCTTTGGATATTAGAATGGTGAATACAAAAAAAGAAGGACAACGAGTTGGAATTTTTGGTATGACAGGAAGTGGAAAAAGTGTTGTGGCTTTATCAATTATGGAAGCAAATAAACATATTCCTTTTTGGCAAATTCATTCTTCATCTGAATCAAGAAATCATCAGTATGGTCGTCATATGGAAAATGATCTTACCATTTTTGAAGAGCTTAATATAGAGGCATTAGAAGCATGTAAAGAACGTCAGAAAATAGTCTGTCGAGAATGGGAAATTCCAAATACAGATCCAGTTCAATATAAATATGATCCATCTATTGGAATTATTATTGATGATGTAGCAGAAGATGAAAAAATTCTCCGAACAGAAAAAATATTTTCATATCTACATTGTATTAGTCGTCATGATAAAATTCTTTTTATTGAATTGTATCAATATTATACTCAATTGATTGCAAAGTTTCGAAGACAATTGAGTTGGGTATTTATTATGAGACCAGTTTCAGAGAATGATGTAAAAACAATGCATAAAGAATTTTTTGCAATGTTTACTTATAGTGAATTTAAAAACTTAATTAATTTAGCTACTCGAAATCATGGATGTTTGGTTCTTCATGTTTTGAGTGATTCTTCTAATATAGAAGATCGAGTATTTTATTATCGAGCTCCATATCCCGTTCCTAAATTTAAAGTTGGTACTCGTTGTTCTAGAAAATTATATAAATATTTTTATGATGAGAATTGGGAACATACTCGAGAATCAGAACAGCAAAAACTTGAAGCTGAAATAGCTCAAATTATGGAGTGGCAAAAAGAAATTAATGATTTGGAATCAGAATTAAAAAGAGATGAAAAATTACTTAAAGAGTTTGAAAAAGAAAAAAGAGCTGCTAGTAAGACGAAAGAAATTGTTCTGCTTAATAATTCAGAAAAATCCGATGTTGAGAAAAAAGAAAAGAAAAGAAAAAGAAAAGCTAAAGAAGATAATAATAAAGGCACTAATTTAGAAAATTCTTTAGATCATAAAAAAATAAAAACTATAACAACTACTATTGATACTACTACTGTAAATAATGATAATGATAAGTTTACTACATCATCATCATTAATAAATCAAAATAATTTATCTAATTTAAATATTAATAATGAAACAAAACAATACATTGAAAAATTAGACAATATTTAATTTAATTTTTTTTAATTCTTTTTTTTAAAAATTATTTGTAAACTATTAAAGAAAGAAAAAAGTTGTGAATATGATTTTTGATTTGGTTTTGTTTATAATTTTAATAATATTGATAATTGTTATATTCTTAGTTTTAATTAGTTTTTTCCGAAAACACAAATTAAGTATTATAAGAAGTAGTAGTAATGGAAATAGTAATGGTGATAGTAATAATGGTAGAAGTATTAAAAAACCAATTTATGAACTTCCACCAGCAAAACATAAAAAATTGAATATTAATACTGTTTCAGGGAAAACATTAGATGAAATTATTAGAATTTAATTTGAATATTATTTATTTTTTTATTTATAATTAAGAAAATAAAAATATAATTGTTTTTAAAAAAATAGAAAAAATAAGGATAAAAATGGTGAAAAAAGAAAAAGAAGAAGTGAAAAAAATAGATATAGAAGAAGAAGCAACAAAGTTTAAAGAGATCGTAGAAACAAAAATTAAAGAAAAAAAATTGAAAAATGTTGTTGATAATAAGGATATTAAGAATTTTTATGAATTTATAGAAATTAATGATATTGATATTGATTCTGATATTGTTAAAATAATATTTGATGCTGTTAATGTGGCTTATATGAGATTTGGACAAGAAATTGTATTTACGAACCCAACAGTTACAGATGAAGAAAGAGTTTCTTGTCTTTTAAGAACATTTATGGCTGAGAGTTGTGAATATTCAAGTATATGCAGAAAAAAAACATCTAATAGACACATTGAAACTGTTCAGCTTCCAGTCATTATAGATAAATATGGACAATTATTATCAGAAGAGTATAGAAGAACAACAGATGAAGTAAAAAAAGAAAAAATATTTAAAGAAATAATTAAGCTTTCTGAGATTCCAGAAAAAATTCAATTTAAAACTTTTTGTGAACATAAAGGAGATATTAGTCAATTCCTTCCTGGAAAAGAATTTCAAGTTCCAGCTATTGATGGAAGGTATTATAGACTTAGAGGATATTATTATGGTCCATTAATGAGTCGAATAGTTATATTTTCTCCTTCTTTAAAACCTAAAACCTTAATTATAACTGCTCGAGGACTTACTCCAGAATCGAAACCTCCCGAAATTGCTTCAACTAAATTCTGGACTTTTCTTGGAAAAAAATTCCCCACATTTTATAAAATGTCTAATTATTGGGATTTTTATAAAGCGGGCGAAACTATATTATGTTCTACTGAACTCGTAACTGTATATGGAATGAAAGTAAAACTTTTTAATGAAACAATAGAATTTACAGAAAAACAATTTGATATGAATAAAAATGATCTTGAAGAGTTAAAGAAAATTCGAATTCATAAAGGAATTTTAAATATGGTTCTTGCAATTTTTAATGATATAGAATTCCAGAGAATGTTAGAATCAGTTATGGTTTATTATTTTAAAGATTTAGAAACAGGAGAAATTATTGGAGGACAATTTACTCATACTGAACTTATTTTTACTTCATTTAGTATGGGTTCAGCTTTAGTTCAAGTATTAGCATTTTTAGTTATAACTATTTTTATACCATATATTAAACGAATTATTAATGATGACTATCGTTATTCTAAAATAAAATGTATTATTCTCGGTTCTCCTAAAGTTGGTAATTATTATTATGCTAATTTTCTAAATAGTAGAATAGAAGTTTTCAATTTTATTTCTGGACAAATATCTGCAATTAATAATGATCGTTATATCTCTTTAGATCCAGTTACTTTATTACCTTCAAATTCTTCACAACGTATTCAAAATGTCAAAAACTGTATTCTTTCTAATAAATCAGATCAGCAAAAACAATCTTGTTTAATTAATCTTTTACGAAATGAATATGAATATGTACAGCTGCCAAATAGTTTTATTATTATTGAAGAAATGGAAAACCATGTATTATTCTTACCTTTAGAGTTATTTCCATTATTTCAACCGGCAAGAAAATGTAATTATATTTTTATTTCAATATTGGAATATATTCCAAAATATATTTCTAAAATTCCAAAACCAATATTGAAACGTATCTTAAAATCGTTGAATTACGTCGAAGGAAAATTCGAATTATCTGAAGGAATTTCTAATGTAACTATGATAGCTAAAGATCTGGGATTAAAACCAAAAGAATTCAGTATTGAATTTGAAAATTATTTATGGGATGTACTTCATACTGTTAATTATTATGAAGATATTTTATTAAGAATAAAATAAATTACATATTTTTTTTAAAAAAAATCATTGATTATAAAAAAAAATTAAATTAAGTATTTTTTACTACAATACCATATTTGAGCTATAGATAATGAGTATTCATTTTTCCATTTTTTTGTTTTTTGAAGTTCTCTAAAATTATTAGCTAAGAGTTCTACTCTTCCAGACATGTCATCATAATAGTAATATTTGTTTTTAAATCTAAATACTACCGTAAAATGTATTCTAGTAAGATAAAGAATAGCAGCTGAAAAATAAAGTGGTTCTCTTCCTTCAAGTGAATATATAGTTTCTTTTAAATAAATTCTTTCTTTACGATATTTACTTTCTTGTTCCCAAAAGAATTTATTATCAATAAAAAAAATCAAATAATCAATATTTTTAAAAATTATAACAATATTTTTTCCATTATAGGAAGAAACGGGTCTTCTAACATTAATTTCATTAAAAGGGATTTCATTTTCTTCTCGTATATTACGTCTAAAGGAGAAATAAGGAACAAAATCTCCTATATTAGGACCTATAAGAAATTTTCTTGAATTTTTTCTTTTGATTTTTAGAGTAAATCTTCCCTCTATTTTCTGAGGAAGAAAGAAGGAGGCTCTATTAGTTTTATATTTGACAATTAAGGGTTGATCAGTTTCTAGATACCAAGGTTTAATTCCTGGTTTTCGTCCTATAGGTCTAAACCAAACATTAATAGGAATAACTGGTATCCATTTCCCTATATTAAGAGCGTGATTCAAATCTTCAATTCTATTTTCTTCTTCTTTTTCTTTACCTATTGAAGTTATAAAATAATAACGACCAAAAATAGATTGCATATAAGTTATATCAGTTATTTTTTCAAGTGGCCATTCATACCATTCTTTAAGTAATTTTTGTTTTTTTCTTGATTTTTGTATTACTTCTTTTTCAAACTTACGTATTAATTTATAATAAGCTGTTTTTCTATCTTTTCTACTTACTATTTTATTTGCATTGAGCTTGTATTTATCCCATTCTTTTAAAAGCTCTTTAAGATCTTCACTGAGATTATATTTATAAAATTCTATATCCTGATTAAAAGGAAATTCAAAAATTGAGAAAAGTATTGCTAAAAGGGCGTTAACATCTCCTACTTCTTCCAGTTTGCCAGATTGTGTTGTTAATCTTCCTGATCCACATTTATCAAAAAGAATACGACGTAAATACACCATACATTTCGTATTAATCTTTCCTCCATATTTAATAATTTTTCTCAATTCATGAACTTTTTTTATTATAAATTCTTTATTTTCTGAATTATCTATTATATTTTTAGATCGCCCAGGACATATATCTTTAAATTTATAATTAAAAGCAATTTTACTAATATTTCCTTTTTGATCAAGAGATATTTCATTTCTTTCTATTTTTTGTCGAATTAATTCATCATAAAGTTTCCCGTGAAGAATCAAAAACACGAAAAAGAAAGAATCATACCAACACGTATTACCTTCATATTTAAACATAGGTAAATCTTCAATTGAATTTATCTTTATTTCTTTTTTCTTTTCTTCTTCTTCTTCCTCTTCAATTTCTCCCATTATAGCTTTTAATTCTTTTTCTTCTTCAGCTGACAATTGTTCTGTTTTCTTCTTCTCTTCTTTACTAACTATTGGTACAACACTTTCTTTTTTTTCTCTTTCTCCTTCACTAATTAATGGTGATATACCTTCTTTACTTGGAACATCTTCTTTACTTTTTTCTTCTTTTTCTTTCTCCTCTTTCTCCTCCTCCTCTTCTTCACTAAGTAATGAAATAACACTTTCTTCTTTTTTTCCTCTTTTTTTCTTTTTCTTTTTTTTTCTTTCTACTTCTTCTTTTTGTTCTTTTTCTTCTTCTTCACTTTCACTAATTACTATAACTTCTTTTTCTTCCTCACTAGATGTTGACCATTGTGAGATATCACTTTCTTGTTCTGCATACCACGATGGCAATGACCACGATGACCACGATGGCCACAATAATCGTCCTTCTTTTTCCTCTTCCTCTTCTTCCTCCTCACTGCTAGACCATAAAGGCACGACGCTTTCTTCTTCTTCCTCTTCTTCTTCTTCCTCCTCCTCACTAAGTAATGATATGACATTTTCCCGTTTTTTTTCTCGTTTTTTTTCTTTTCTTTTTCTTTCTTTCTCTTTTTCTTCTTTTTCTTCTTCTTCACTACTAGACCATAAAGGTACGACACTTTCTTCTTCCTCTCCTTCCTCTTCTTCTTCACTGATAACAATAACTTCTCTTTCTGATTTTTCTTTTTCTTGAGAAAATTTATTTATTATTTCTTTTACTTCATTTTTAATTTGTTTTCTAATTTCTTCATTATTTAAAGTTTCACAAAAATAATATTTTGTTCTTCTTGGATTTAAATTTGAAATAGAATTTATATATTCTCCTTTAAAAACATTTTTCAACTTATCTTCAATATCACTATTACATTCCATATTTTTTTTTTCTTTTTTTATTCTAAACAAAAATATAAATTTTTTTTTAATAAATTTACATTTAAAACTATTTATTTTAATTTCATTTTCCTCACCTTCCTCAAACAAAAAAAAACAAAAAAAAAATAAATTTATTATAGTTTTTGAAGAATTAAATTTCGCTCATAAAATGTTACAGTATAATAATTGTGTTGATGACCATAATTATAAACTTTAGCTCGAACATCTATGACTTGTCCATCAGAAACTGTAAGAATTCCTTGAGTATAACAAGATATTAAATTATTATCTCTAATTTTTCTATATGAACCTGTATGAATTGAACCATTTGCAAATAAAGCATATTCTAAAGTTTTTTGATATCCATTAATTCTTATAAATGAGCTAAAACTGACAAAATATGTTCCTGCTCCTGGAGTTACAGTCATATTTGATACAACTGAATAACTATTATTTCCTATTACAGCTGATGAAATACCTACTACTTCGATATATTTTCTCGGAAGATTTTCCAATTTTACTTTTTTATTACTATCCATTGAACTATCATAAATAATAGTATAGTCTAACGATTCTTGTGGATCGGTAGCTTCAGCAAGACTAGAAATATTTATAGATTCTGCTGCTCCAGCTTGTTGAGTTGTTTCCTTCCATACAGCAGATAAAGGAGTAGCATCAACACATACAAAAGCTTTATCAGCAATAGTATTTATCCAATAAGATCCAATTGAATACCCACTATCAGAATCGTCACTTGAAGAAGGACTTGTAGTAGCATTTAAATTAACTTTTAAATTTTGAACATTTCCTAATCCTATTTGACTTTTAGTCACTGAATGAGGATTGGATGTTGAATTAATATGAGAATCTATTTGAGAATGGCTTATAGATCCTGAATTCTGAATATTATTATGATCAATTTGAGATTGAGTAAAATGAATAGTTTCATCATTAATATGAGAGTCTATTTGTGAATGAGTATTTGTTCCTATATTTGATAAGTTATTATGATTAATAGTTTCTGTTCGTTGCCAAACAGCATTTCCATTAGTATTATCTACACATACAAATTCTTCTTTTGTATTATAATTTATCCATTTACTTCCTACTTCAAATCCTGCATTCCCATCAAATGATGAATCGGGATCAATTGGAAAAATATTCCTACGTTTTTTTTTATCCCTACCCATTTTTTTTTTCAATTTTTTTATTATCTAGAAAAAATAAAAGATAATTTGTGTTCTATTTTCTATTTTTTATTTAAAAAATAAACAAATTAAGTTGGAAAAAATATTTATTTTTTATCCAATTTTTTAAGTTAGTAAATTAGAAAAAAAAAGAAAGTATAAAAAATGGATAATTATTCATCGTACAAAAAACAAAAGTTTGAAAGAAAAAAATTTAAAGAAACAAAAAGTAAAAGTGATATAACAAAATCGAAAACAAAATCGGATAATAATAATCTGATTTCTACTCCTCCTAAACCAATAGAAAATGATTTTAGTGTTGCTAAAATTCTTGCAGGAGCTGCAATAGCTGGTAGTCTTGGAGCTGGATTGGTGTTTTTATCACAAATATCTAAAAATCGAAATGCAAAAGGTCATCGACTATCTCCACCAGCACCCAATATGGAAGAAAGAGATCCAACCATGAGTAATCAATTCCGAAGTCTTATGGATTGGTTCTATCGTATGTGTCCTGATGAAAATAAAAATGAATATAAAAGACTAGTTAAATCTGCTATTTCTCTAGCTGAATTAGTTTGTATCATTGAAAATCAAATACTTAAACATGAAGTTCATCCTCATACTACAGACAGAGTAGAAGCTAATTTATATGCTCTTCTCTCAATGAAATATCTAAGAGAAACTCGTAATTTATTTCATACTAAGATTATTAATGATTTGACTGATATTTTAGATGTTATTTCTTTTTGTTTATCTACACATCTTCAAAATATTAGAACATTAACTAGTATTAATTAAATTACAATTTCATTAATTATAATTATATTTATAATACTTTTTTGAAAAAAAATTATATTTTTTTTATAACTCTTTGAAATTTAAAAATTAAATAATAAATTATACAAAAAAAAAAAATCAAATAATTAAATTAATTTATAATTTACTTTACTTTTTTTTTCTTTACTTTTGAGGAGAAAGACTTATTTTGGCAAAAGGTCTGTTAGCACTTCCATATTTGGGACTAGATGATAAAGGAACAAATTTCTGTTGCTGTTGTTGTTGTTGCTGTCTAGAAGTAAGACGTCTTTGAGGAGAAGGAGAGAGTCCGCCCTTTGGAGAAGGTGAAGGAGAAGGAGATGGGGACGGACGAGATTGAGGTGGAAGTCGTCTTGGTTGTTGTTGTTGTTGTTGACGAGGCTGTCTTTGCATTAATGGTGGCCTGGAAGAACTAGAACTAGCACTACTATACCACCATCCGTCATGATGATGATGGCGGTGGTGATGATCATCACGATCACCAGCAATTAAAAGAATAAGTAAAACAATAATAGTCACAATTATTCCTCCAATAATAATACCAACAATAAGAGTTAAAAATGGATTTCTACGGCTTTTCATCATTGTTGGAGATTCTTCCTCCATTTTTTTTCTATTTTTTTTCTTTTTTTATTTTTAATTCAATTCTTTTTTTTTACTTTTTTTCTAATTAAAAACATTTAAAAAAAATTCAAAAAAGAAAAAAAAATAATTTTAAAAATTCATTTATTTTATATTGTTAAGAAATTTTTTTAAATACTTTTTTAAATTTTTTTTTTAAATTGATAATTTAAGAATTTTGCAAAGAGAAAATTAAAAAATGAAGAAATCTAAAATCAAACATTAACTTTAATTAAAGTGGAAAAGTTTTTCTTTGAACTAAAATTTTGTTTGCAGTACTAAAAAACCATGGATAGCGATCATGAATTCGTAAAATAGTTTCTTCTAAAGAGTCAAAAATATTTGTATTTATATTTGATTTGATTTTAGTAGTATCTTGAAATTTAGAAATAAAGGAAACTAAAGGATCATTGTCAGAATAAATAGTATTAGAAGAAGAATTTGGTAATGATGTATTAGAAATAGTGGAAGTAGTGGAAGTAGTGGAATTAGTGGAAGTGGAACTGGAAGTAGAAGTGGAATTAGAAACGGGAAAAGGACGTTGAATGAAATACTTGAAATTTTTTCTTCTTGCTTGTAAAGATTTCCTAAATTCTTCATAAGCTTCCATACTTGCTAATTCTGGAAGTCTTTCTTTATAAATTTTTCCATCATTATATACTCCATCACTAAATGCAAGTTTTTTTTCTTTTTTAATTTCATTTTTTTCAGTAGTTTCCTCCTCCTTCTTATTAATTTCATCATTGTTAGCTTTATCGTCAATTTTGCTAATCTTGTCAGTTTTGTTATCAGTAGAATAGCTAGTTTTAGATTTTTTTGAAGGTTGAAGTGGAAGAATTTCTTTTATAATTCTTTTACTACTATTATTATTATCATCAACAGGAGAAGATGATGATGTAACAGTAGAAGTATTGTTGGTAGTAGAAGAGGAAGTAGTAGTAGTAGTAGTAGTAGTAGTAGTAGAAAGTGGACTTTTTAAATCACAATTTAATCTAGAAATTATTTTGGAGTTATCAGTATCAGTATCAGTATCGTCAGAAGAAGAAGCTGTGAGAATACTTTTTAAAACAGAAGACGCAGTTCCTGGTAAAGAAGAAGAAAAAGAAGATGATGATGGTAGTGATGATGATGATGTTAGTTCATCAATATTAGAATTATTTAATTCATCTTGAAGAGATTTGAGTTCAATTTGCATTTCCTCATTTTTATCAATTTTAAACATAGTATTCGTATAATCAACTATAAATAGAATTTCCTCACTTATTCTTTCTTTTTTTTCTTCTCCAGAGTTTTGATTAATTGTCTTTCGTTCTATGAGTCTCATAATACACCATCTTTTATCAGCAAGAAGTCTTTTTACATATAAAATATTATAATTTTCAGGAAAATACTGAGTATCAAAACTTTTTTTCAGTATCTCTAAATACTTTTTAACTAATCTAGGATGAACGGTTTTAACATTTTTCAATTCTTCTGTAAATGAAAGATTACCAGGAGTTACTACAGATTTATTATTTTCACTAGCAGTATATTCAGGAAACTCTGAAAGTACTTGATTAATCCAATTTTGAGGATTATCTTCTAAAACTATTTCTTTCATAACTTCTTTAATAGTTTTATTAAATTCTTTAACTTCATTCTGAAGTTGACGATTTGCCATTATTGCATCATCTTTCTTCCATTGAACATATTCTTCTTCATCATATACTTTATTTAAATATCGTTGCATAATAGCAGCATGTTCCTGATTGAGATGATGATACTCTGTACTTCCATCATTAGGAATGGGAATTTCTACTATACCATTACCAGCAAGAAGATCTAGAGCATGAAATTGAATAAATATTCCATAAGGATTTAAATTCTGTTCTCGAATTAGAGCACAATGTTCTTGAAGCTTTTGTTTAGTTTCAAAAACACCAGCAAATCTAAAACCTATTGATTTATCAGTTTGAACATCATATTCTTCTCCTGGGCCGTAAGTATATAAAAGAAGATATCTTTGACCTCGAGGTATACAATGATAGTCGTAAGCACGATCATAAATAGTTCTTCTTCTCATTGTTTTTAAATCTGGTTTTCCTGAAACAAAATTAAATTTCATTGCTCTTTGTATTTTAGGATCTCTATGATTAGGTTCAGGTTTAATATCTTGTGGGCTTAATCGTGGAGGTTTAGAAGACTCAATCCATTTTACATTAGAAATATCTTCTTTCCCAGCTAATAAAGTTAAAAAAGATTTCATTTCCTCTGGAAGTTCTTCAATTTTTTTCTGTTTAATTTTAATATCACTACTACTACTACTATTATTGCTATTATCACTACTATTATCACTACTATTATCATTACTACTATTATTGCTGTCTTTTTTTTCAACAACTACTACTTCTTCTTCTTCATTATCATTAATTTCTTTTTTTTCTTTATTATCTTTTGTATTAGAATTAATTTTTTCACTATTTTCCATATTTTTTTTATGTTTTAAATCAAATCTTAAATAAATAATTTAACGTTTTTTTTTGAAAATAAAAACAAAATTTAGAATTTTTAGAGAATATTCTTTTTTTATGAGAAAAAAAAACAGTTTAGAGATTTTAAACGAAAAATAAAAAAAACAAACAAAAAAAAAAATGAATAGAGAATATGAAGTAATTCCTGAAATTTTATATGTAAAAGAATATTATTGTCCACGAATTGAAGATCTTCCAGTTATACGAAAAGATAAAAAAAAGTTAAATTTTTTTAAAGATGATATAATATTTCAAATTAATGATGTTTGTATTGGGACTAACAGGGATTATGATGAAGAAATAATTTCATCTTCAAAAATTCCTATTGTATATTTAACTGGTGTAACAATTGAAGGGGAATCAATAGTAGTATTATATGAAAAATATTTTCCTTATTTTAAACTATCATTGCCAGATGATTGTGATCCTTATCAATGGAAAAATCAAATTTATTTAGAATTAAAAAATAGAGGTCTTCCTGTTTGGGAAATTCAAAATATTGATATAGTATACGAAGAGCCTACAACAGGATTTCGAAATGGAAAACCTATGATTTTTTTAGTTTTTCAATTTAAAAGTATGATTGCTCATCGACGATTTTTAAATGAAATACAGGAAATGTTTCCTATTCCTACTCAAGAAGAAATTTTGAACGGAATGTGGGAAAAACGAAATGAAACAGTTATTTGTGAGTCTACTGAAGAGGAAATTAAAGCAATGAATTGTCTTGGATTAACTTGCAGTGGATGGGCTTGTATAAGATCAGGAACTTATGAAATTTTTGATAATACTTATTTTAATGCTCAACATGTAGTATATACATCTACTGAAATAGAATCTCTTGATAATATGGAAGATCTTGCTGAAGTTTTTATTGATTCATTTGATGTTGAAGCAATAAGAAGTATTCATAAAACTGATACTATTGGTATGCCTGAACCAGAAAATATTAATGATCCATGTATTAGTATTGCTCATATTATTCAAAGTACTAAATCGGGAAGTCAACCTTTATGGATTATATTTACTTGGGGTGAAGAAAAGATAACTATTACTCCAGAAGTAGTTAACGATTACAAAGAAATTATTGGAAAAAATGGTACTATATTACTTCATGTTGTAAGATATAAAAGTGAATCTGAAATGCTTCAGAATTGGTCGGTGTGGTGGTCTCAACCATTAGTTAGCACTGATATAATAATTGGATATAATAGTTATGGATTTGATCAAGGTTTTTTAGCTAAAAAAATTATGGAAACGTATCAAATGGAACTAAATAGTGAAGCAAGATGTTGGGGGAGATTAAAATTTAAAGAAATTTTTATTAAAGAACACAATTTAGAAAGTAAAGCTTTTGCGTATAATCAGTATACTCTAACTCCATCATTTGGAAGAGTTTTTATTGATCTCCTTGTTATATTTAAACGAGATTTCATGTTAAGATTACATAATTATAAATTGAATACTGTAGCAAATTATTATCTAAAAATAGGAAAAGTAAAAGAAGTTGGTTATAAAGAGATTAAACCTTATTTTCTTGGATCAGATATTCAAAGAGGAACATTAATGTGGTATAACTTTATTGATAGTTTTCTTGATTTAGAATTATTCTTTTCACGGGGACATTATCCTACAATTATTAATTCTTCTCGAGTTAATCATGTTCCATTAAATTTTTTATATACTCGAGGACAACAAATCAGAGTATTTGGAGGATTTCATAACGAGGCGCATAAACAGAAAAAAACAATCTGGAGACCTTATTACCATCCACTTCTAGATAATCCATTTTTCGAAAAAACTGAAGATGATGAAAGTAATTATTTAAATTTTAGTGATAATGAAGATGATAATGAAAATGATTACATTATTACTACAAATAAAAAACGAAAACGAAGTAGCTCAATGTCATTTGATCATTTATTTCACGAAGATCAAAATATTAAATATGTATATCAGAAAAAATCTAACGTTAGAAATTTCGGAAATACTTTTTTTACAGAGGATAATGAAGAAGAAATTCAAAAAAATACTGTTGAAATGGAAGTGATTCAAGATACTAATTTGTATAATTGCTTTTTAGGATTTTCTGATAACAATCCAAAATATTTAGAAACAGAATACAAAAAGCTCGCTCCTCGGATTAAATATATAGGCTATTTATATAATAAATCACTAGATGTTTATGCTACAGGAGAAAAAGAATCATTATCGATATCAGAAAATAAAAAAAGTAAGAATGAACGTAAAAAGAAAGGATTTTCTGGAGGTCTTGTAATGAAACCCAAACCTGGAATCTATTATAATATTGCAGTTGGAGACTGGAACTCTTTATATCCTAATCTTATGCAAACTTTTGTTTTGGATTCTACTGCGTTAGTTATTGATCCTCAATATGCAAATTGTTCAGGAGTAGAATATTTAGATATTCGTATTAATAATAATTTAGTATGGCGACTTGCTCGAGGAGTTAGAACAGTACTTGTTCAACATACTCGAAATCTTGTTCTTTCTCGAAAAGTTTGTCAAAGAATTATGAATACTCATTATCAACGAGCTAAAGAAGAATTTTCTTTATTAAAATCTCATATTTTACAATTTACTAATTTGACATTATCAGAAAATGAAGATGAAGAAAAAAGTATTTTAAATAAAGCATATGAATTAATATGTCAAAAGAAAAGTGCTAATACAATTCAAAAACTGATACAATCAACTGAAATTAATGTTTCTAAATGGCAATTGGCTCTTAGAATTATTTATAATATAAATATTATTTACGAACAAATGGGGAAAAAGGAAAATGTTTGTGATATGAAAAATCCAGAAGAAATTAAAAACAAAATAACATATCTTCAAAGAGATCTACCAGCAATTTTAAATAATATTCAGAAATATCTTTCATGTATTGAAGATAATAATGCAAAAGAAGCAATAATAACAGCTATGGAAATTATTGAAAAATTTTATCAAGATTTTAATGATTCAAATGAAAAGATAAGTATTGAAGAACCAAAGAAACTTTCTATAGAATTTTTATTATCATGTTTACAATATAAAGAAAAATATGAAAGCTTAGCTTCTAATTTAAATAGTAAACAATGGGAATTAAAAATAGGTGCGAATTCAACTTTTGGATTTGTAGGAGCTGGAGGACATATGGTTATGGATATTAATACTAGAAAACTAGTTAGAAGGGGAATGTATCAGATTATGCCACTCGCTGCAATGATTACTTTTCTTGGCAGATACTGTACTGAACAAGGAAAACTATTCGTTGAAAAAAAAGGATATAAAGTTATATATGCTGATACAGATTCTTTATTTATTGATTTGGGTCTTCCACGAGGTGATAAAGGCCTTGAAATGAGTTTTCCTATTATGAAAGAATTGATGGAAGAGTTAACGAAACAGTTTTCAGGAACAATGAGAATGGAACATGAAAAAACAGCAAAAGTAATTATTCTTTATAAACCCAAAATGTATGCTTATCTTCATTATGAATCTCCATCAGATCCAGGAAAAGTTAAGATTAAAGGTATGTCAATAACAAAAAGAGATTTTTGCACATTAGTAAATAATATCGGAACAGAAATTCTTGAAATTACTTTAAGAACAGGAGAAATTTCTAAAGCTTGTGATGTAGTAAGAACGAGATTAAAAGATTTAATTGAAGGAAGAGTTGATCCTGAAAAACTTGCGATATATAAAAAGTTATCTAAAAAAACATATTCGGGAAGAGTAGGACATGCAGAATTGGCTAAAAGAATTGAACAACGAGCTCCTGGACAAGGTCCAAAAACAGGAGATTCAGTAAAATTCATTTATGTAGATGTAGGTGATCCAGAAGGAAAAAAGAAAATGGATGAAAAAATAGAAGATTATGATTATGCAATTCAAAATAATCTGAAAATAGATTATTTATGGTATATTGAAAATCAAATTAGGAAAACT
>Ga0256830_1001075_pt1 | contig 19779 bp, 15 predicted proteins | sample 128326metaG_FD_190537 | JGI IMG/M metagenome (GOLD analysis project Ga0256830, IMG submission 190537) | Hydrothermal vent microbial communities from Lau Basin, Pacific Ocean - 128-326 | ecosystem: Environmental > Aquatic > Marine > Hydrothermal vents | place: Pacific Ocean: Lau Basin | collected... | reverse complement strand
GGCATCCACGAAGAAGGTCTCGGGCACTCCGAACACCCCGAATTCGATCGCCGCCCGGGCGTCCGGATCCAACACGCTCGGGTATCCCCGCCCGAGCTCGTCGAGGAAGGCGATGGCGGCCTTCGGGTCGTCCTGGTACACGATCCCGATGAATTCCACCCCCCGATCCGCGTAGGCGGCGGCGGTGGCCATCAGATCGGGGTGTTCTTCTCGACAGGCGGTGCACCAGGAAGCCCAGAAGTTGATGACGAGGATCGTACCCCGCTTCTCGCGCAATGAGATCGCCCCCTCACCTTCGAGGAGCGGGAGGGTCAGGTCGGGAACGGGCTGACCGATGAGGGGTGATTTCACGAGGCTCGGGTCGCTTCCGAACCGTGACCCGAGGACGACCAGGAACGCCAGGATCAGGACGCCCACGACCGAGACCACCGCCCAGATCCGTCTCCTCTGACGGGTCGGGTCGCCGAGTTCGGGAGTCAGATCGGGGGGTGTCGTCACCTCGTGCCTCCGGTCGTCGCTTCGTCGCCGGCGACCGAGACGGGAGCCGGTTCCATCCGAATTGTTGCATGCCGAACCGGGCTAGCCTCCCGACCATGCCGGCATGGCTGCTGCCGTTCCTCGCCGTCGCCGCAGGGGTGGTGTCGATCAGCTCCCCCTGTGTGCTGCCGCTCATCCCCGGCTACGTCTCCTACATGACGGCCCTGCCCGTCTCGGAGGTGGGGGCCGCCGGAACTCGCCGGCTGGTGTTGAGGACGTCGCTGCTGTTCGTGGCCGGTTTCACCCTCGTCTTCACCATCCTCGGGGCGTCGTCGGCCCTGGTCGGCACGTTGCTGCTCCGCAACCTGCCGGTGCTGGTGCGGTGGGCCGGGGTGGGGATCATCGCCTTGGGCCTCGCCATGATCGGATGGTTGAAGATCCCCGGGCTGGGTCGGGGCGGTTTCGGCTTGAAACGGTTCAGGCCCGGTGGCCGCTCCGCCTTCGGCATGGGGATGGCGTTTTCGGTGGGATGGATCCCCTGCATCGGGCCTGTGCTGGGGACGATCCTCGCGGCGGCGGCAGCGACCGAGACGGTGGCGTGGGGGGCGTTCCTCCTCGCCCTGTACTCCCTGGGCCTCGGCATCCCGTTCGTGCTGATCGCCCTCGGTTTCCACCGGGCCCGACGGGCGACGGCGTGGCTGCGGCGCAACGGACGCAGGATCGAGGTGGCGGGAGGGGTGATGGTGATCCTGGTAGGTGTCGCCTTCGTCGCCGGATGGTGGCAGCAGATCTTCATCCCCCTGCAACGGGCGTTCGCCCGGCTCGGATGGCCACCGATCTGACGGCGGCCGGAACGGGGCACGGCGGACCGACGGATCCCTTCGTTCGGTGTGTGGACACCGTCCGGCGGTTTGTCGACACGACCTGGGCACCGTGGGTCACCCCCGAGGTTCGACGCTGGGCGCGAGATGATAGAGAGAACCGGGAGGTACCCATCCCCCCGGGGGTGGGTGACCCTCCGAGGTGGGGGGTACCGAGGTTCGCCTTCCCGACGACCCTGCTGCGATACTGGAGGCCATGGCCGACCTCTCCTTCCACACCCCCGACCCCAAAGACTTCCTCGACCTGCGGTCAGAGCTGTCGGACGAAGAGCGACTCCTCGCCGACACGGTCCGCAGCTTCGTCGAAGACAAGATCCTCCCCGACGTCGCCGAATGGTACGAGGCGGGGACCTTCCCCCGTGAGCTGGCCAAAGAGATGGGTCAGATGGGGCTGTTCGGCATGCATCTCGAAGGCTACGGGTGCGCCGGGACATCCAACGTCGCCTACGGCCTCGCCTGCCTCGAACTGGAAGCCGGCGACTCGGGCACCCGCAGCTTCGTGTCGGTCCAAGGCTCCCTCGCCATGTTCCCCATCTGGAAGTTCGGCTCCGAAGAGCAGAAACAGGAGTGGCTGCCCCGGATGGCCTCCGGCGAAGTCATCGGATGTTTCGGGCTCACCGAAGCGGACGCCGGGTCGGACCCGTCGTCGATGCGTACCCGGGCCCGCCGTGACGGCTCCGACTGGATCATCGACGGCTCGAAGATGTGGATCACCAACGGGTCCATCGCCGACATCGCCATCGTCTGGGCCAAGACCGACGAAGGGGTGCGTGGCTTCATCGTCCCCACCGACTCCCCCGGGTTCACCGCCAACACCATCCACCACAAGGCGAGCCTCAGGGCTTCGATCACCTCGGAGCTGGTGCTCGACGGGGTGCGGGTACCCGACGAGTTCGTGCTGCCGGGAGTCGCGTCGATGCGTGGTCCCCTCTCCTGCCTCAACGAAGCCCGGTTCGGGATCGCCTGGGGGGTCGTCGGTGCCGCCCGTTCGTGCTACGAGACGGCCCTCGAGTACGCGATCGAACGCCACCAGTTCGGTCGCCCCATCGCCTCGTTCCAGCTCACCCAGGCCAAGTTGGTCGAGATGATGGTGAAGGTGAACCGGGCGGGACTGGTCGCCCTCCACCTCGGGCGGATGAAAGACGAAGGTCGGCTCACACCCCACCAGATCTCCTTCGGGAAGATGGACAACGTCCGCAACGCCCTCGAGGTGGCACGGATCGCCCGATCGGTCCTCGGCGCCAACGGCATCACCCTCGAATACCCGGTGATCCGCCACATGGCGAACCTGGAGACGGTGTACACCTACGAAGGCACCAACGAGATCCACACCCTGGTGATGGGCAACGCCATCACCGGGATCCAGGCGTTCAGTCCGTAGAGGCGGCCGTCCTCACGTCCTCGTGAAGGCCAGCCCGAGGACCCGGGCCCGGAACGGGATCCGATACCGCGCCCCGGTCTCCAGGTCGGCGAAGACGAGATCGCTGCGGGGACGGAACCGGTCGGTGGACGCGGAAGCCACGAACCGCCCGTCGGGACTCCACGCCGGAACGACACGGTCCACCCCTTCGACGGTGACCTCCACCTCCCAACCCGACCCTTCGGCGCCTCCCATCGTCCACACCTCGAGCCGGGAGTCCGCGGCGGCGCCGCAGACGACGGCCACCGTCCCCGGATCGGTCGGGGAGAAGGACACGATCCCGCAGTCCCGACCCCAGGGGACCTCCATCACCGGTGTGAGGTCGGCGGACACCAACTGGACGGAGCCGCCCAGTTCGGCCACCCCGAAGGTGGATCCGCCGGCGAGGAAGATGCCGTCGGCCTGGGCCACCACCCGCCCGGCGTCGTCGATGACGGTGAGCTGGCGTGAGGTGGCGACCACGACACCCGCCTCCGTCCACCACACCGGATAGGCCCCGGGTGGGATCCGGGCGATCACCCGCCGCTGCGGGGATCCTCGGGTCCGGAACTCCGCTTCGACGAGGACCGTCTCCGCGGTCGAGGTGATCTCCGACCAGATGACCCGTGCCGGAAGGCTGGAGCTCCACGTCGCCCCGATGACGTTGGTGGCGGCCGGATCCATCCGGTCGTCGTCTCCGATCCAGAGGGCGTTGCCGATCGAGAACCTGCTCGGCGTCACCGACGACAGCCACGAACCTCCCAGGTCGGCGGCCAGTTCCCCTCCCGGGAGCGGGCGGGGGGTGGGGGCTTCCGCCGACGCCTCCCACACCCAGACCTGGCGGCCACCGAGATCGGCCGGGATGGTGATGACCACCCCGTCGACGAGACCCGGGACCATCGTGGCGAGTCGGGTGACGTCCCGGGGAACCCGGGTGGTCGTCGTCGTGAACGAGGGCGGAGCGACGACCGGCTCCTCCGCCGGCACCGTCGTCGGCAGCGTCGGGGCCCGGGCACTGCCGAACAGACCCCCCAGCACCAAACCGACGACGAGACCGACCAGAACGAGACCGGCCGCCCCACGACGGCGGCTCACGCCGCCATCGGGTTCGTCCGGTTCTGCTCCGGCGGGGATGATCGGAGAGTCGTTCACGCCGAGCGGATTATCCCCGCCGCGTCCCGACTATGTGCCGGCGGCTCGGTGTGGTGGAATCGGGGAACAGCCGACCGGGAGGGCAGGTGGCCGAACCGATCCGTATCGCCAACATCGCCGGTCTCTTCGGGGACCGTCCCTCCGCCGCCAGGGAGATGCTCGAAGGCGGACCCGTCGACGTCCTCACCGGAGACTGGCTCGCCGAGCTGACCATGCTGATCCTGGCCCGGACCCGCGCCCGGCGTCCCGACGGCGGATACGGCCGCACCTTCGTCGACCAGATGGAGGAGGTGATGGGCACCTGCCTCGCCCGAGGGGTGAAGGTCGTGGTCAACGCAGGCGGACTCGACCCCCACGGATGCGCTGCCGCCGTCGAAGAGGTGGCCACCCGTCTCGGACTGTCGCCGGTGGTGGCGGCGATCACCGGGGACGACCTCACCCCCCGGCTCCGGGAGCTGGTCGACGCCGGCGTCTCGTTCGCCAACCTGGACACCGGCGAAGACATCGGCGACCGTCTCGACCAGATGGTGGTCGCCAACGCCTACCTCGGAGGGTGGGGGATCGCCGCCGCCCTCGAACGCGGAGCCGACATCGTCGTGACAGGCCGCGTCACCGACGCCGCCCTCGCCGTCGGCCCGGCGATCTGGCGGCACGGATGGAGCCGGGACGACTGGGACGCCCTCGCCGGTGCGGTGGTGGCCGGCCACGTCATCGAATGCGGCGCCCAGGCGACCGGCGGCAACTATTCGTTCTTCACCGACGTGACCGGATTGGAATACCCGGGGTTCCCGTGGGCGGAGATCCACGAAGACGGGTCGTCGGTGATCGGAAAACACGACGGCACCGGCGGTGAAGTGTCGGTGGGCACCGTCACCAGCCAGCTCCTCTACGAGATCGGCGGTCCCCGGTACCACAATCCCGACGTCACCGCCCGTTTCGACTCGATCGAACTCACCGAGATCGCCACCGACCGGGTCCGGATCTCCGGGGTGAAAGGGGAGCCGCCTCCTACCGACCTGAAGGTGGCGGCGGCGATTCCCGGCGGATACCGCAACTCGGTGATGATCGGCCTCACCGGCCTCGACGCCGAAGCGAAGGCCGACCTCGTGTACCGACAGTTCTGGGAGGCGTGTCCTTGGGACCCCGACGACTACGAAGAGGTTCGCGCCACCCTGATCGGCACCCCGGCCGCAGATCCCCGGTCCAACGCCGCGGCGATCACCTTCTTCGAGATCGCCGTCAAAGACCCCGACGAGGAGAAGGTGGGGAGGGCATGGTCGAACGTCATGGCGCAGATCGCCTTGACGTCCATCCCCGGGCTGTTCGGACTGTGGCCCCCGTCTCCCGCCAAACCGTTCGCCCGATACTGGCCGACGACCGTCCCGCGACGCCACGTCACCCAGACCGTCCATCTCGGCGAAGAACGGTTCACGGTCCAGCCCACCGACCCGGGCCCTCCTCGCCCCGCATCGGTGCCCCCTCCGCCGCCGACCCCGGCCGTCCCCGACGGCCCCACCGTCCGAGTCCCGCTCGGCCGGGTCGTCGGAGCCCGCTCGGGCGACAAGGGAGGTAACGCCAACCTGGGGGTGTTCGTCCGTGACCGGGCCGCCTACGGGTGGCTGGTCGCCACCCTCACCCCGGCCAGGCTCGCCGAGCTCCTCCCCGACCTGGCCGGATACCGGATCGAACGGTTCGAGTTCCCCCGCCTGGCCGCCGTCAACTTCGTCATCCACGGTCTGTTGGACGGCGGGGTGAGCTCCACCCTCCGGGTCGACCCCCAGGCGAAAGGGCTCGGCGAGTACCTTCGTGCCCGAGAGATGGACGTCCCCCGAGCCCTGGTCGGATCGTGACGTCTCCGGTTCTGGTAGACCAGGGAGCAACGCAAAGGAGGTGACTTGACCGATTCGAACTTTCTGGTGCTCGGTGGCGCCGGCATGGTGGGCTTCCAGATCGCCTACCGCATCGCCACCGAGCTGAACCCACGCCGGGTCGTGCTGGTCGGTCTCCGGGAGACCGAGGTGGAGGAAGCGGCGGAGGCGCTGGCCGAACTCGCCCCCGAGGTCGAAGTCCTCGGAGAGTGGGGGGACATCCTCGTCCGCGACGAATTCTCCCGACGTCCCCGCCGGGACCTGCTGGCAGACCCGTCCGCCCGGGAGGCGATCTTCTCGGACCTCCTCGGCCCCTTCGAACCCGCCTTCGAACGGTCCCGTCTGGCTCGACTGATCCGTGAACACCGTCCCGACGTCGTCGTCGACGCCATCAACACCGCCACCGCCATCAGCTACCAGGACGTCTACACCACCGCCGTACTGGCCAAACGTGACGTCGACGCCCTCCAGGAGGGAGAGGACGTCGCCGTCGAAGACCTGGCCGGACACGTCGAATCCCTCATCCTGTCGCTGTCGGTGCCTCAGCTCATCCGTCACGTACGCACGCTCCATCGCGCCCTCGTGGAGGTCGGCACCCGCCTCTACCTGAAGGTCGGCACGACCGGCACCGGCGGGATGGGATTGAACATCCCCTACACGCATTCGGAAGACCGACCTTCCGCGAAGCTGATGACGAAGGCGGCGGTCGGTTTCGCCCACACCGGGCTGCTGTTCCTCATGGCCCGGACCGCCGGCGGCCCCATCGTGAAGGAGGTGAAACCGGCGGCGTTGATCGGATACGCCGACATCTCCCACCGGGTGGTCTCCGAACGGGGTGAACCGGTGGGCAGGTTCCGGGCACGGAGAGAGCACCTCGGGTCGAGCCTGAGCCTCCACCTCCCTGCCGACGAATTCACCCGGGAAGGCGACATGGCGCTGCCGGTGGTGAACACCGGCGAGAACGGGGTGTTCACCCGGGGGGAGTTCGAAGCGATCACCTCCCTCGGGCAGATGGAGTTCGTCACCCCCGAAGAGATCGCCCACCTGTGTGTCGCCGAGATCCGGGGGGCCAACACCGGCCGGGACGTCATCGCCGCCATGGACGGGGCGATCATCGGTCCCAGCTACCGGGGTGGCATCCTCCGGGCTCGGGCCCTCGAGGAGCTGCGGCGACTCGAATCCGAAACGGGGACCCATTCCGTCGCCCTCGGCCAGCTCGGGCCGCCCGAACTGTCGAAGCTGTTGTGGGAGGCGGAGCTGTTGTCGATGGTGGCCGGCACCGTCGACGGGGTCGTCGACGCCGACCCGACCAGGCTGGCGGCCGAGCTGGAGGCACTCCTCCGGGACCGCTCGGACCTGGTGGACACGATCACCTCGCTGGGACTTCCGATCCTCTCCGCCGACGGCAGCGAGATCCTTCGGGGGCCGTTCATCCGCATCCCCGAAGTCCCCGGTGAACGGGAGGTCCCCCTCACCGCCGAGGACCGGGACCGTTGGGCCGAGAAAGGTTGGGTGGATCTGCGGCCGTCGAACGTCGAACGGTGGCAGAGCCGTTTCACGGCGATGCGCAAGGCCCGTCTCGGCAAGGCGCAGCGGGGCTCGGCCGGTGTCACCTTGGCCTCCTACCTCCCGGAGGGGATCGAGGTCGGCACCGTCGCCGCCTGGGTGCTCGCCAACGAGCACGGCGGCTACCGGATCAAATAGACACCGCACCGTTTCCGGTGCCTGCCGAACCGGGCACAGACGAGACGGACCGGGGACGGTCACCGTCCCCGGTCCGTCGGTTTGGCTCTCCCCTTCCGACGCCGCAGCGCTTCGGCGTCTCGCTCCGTCTCCTCTCGGGCGTGGCGCGAGCACAGCTTTCCGATCGTCGAGATCACCGTCGCCGGACGGTCACAGCGGTCACATGTGCCGTCGTCCGATGTCCGTCGATCCGCCATGGTGTCTGCATCGACATGGACGTCCCGACGCTGGAGCAGGGTTCCCACTCCGCCCGACATGACTAGCTCCCGGAGACGGTCGGAGGGGCCGCCTCGGCGGCCCCTCCAAACGCTGTGCGAGACCGTTCTGTCAGCGAGCCAGGCCGTAGTCGGCCAGGCAGTCGCTCGACGCCGCGGCCGCTTCCGCCGCCGCCAGGGCGGCGTCGCTCACCGCCGCCGACCCGCCCAAGGCGACGATCTGGGTGGGCTGCAGCCGGCAGATCTCCCGCAGGGTGACGATGGGAACGGTCCCCCCGAGGCTGTTCCAGAACAGGATCGGCCCGGCCATGTAGGGGTCGGACTGTCCCATCAGGCCGCCACCGGCGAGGGCATCGGGGAAGTTGAATGCGTCGGCCAGGTAGACGGTCAAGGTGCCGCCGTTCCCGTACCAGAGCGGTGTGGTCGTCATCAGCGCGGAGGATCCGATCGGGTAGGCACGACGGGAGATCTCCACCGCGGTGGCGTAACGGTCCGACCCGGCGGCGCGGGCAACAGTGGGTCCGGACGCCATCACCAGGTTGGCGCTGTCGGCCGCCATGGTGAAGGAGTCGCCGGGGGAGGTGATCCCGAACCAGATCCGTCCCGAACCGCCGAAACAGTCGGGGTCGATGTCCACCGTGAAGGAGGTGGCGGCGCTCACCGACGGCGTATAGAAACGGTCCGGGTCACCCGACGTTGCTCCGGTCCGCCCCGCGCACGCCAAGGTGTCCCCGTCGGGTCGGCCCCAGGTGAGCCCGAAGAAGGAGAAGCTGTCGTTGAAGTAGGTGGCGGCGTCGGGTTCGTAGGTGGTCCCGTACTCCACTTCGTGGGTCAACGCCGCGTAGTGGGTCGTCCACGCAACGACGTCCTCGGCCGTCGTCGACGACGGCGTCGCCCGGGTGGCGAAGTTGAACGTCCAGCCGGTCTCGTCCCGGAGGTCGTAGGCGGAGCACAGGTTGACGGTGAACCGCCAGTTGCCGTCGTCTTGGAGTTCGATGACGACGTCGTCGATGTCCGCTTGGCCGACGGTGCCGTCGCCGCAGCCGTCGGTGATGGTGGCGAGGGTGGCGACCACGCTGGCCATCGGCTGGAAACCGTCGTCTGCTCCGCCGGTGGTGGGCCCGTCCCAGTCGAGATCGTCACCGGGTTGCTTCCATTCGACTTCGGCGTGGGCTGCGACCAGTTCGTCACCGGACGGCAGGTCGCCGGCGCCGAAGGCCACCACGGCGCCGGCGGCGAACACCAACGCCAGGGCGGCTACGAGGGCGATGAGTCGTGAACGCACGACAGCCTCCTCCTTTGGGATTCGCAGGGCCGACAGTCTATCCGGAAGAGCCGACAGGGCGACGGAATGATCGGGTGCGGCGCCTGTGGCGTCTCCCCGTCGCAGGTCCCGTCGCCGCACCGGAGGCGGTACCCGAACACCTCTGCGGCGGCGCTCGGGAAACGTCGTCGACGGGGGCCGGTGGAGATCCCACGAACCGCACCGCGAGACGAAGTGGAACGGCCGGGACCGACGACACGAACAGGAGGGGGTGGCGTCCGACGGGCCGGTGTCGGGTCGGTGGGAGAGCCGGTGGTGGTCAGGGGCGGGGTCGAACCGCCGACCTCCGGTTTTTCAGACCGGCGCTCTACCAACTGAGCTACCTGACCGGGGCGGCCGCCGAGGACAGCGCCTCGGCTGGCGGGGACGACGGGATTTGAACCCGCGACCTCCGGCTTGACAGGCCGGCGTGAACTCCAGACTTCACCACGCCCCCGGGAGTTGTGGCCGAGCGGCCGCCGATCTCGGCACGAGCAGTATAGGTGCCACCCACCGGCGGACAACCCCGGACGCCGACGGAATCATCCCGTGTGCATCAGAACGCGGAATCCGCCATCGCGTGCACACGACGGGCGTCGGATTCAGCCGATCCGCAGCGCCACCTTCCCCAACTGCTCTCCGGCGTCGAGCCGCGCCAACGCCGCCGGCAACTCGGTGAAGTCGTACACACGGTCGACGGGAGGACGAACCGCCCCCGACGCCACCAGATCCACCACATCGGCGAACTCCCCGAAGGTGAACATGGTGGAACCGACCACCTCGAGCTGTTTGAAGAACAGCACCGGCATCGACAGCTCCACCTTCGGACCCGACGTCGACCCGCAGACGACGATCCGCCCACCCGGGCCCGCAGCCCGGACCGACTGACTCCACGTCGCCGGACCGACGTTCTCGACGACGACGTCGGCGGGCCTTCCCGCTGCCGCCTTCAGCTCTTTGGCGAACTCACCTGCCGAATCGAAGCCCGCTTCGGCGCCGTGGTCGACCGCCCAGGCGACCTTGTCGGCACTCCGGCTGGTGACGAACACCCGGGCACCCATCGCCCGACCCAACACGACGGCGGCACTGGACACGCCGCCTCCGACCCCGACGACCAACAGCACGTCGCCTGCACCCAACCGGCCTCGGCGCAGCATCCGGAAGGCCGTCCCGGTCGCCAGCCCGAAGGATCCGGCGGTCTCCCAGTCGAGACCGGCCGGTTTCGGCACCACGTTGCGGGCCGGGACGACCACCGCCTCCGCCAGGGTTCCGGGGCGGTGCTCGCCGAGGATGCCGTACGACCGACAGAAGACGATGTCGCCTGCCAGACAGGCGGGGCACAGCCCACAGGACAGCGACGGGTTGACGATCACCTCGTCCCCCACCGTCACCGTGGTGACACCGTCACCGACCGCGTCGACGATGCCGGCACCGTCGGCACCGGCGATGTGGGGGAGACGGTCGGGGGCGGGGAGGCCCCGGGACACCCACAGGTCGAGATGGTTGAGGGCGACGATCCGCAACGCCACCCTGACTTCGCCAGGCCCGGGCTCGGGGGTCGGGACCTCGTCGAGGGAGAAGGCGTCGGGGCCGGTGGTGTCGTGCAGTTGCCAGGCTCGCATACATCCGAGGGTAGAGGCTCCGACACCCCGCTAGGGTCGTCGAAGCCATGGCGCACCGCACCACCATCAAGGTCCGTTTCGCCGACCTCGACCCCTACGACCACGTCAACCACGCCCGCTACCTCACCTACTTCGAATCCGCCCGCATCGAAGCCCTCGACGAGATCGGATTCGGGATGGACACGATGAAGGCCGCCGGCGTCCAGATCGTCCTGGTGGAACTCACCGTCCGATATCGGCGGGCGGCCGGGCTCCACGACGAACTGGAGATCGTCACCTGGGTGGAGGAGGTCGGCAGGGCGACGAGCCGGTGGCGGCAGCGGGCATGTGTGGACGGAGAGACGGTGGCGGAAGCGAACATCTTCGCCACCTTCACCGACCTTCGAGGGCGACCCCGGCGGGCTCCCGCCGGTTTCGCCGAAGCCGCCGCACGATTCGACGCCCCCGCCGGGACCTGAACCGACCGGCCCGCTCACGTCACGTCGCCCTCACCCCGGATCGCGTCCAGGCGCGGAACAGAACCCGATGCCCCATCACCGACGCACCCGTCCGCAGACGGAACACCGCGCCCGCCAGAACACCACGCCCGGCGGCCGGGAAGACGTCGAGTTCGGCAGCGACAGATACGGTCCCACCGAGGATGCGGGGTCTTCACCGCCGGGCACGCCCCCTCCGACACCCTGGAAGACCCCCCTGCGTCGCCCGGTGCCAAAGATCAGCCCGGTCCCACCGGAGCTGCGCACGGCTCCTCGCCGGGCACGAGCGGACGAGCGAGCATCGTGTATTCGGCGTCGCCGCTCCGCCAGCGGGTCGCCTGGGTGGCGTCGGAGAAGAGCTCGACGAGCCGGTCTCGTTCCGCACCTTCGTAGGCGGCACACCGCCACCCGGCGAAGACCGGTACGAGATCGTCGAACGCCTCCGGCAGCGGCCAGTCCCGAACGTCGGAGATGGGCCGTTCGGCGGGGCCTTCGGCGGGTCCGACCCACACCTGGAGCCGCTGCCCCACATAGGGGACGGCGGTGCCCGAATCCGCCGCCTCTTCGAGCAGCGCCGCCAGCTCCTCGAACCGGGCGACCCTCGGATCCGAAGATGGGACCAGGCCGAGGGCATACACGGCGAACCGGTGGGGTCGGCCCTCTGCGTCGAAGAAGGTGACCACCTCGGTGGTGGCGTCGGCCACCCGAGACGACGCCTCAGTGTTGGCTTCGAAGTCGATACCGGCGAGGCCCATGGCGTCGACCACCTCCAAGATCCGTTCCATCGTCGCTGCGTCGACGCGGGTCGCCTGCAGTCCGATGAGCATCGGACCCGGAAAGGCACCGGGAGCAGGACCTTCGAAGATGAGGTCGCCACCCGCGGTCAACGTGTACCTGGGTGCCCGGTTGAGCAGAAACATCATCGGGGCGAACCCACCTTCGCTCCGGACCTGCAGGACGGGGGCGTCGGGATCGTCGGGCAGCCTCGAGCCGACCCCGCCGCCGCAGGCGGCGGTCATCAGAGCGAACACGGCGAGGAACGTGACGAACGTCCGCATACCTATTCGACGTCCCCGGGCCCGGGGCGGTTCCTCGTCAGCGAGGACGGCGACCGGTGACGACGGTCACGACCGCCAGCGTCGCGTAGACCCCCGCAGACAGGTAGCGGGCACGGCGCGCGAAGTGCGGTCGTCGCCGCAACAGCCGTCCGATACGCCCCGCACCCACCGCATAGAGACCGTCGGAGATCAGCCCGGCCACCACGAACAGCGCTCCCAGGACGAGGAGCTGCAGGCGGGCGGCGCCGGCCGGGTCGACGAACTGGGGCACGAACGCCACGAAGAACACCGCGGTCTTGGGGTTGAGGAGGTTGACGACGAACCCCTGCACGAACACCCGACGCAGACCCACCGGCTGCACCGCACCGGCTGCGGTCGGGGAGTCGCCTTCGGTGACGGCCCGGACCGCCAGATAGACCAGATAGACGGCACCGGCCCACTTCACCGCCGCGAAGGCGGAAGCCGAAGCAGCGACCACCGCGGTGAGGCCGGCCATGGCGGCGGCGACATGGACGAGGCTGGCGGCGTGGATCCCGAGGACCGACACCAGACCCGCCGTCCGGCCCTGGGCGACGCTCCGACCCGTCACGTACAGCACCGCGGGGCCCGGTACGACGAACAGAGCGACGGCGGCGGCGAGGAACAACCCGATGGTGGAAGCGGTCGGCATCCCGCCACCTTAGGGGGCCGTCCCGGCCACGATGCCGACACCGGTCCACCGTCCGCCTATCTTGGGGCGCCACATGCGGAACAGCACCCCCCTCGAAGGGCCCGTCCTCCGATACGCCGCCGACCATTCGATGGCTCCCGGCCCCGTCCACCGCTGGATCGTCGCCGAAACCGACCGCCGCTTCCCCGAGCTCGTCCAGATGCAGATCGAATCCCACCAAGGTCCTCTGCTGGCGGTCCTCGTCGAACTGCTGGCAGCCCGTCGGGTCCTCGAGGTCGGGACCTTCACCGGTCTGTCGTCGCTGTGGATCGCCGAGGCGCTCCCCGCCGACGGCCGGCTCGTCTGCTGCGACGTCTCCGAGGACTACACGTCGGTGGCCCGGCAAGCATGGGAGCGGGCAGGTGTCGCCGACCGGATCGAACTGCATCTCGCACCGGCCCTCGACACCCTCGCCCGCCTCAACGGGACCTTCGATCTCGCCTTCCTCGATGCCGACAAGGAGAACTACCCCCGGTACCTCCCCGAGCTGATCCGTCTGGTCCGCCCCGGCGGGGCGATCGTCGCCGACAACACCCTCTGGTACGGCCGGGTCGTCGACGACGACGACCGGTCCGCCGAAACGGAGGGGATCCGCCGGTTCAACGCCGACGCGGCGGCGTCACCGTGGCTGGATGTGGCGCTCCTCCCGATGGCCGACGGCGTCTCCCTGATGTATCGACGGTCGTCTCAGCGTTCGTAGTCGGAGAGGGCTTCGTCGATCAGACCGATCGCCCAGTCGAGCTCCTCGTCGGTGGTGACGAGCGGCGGGATGAACCGGATCACGTTGCCGTCGGGTCCGCAAGGGATGATCACCAGCCCCCGTTCCAACGTGTAGGCCTGGACGTGCCGGAAGGCCTCCGGATCCGGGACCCGGGTGTCCCGGTCGGCGACCAGCTCCACCCCGATCATGAGACCCAACCCGCGGACGTCGCCGACCGTCGAATGGGAGGCGGCGAGTTCGTCGAAGCGGGCGAACGCCCGCCGGGACAGCTCCCGGGCGTGGGGAAGCAGATCGCCCATCACGTCGATCACCGCCGCCGCCGCCGCACAGGCGACCGGGTTGCCCCCGAAGGTGGTGCCGTGCGCCCCCACCGGCCAGGCGTCGATACGGTCCGCCGACGCCCCGTAGGCAGAGAGCGGGAGCCCGTTGGCGATCCCCTTGCCGAGGGCGACGATGTCGGGGGTGACGTCGAAGTGGTCGGCGGCAAACCATTCGGCGGTGCGCCCGAAACCCGTCTGGATCTCGTCGAAGACGAGGGCGATCCCGTGCCGGTCGCAGATCTCCCGCAGCGCCGTCAGGAACGGAGCCGGCGCCGGGTAGTAGCCGCCTTCGCCCTGGACAGGTTCCACCAACATCGCGGCGATGTTCTTCGGCGTGACTTCGTGGCGGAACAGCATCTCCAGTTCCATCAGCGCATGCTCCACCGCCTGTTCTTCGCTCATCCCCCACCGGTAGGGGTGGGGGAACGGCACCACCCAGACCGACCCGAGGACCGGGTGGTATCCGTCGCGGTACTTGGCGCTGGACGTCGTGTAGGTGACCGAACCCATCGTCCGACCGTGGAAGGCTCCCCGGAATGCGATGACCCCCTGCCTGCCGGTCGTGTACTTGGCGAGCTTGACAGCCGCCTCCACCGCTTCGGCGCCCGAGTTGGCGAACCCGAACTTCTCGATGCCGTCAGGGGTGATCCGTGCCAGCCGTTCGGCCTCCTCGACGAGGGCGTCGTAGCGGAAGACACAGCCGGAATGCATCACCTTGTCGAGCTGGGCGCGGGCGGCGTCCACCACCGCCGGATGGTTGTGGCCCAGGTTGGTGACGGCGGTGCCGCAGGCGAAATCGGCCCAGCGGTTGCCGTTCCGGTCGTACAGCCAGAGCCCTTCGGCCCGGACGATCTGGAGCGTCGTGTCGAATGCGATGACGGGAGCGATGACGTCGCCGTGGCGGCGGATGAGGTCGTTCATGGGGCGCCTCCTCGGACGGTGGGGACGGACAGGGTGCCGAGATCCGAGGTGTCTCTAGGGCGCGGCGAACAGCGCCCTCCGGGACTGGCGCGGGGTCGGTCGCTCCATGGCGGTCATTCTGCCAGACACATCGGGTCGACGGCTCCGGCTCACGTGAAGACGACACCCCGGGGTCCGGCGACGACCTCACCGATCACCGTCGCCCGATGTCCACCGTCGGCGACGACGCCCTCCACCTCCCCCACGTCCTCCGGATCGACGACGAGGACGAACCCGATCCCCAGGTTGAAGGTCCGCCGCATCGAGTCGACGTCCACGCCCCGCCGCCCGATCTCGGCGAACACCGGCGGCGGCTCCCATGACGAAGCGTCGACGACCGCTCGACATCCGGGCGGCAACACACGGACCAGGTTCCCCGGGATCCCGCCACCGGTGATGTGGGCGGCGGCAGCCACCAGGTCACGGGCGACCAGCGTCGCCACCACCGGCGAATAGATGACCGACGGTTCCAACAGGACTTCGGCGACGGTGGCGTCCCCACCGGGGAACGGCGCGTCGAGGTCGTCGAAGAGTCGCCGGACCAGGGAGAAGCCGTTGGAGCGGAGGTTCGGTGACGCCAACCCGACCAGGGTCAAGCCGGGATGCACCCGGTCTGGCCCCAAGATCCGGTCCCGGGACACCACCCCGAGGGCGGTGCCGGCCAGATCGACCTGGTCGGCGGCCATCACCCCCGGATGTTCCGCCGTCTCCCCGCCCAGCAGAGGACACCGAGCCTCCGAGCACGCCGCGGCGATCGACTCGACGATGGCGGCGTCACGGTCCCCGTCGAGGGCACCGACCGCCAGATAGTCGACGAACCCGATCGGGCGAGCACCCACCGCAGCCAAATCGTCGACGCACATGGCGACCAGGTCGTATCCGACCCCTTGCCACAGGCCGGTCCGTCGTGCCAGTTCCAGCTTCGTCCCCACCCCGTCGGTGGTCATCATCAGCACCGGGTCGGGGATGTCGGACGGCACGGCGACACCGGCGGCGAAACCACCGAATCCGCCCACCACGTCCGGCCCCCAGGTGGCGGTGACCACCGGAGAGATCCGTCCCACATGCCGGTCGGCTCCGTCCAAGTCGACCCCGGCTTCGTGGTAGGCGGTCACCGGCGGGCCACCCGCTCCAACTCGAACTTGTCCGACGCCCCGCTCACGTCGGTCGGGTAGTCACCCGACAGGCACGCCGTGCAGGACCGGTCTCCACCCCCCACCGCCTCCAGCAGCCCGGGGAGGGACAGGTAGCCGACGGAGTCGGCGCCGAGCACGTCGGCGATGTCGTCGAGCGCCACCCTGGCCGCCAGCAGCGCCGACCGGTCCGACGTGTCCATCCCGTAGAAGCAGGGCCAGCGGTACGGCGGAGACGAGATCCGGAGGTGGACCTCGACGGCGCCGGCGTCTCGCATCATCTGGACGAGCTGGCGGGTGGTCGAACCGCGGACGATCGAGTCGTCGACCAGCACGACACGGCGGCCGGCGACCGTGGACGGAATCGGGTTGAGCTTCAGGCGGATACCCCGATCCCTGAGCATCTGGCTCGGCTCGATGAACGTCCGTCCCACGTACCGGTTCTTCACCAACCCGTCCACGTAGGGCAGTCCGCTCACCTGGGCGTAGCCTTCCGCCGCCGGAATCCCCGACTCGGGGACCGGCACCACCACGTCGGCGAGGGCGGGATGTTCGGTGGCGAGGATCCGACCCATCTCCTGGCGGGCGGCGTGGACCGACCGTCCGTCGAGGATCGAGTCGGGACGGGCGAAGTAGACGAACTCGAAGATGCAGAGGGCGGGCCGGGCCGGTGGGAACGGCCGGAAGCTGCGCAGACCGCCGGCGTCGATCACCACCATCTCCCCCGGTTCGACGTCCCGTTCCACCTTGGCGCCGACCAGGTCGAGGGCCGAGGTCTCCGACGACAGCACCCAGTCGCCGGTCTCCAGACGCCCCAAGGTGAGGGGACGGAACCCGTGGGGGTCGCGCACTCCGATGAGGTGCCCCTGGTCCATCACGACGAGGGAGAACGCTCCGGAGAAGGTGGGGAGCACTTCGACCAGGGCGAGTTCGAGGCCACGTCCGTCGGAGCGCCCGTCGGCCACCGCCCGGGCGATCGCCTCGGTCATCAGATCGGAATCGGTGGTGGCGGACCCCACCCCCAGCTCGTGGGCGAGGTCGGCCGTGTTGGTGAGGTTGCCGTTGTGGGCGAGAGCCACCGAGGTGGCGCCGATCTGGCGGTGGGTGGGTTGGGCGTTCTCCCACCGAGTCGTCCCGGTCGTGGAGTAGCGGGTGTGTCCGACGGCGATGTGGCCTTCCAGGCCGGCGAGGGACGCCTCGTCGAACACTTGGGCGACGAGCCCGAGATCTTTGAAGACGGTGAGGGTCTGCCCGTCGGACGCTGCGATCCCCGCCGACTCCTGACCCCGATGCTGAAGCGCGAAGAGACCGAAGTACACCAACGAGGCGGCTCGCCGTCCCGGCGCGTACACCCCGAAGACGCCACAGGCCTCTCCCGGGCGGTCACCGGCGAACACGTGGTGGGGACGTCGAGCCGTCACCTGGCGGGATTGTAGGACCGGGCGTCGGACACCGAATGCCCGTGGCGCCGTCGACGTCGGGTCGTCGGATTCGCCGGGCCGGCGCCCACGACCGGCCAGGATGTCACTCGCCGTGTGCATGGGCTGGCGGAAACCGCGAGCTGGCGCACACGACAGGTGGTCACTCGTCGACGAACCTCGGTGCCCGGCGCTCCTTCAACGCCGCCAACCCCTCCTGGGCGTCCCGGCCGCGGAAGCCGAGGAACTCGAAAGCAGCGGAGGCTTCGAAGGCCGGTGCCGCCGTCTTCAGCCACAGGTTGAGGGCCTGTTTGGTCCATCGGATCGCCGTGGCGCTGCCCTGGGCCAGCTCGGTGGCGATGGCGAGAGCGGTGGGGTACAGCTCGTCGTCGTCCACCACTTTGGCGACCAGGCCGATCCGTTCGGCCTCCTCGCCGTCGAGGGGTTCGTTGGTCAGCAGGTAGTACTTGGCTTTCGCCATCCCCACCAACAGGGGCCAGATGATCACGGCGTGGTCACCGGCCGCCACGCCCAGTTTGACGTGACCGTCGAGGATCCGGGCAGACCGGCCGGCGATGGGGATGTCGGCGACGAGCGCGGCGGCGAGCCCGGCGCCCACCGCCGGCCCGTTGATCGCCGACACGATCGGCTTCGAGCAGTCCATGACGTTGTAGACGAGGTCCTTCGCCTCCCGGAAGATCCGGTTGGCGAACGCCGCGTCCTCGATCACCCGTTCGATGAGGGTGAAGTCGCCCCCCGCCGAGAACGCCCGACCTTCACCCCTCAACAGGACCGCCCGGACATCGGGGTCGTCGTCGATGTCCCGCCACACGTAGGTGAGTTCACGGTGGCCTTCGATCCCCACCGAGTTGAGGGTTTCGGGGTTGTCGATCACCACTTCGAGTACGCCGTCGGCCGGGTATTCGAAGCGGAGCGTTCCGTACTGACTCTGATCCATGGGTCCGATTCTGCCGGGTTCGACGCCCGGATCGAAGTCGACCGTGCAGGCCCGGCCGGTCGCAGCCTCTGGCGGAACGCCTCAGGTGCCTCTCCGTCGACGTCGAGCCTCCGCCAAATGGCGCCGCAGCCGCCACACCGGCAGTGCGCCGGCGGCAGCGAGGACCACGGCGGTGACGACCGCCGCCCGGAACCCTTCGACGATGGCTTCGTCGGCGCCGGGCGGAACCCCGGTGGTCTCCCCTGCCAGAAGCCGACGGACCTGTTCGACGTCACCGACCCTGCGGGCCACCACGAAGAGGATCACCGTCCCCGCCAGCGCCGCCCCGTAGGCGACCCCCTGGTTCCGCAGGAACTGGTGCGCCGCCGACGTCCGCCCGATCTCCGCCGGGTCGGAGACGGCCCGCAGGAGGGTGAGGGCGGCGTTGGTGGACACTCCCACTCCGAGTCCGGCGACGAACCAGGCCGTGAACTGGAGGGCGATCGACCCTTCGGTGAAGACCCAGGCGGCGGAGAGCGCCGGGACGGTCACGAAGAAACCGGAGACGGCCAAGGTGGATTCGGCGATCCGTTCCGTCAGCCGACTCCCCACGTTGGCGCCGGTCGTCCATCCGATGGTGATGAACAGCACCGACCACGCCGCCACCGCCGTCGACGTGCCGCGGCCTCCCTGGAGGAAGAGCGGAAGGTACGAGTGGGCGCCGAGGGCTCCCGCCAGCAGCAGCCCCATCCCCAGAGCCAGCCCGGCGAACGGCTGACGGACGACATGTTCGAGCCGCACCACCGGCTGAGAAGCCCGGCGGGCATGGACCGCGTAGGCGGCGGCGAGGAGGAGGGAGACGGCGAGCCACCCGAGGCTGGCTGCCGACACCGACGACACGGCGAGGAGGGTGGTGACGGTGACGGCGACCACCAGGGCCGTCCCGACGACGTCGATGCGGAGCGGTTCGGCGTCGGGACGACGGGGAGGCATCGCCCGCCATCCGGAGGCGAGGGCGAGGGCACCGAGGGGGACGTTGACCCAGAAGATCCACCGCCAGTCGAAGGCGGTGAGCAGGAAGGCGGCGAAGGCCGGTCCCGCCACACCCATCACCCCCCACACCGTCGAGTTGGCGGCGTAGGCTCGAGCGACGAGATGGTCGGGGTAGCCGAGGGCGACGGCGGCGAGCCCGACGGCGATGATGAGTCCCCCGCCGGCCCCCTGCACGATCCGGGCCGCCACCATGACCTCCATCGACGGGGCGATCGCCGCCAGGACGCTGCCCGTCACGAACACCGCCACCGACCATCGGAACATGACCGTCGTCCCCAAAGAGTCGACCAGCGGGCCCGACAGGACCGTCGCCACCCCCGAGGTGACGAGGAAC
>Ga0256830_1001074_pt1 | contig 19784 bp, 12 predicted proteins | sample 128326metaG_FD_190537 | JGI IMG/M metagenome (GOLD analysis project Ga0256830, IMG submission 190537) | Hydrothermal vent microbial communities from Lau Basin, Pacific Ocean - 128-326 | ecosystem: Environmental > Aquatic > Marine > Hydrothermal vents | place: Pacific Ocean: Lau Basin | collected... | reverse complement strand
AATAAAAACATTTTGATCACATTTGCTGACAATCGTAGCTTCGTCTCGAGCATCAGGCTCAACCAGTTGCTTTTTCTCAGTATCACGTAATTCATCCAGAAGGGTTGAGGGAATAGGCCCATTGACGCCCTGGCAACCATCCCGGTTCTACACGGGAAAGGTGCCAATTCCTACCTTACGAGTAATAATTGTAAGGAAAGATGAGTTAGGAACCGACAATTCTATGTCGGCGATCAACAATTAAAAACCCTCTTCTGACGATCGTTTGGAGAGGGTTTTTCTTTATGGATTCATCATCCGCCTGTTTCCCTCCCATTAGACCTTCCGTGAATTCCAATACGACAACTGTTTATCGATAAAAGGAATAAGGGAAAATGTCCGACATAAACATTCAGGAAAAGCGGGTTTTTCGATTCGAAACCTTGCAAACACATGCCAGACGGGAACCGGAATCGGCAACCAAAACCGGGGCGGTTCCCGTCTATACCATCACATAATGTTTATTGAACAATACAAGTCCGGCCGTCATCAATTTGCCTCGCGGCCTTGCAACTTTCCCGGTAGATTTCAATCGATTGAACACCACTACCGGGGCCTGTCTTCAGAGGGATAAACACAGATGAAAGTACTGAAATTCGGCGGCACGTCCATCGGAACCCCGGAACACATTCGCAAGGCGCTGGACATTATCGCCGACTCCGTTTCCGAAGACCGGGTTGCCGTGGTTGTTTCCGCTCTGGGCGGCGTCACCGATCGGTTGATCGACATGGCCAACCGTGCCGCAACGAAGAACATGACCTACCTTGAAATCCTGAACCGGATGGAGGCGCGCCACATTGAATATGCCCAAACACTTACTGAAGGGGAAATCCGGGAAACCGCAATCAGTGAGCTGCGGCCCTTAATAACGGAGCTGAAGGGTCTGCTCCGGGGCGTGTCGCTCCTTAGACACCTGACACCAAAAACACTGGATCGCATTCTGAGTATCGGCGAGCGCCTTTCCGTCGTCATCATCAGCCATAGCCTGGAAGCCAGGCAAATCGCGGCCGAGGGGCTGGACGCGCGCCGAATTATCGTCACCGACGAAACCTATGGCGCCGCCAGGGTGCGATTGGATAAAACTTATGCCAATATCCGGACCTGTTTCCGGACTCGTTCCGCCCTTCAGGTGATCACCGGGTATATCGCCTCCAGCGTGAACGGCGACACCACTACGCTCGGTCGCGGCGGTTCCGACTATACGGCCGCCCTGGTGGGAGCCGCGTTAAACGCCGAAGTGATTGAAATCTGGACCGACGTAAACGGCGTCATGTCCGCTGATCCCCGGAAGGTGCCGGAAGCATTTACCCTGCCGTATTTAACCTATGAAGAAGCCCGTGAAATGTCACAATTCGGCGCGAAAGTAATTTTTCCGCCCGCCCTGAAACCGGCCATAGAACGGGATATTCCCATCCTGATCCGCAACACTTTTCAGCCCGGTTCCGGGGGAACCGTCATCAACAACCATCCCCAATCGGAAAAATCCGCCGTTACGGGATTCTCCTCGTTAAACGATGTAGCCCTGATTCGGGTAAAAGGAAACGGCGTGTTCAATGGCGTTGGTCTTTTGGGACGTTTATTTCAAACCCTGGCAAGGGAAGAGATCGGTCCTCTGTTCATTTCCCTGGACTCCGGCGAACACGCGATACGATTCGCTGTAAAAGCGGAGAATACTCACAAGGCGAAAACAGCCCTTGAAAAAGAGTTTGCCCTTGAAATTCAATTAAGCAGGATGGATGTCATCAAGGTGGAAAAAAACCTTTCCATCGTGGCGGTAGTCGGGAAAAACATGAACCGGTCACCCGTGATTTCGGGCCGTGTATTTAACACCCTTGGTCGCAACGGGATAAAAATCGTTGCCGCGGACCAGGGTTCTTCGGAACGAAACATTTCGATCGTAGTCGATCAAAAGGAAGAGACAAAGGCGGTGCGCATACTGCACGACGCGTTTTTTAATCGGGTGTGAAGAGATATACCCGGAGGATTTTCTAAACACGTTTTTTGACAGGTTCAATGAACACCATAACGCATTTTTTGCCGTTTTATTCACCATTTGTCAAAATGAATCCTTTACCTTCTGTTCAACAGTACTTCGCTCAGAATCAGGAGATCCTAAGCAATCAATGTTTTGTCAGGCCATCCGATAATATGAAACCATTTCACACAGAATGATTAACGATCAAATAATATGCGAGGACTATTTTATTTATACTTCGCTTCACCCTCTGAGCACGATCCTCTCCCGGAATTCAATAGACTGCAACCTTCCGGGGTTTGAGCAGCCAAAAACCCTATTCACAGGATCGTTTTTTATTACTTTCAAACATCGTATTTTTCCCCCGCTTTTTCAGCGGTCATTCACAAAATTGCCACCGTAGCTCAGTTGGTAGAGCAGCTCATTCGTAATGAGCGGGTCGGGGGTTCGAGTCCCTTCGGTGGCTCTGTTGTTTATTGCAGATACAGGCTGGAAACACATCTGTCCAAAATAAATGTTTTGGAGAATTACTTGGACAGCATATACAAGCATTCGGTAATGAGATTGTTCTGATGTTTCATCAAATCGCCTCAAATTTCCCTGTAATATTCGGTTATTGGACAAGTTCTAAATGGTGAACTTGTATTACCGATGCTGTTCACACACGATACGAGATGGGGTAAGATTATTCCGCCCTTATTTACAGGGCTGGTACACCGACGGATCCATTATCCAGGGCGTTGCCTTGAGTTTTGTTATGATTCCCTTTCAGGGAATTCAATCGAATCATTGTGATATTACTCCGGCATATGTTAATCGTATGAAATAATGATTTATTCAAATTTTAGGACCCCTCTTTTATTCTCCCCTATTACAGGGGAGAATTTAAAGGTTTTTGATTCAGGCGTTCACTTTGATAAATATAATCTATTCATCCAGATATCCATTGCCGGGTTAATAGTATTGAGGGGACGAACCTAAAAAAGTGTCGTGGTTATTGGTATAGCCCTGAAAGGGCGGAATAAAACAACCCGGTGCGGAGCGCCGGGAAAGGAAAGAAAAACAAAACCACATTAGCCCTGAAGGGGCGGCATAGCATAAAATTTGATCGTGATTTTTACAATATCTTCGATCATAAAAACGTCTTGGACAGCATATTTCAAGTTAGTTCTGGATTGTGTGCGCAAAGTACCAGGGAATCCTCTTTCTTAAATCCTTTAGGGGGATTGCTTCAGGAAGAAGGGGCCAAATCTGTCCGGTACCGAGGAGTACTATGCTTGAATTACCACTATTTCAAATTATTTTGAACAGCAATGGGTTGGAATATAATAAGGCTGAGTCTGAGGCGTAGGAAGAAGAACAGTGTCTACAAACATGTAACCCCTACGGGATTTACGCAGCGGAACAAGGTGTAGACGTGTTTATACGGTCAAGCGAAGCAAAGATATATTATTGTCGACAGCGATTCCGCAGGAATCGAATATTTATAGCACAATGAACATCGAACACAATCCAACACCGTCAGGGGTTGAATGTATGAGCTACTGTTCATTTTCAAAGGATTGTTGCCCTTAATGTCGGAATTAAGGATAGCAACCGCAGAGCTTCCTCCAGACTCTTAAACTTTAAAATGCAAATTACAGCAGTTCAATTCAACATAATCAGCACTAAAACTTCTCCACGTCCAGTACTTCCACTTCAAAAATCAGGGTTGCATCGGGTGGGATTGTTTTACCGGCTCCCTGTTTGCCGTATCCCAATTCCGGCGGAATGGTGAGGATGCGTTTACCGCCGACCCGCATTCCGGGAATTCCTTCCTCCCAACCGTCAATGACCATTCCTACCCCCAGGGTAAATCGGAAAGGACTGCGACCGGGATCATGGGAAGAGTCAAAAACGGTGCCGTCCTCAAGACGCCCCGTATAATCCACCGTAACCAGGTCCAGCTTCTCCACGATCGCTCCCTTGCCGATCACCTTGTCCCGGATCTTCAAACCATTATCCAGGGTAACAACCTTGGGCTTGCCGCATGCTGCCAAGACGAGCAATCCAATTCCCAAACCCAAAATACGAATCTTTTTCATGGGTCATCCCGTTTCATGTTATTGTGAAAAATCAGATCGTGCTTGAATACGATCATACTTATTTGTTTTTGCTCCCAGGGGGAATAAATTAACCCCGGGCAACATTTTCACCGCAATTACAATGATGAATCCCTTCATTACGACGTTTTGCAAGGCATCCGGGATAAACAACCGGGAAACCGTGAGCCGAATAATATTCAGGAACGGCTTCCTTTATTCAACTAAATTTACACCATTCGTTTAACGGTTTTGGATTTCTTTCGTTAAAAATACATATGCGTTTCCTCATCATTCCCGCAATCGAAAATACGGCTTGTGGACTTCCGCGGCCCACACCACCAATCCCAAAGGCGAACCAATGACGGGAACACGCTCCGTATTTGACACGCATCTTCCGCCCCTTGCGGATCGCGTCCGGCCCCGGACCATAGAAGCTTTCGTGGGCCAGGGACACCTGGTAAAGGAGGGGAAAATCCTGTCCCTGATTACCCGTCAACAAAAGCCGTTTTCCATGATTCTCTGGGGACCTCCCGGTTCCGGGAAAACCACCCTGGCCCGGATCATCGCGCGCGCAACCGATGCCGGCCTGCATGAAATATCCGCCGTTTCCAGTGGTGTGAAGGAATTGCGGTCAATCATCGAAAAAGCCCAAAAAAGCCGGGAACTGGGACGCCATACGATCCTGTTCATCGATGAAATCCACCGCTTCAGCAAGTCTCAACAGGATGCTTTGCTCCATGCCGTGGAGGATGGAACCGTCATCCTGATCGGGGCAACGACGGAAAACCCCTCGTTTGAGGTAATCAGTCCTTTGCTGTCACGATGCCGGGTGTTGGTACTTAAACCTCTTTCTCCCTCCGCCCTGGACAAAATTCTGCAGCAGGCTTTCGCAACCGACATATTATTGCGGAAAAACCTGGTGGAACTTCCCCCCGACTGCCGTGCCAAGCTGATTCAGGCTTCCGGCGGCGATGCGCGCAAGATGCTCAACACTTTGGAGGTCGCCATCAATCTGATCGGCGGCCGGGGCACGATTACCAATGCAATCCTGGACGAAGCGCTGCAAAGCCGATCGCAACTTTACGACAAAACCGGCGACTACCATTACGATACGATCAGCGCCTTCATTAAATCGGTCCGGGGCAGCGATCCGGACGCGGCTGTTTACTGGCTGGCGGTCATGCTGGAGGGCGGAGAAAAACCGGAATTCATCGCCCGCCGACTGGTGATACTGGCTTCCGAAGACATCGGCAATGCCGATCCCCGGGGACTTACTATCGCCGTCTCCGGATTTCAGGCCGTGCATATGATCGGAATGCCTGAAGCGGCCATAATACTGGCTCAGGTTACGACCTACCTTGCCGGCGCCCCGAAATCGAATGCTTCCTACCTGGCCGTCAACCGGGCTCTGGGCGTGGTTAAAGAAAAAGGAACGCCGGGCGTCCCCCTGCATTTACGGAATGCCCCCACGGAACTCATGAAAACCCAGGGATACGGAAAAGATTATGATTATCCCCATGACCATCCGGGCCATTTCGTACGCCGGAATTACTTTCCCGAAACAGTTACCGAAACTTTTTACAAGCCTACCGGCCTGGGTTATGAAAATTACATCCGTAAACGACTGAAGGATTTATGGCCGGATCGTTATGACGATGACAAAACAACCTGACCGGATGATTAAACCGGCAACGGTTATAGGTAATATTATATCCCCCATGCTACAGCCCGGCGGAATGAGCATGAAGGCCGGGGGGTTAAACGTTGGATGCGCTCATTTAACCGCACCATTAATATATGCCGGAGTAATCACATCAACGTTAACCATCACAATCAATTTTTAATCTGAATTATTTCATGAATGAGTCTACTCCGAAAAACTTTGACGAAAAATGTCGTGAAATGGAGAAATCCGGGTCAAATCATTCACCTTTCTATCTCTGTTTTCCCCGTGGCACAACCCTATACTGGGTTGTGATCCAATCCATGCTGATAAAAATGACCTTTTCGGATACGCCTCATGAATAATTTCACAAGACCTAAATCGGTCTGGTGGTTGTATTCCATCCTGTTTATGTTTTTAATTCCCATGCTCACCCGGGGAGATTCCAGGCTGCGTTTAAAACGAGCGGATGTGTTGGAAAACATTACCGTCAACGGCCAGGCCGTTCAGATTCTAACAGGCAACGTAATATTTATTAAAGGACCCACGACCCTCACCGGCGACCGGGCACGCTATTACGAAAAAACAGGCCGGGGGCACCTGACCGGCAATGTCGTCGTTACCAAAGAGGACCGGACGCTGGAATGTGATTCCCTGTTTTATGATTCCTTCAACGAAGTGTTAAAGGCCTACGGTAACACGCATATTTGGGACAAGGATTACGATCTGGTTGCCGATTCGCTGATTTATTTCTCCGCGTTGGACAGTGGCAATGCCCTGGGGAATGTTCGCTTAATCCAGGTCGACCAGCAAATAACAGCCGACCGGATACTGTATTCCAAGCGCGCGGGGCAGGATGCCGTTTCTTACCAAGCTCTTGGTAATGTAACTATCCTGGAGGGCGATCGAATCGCCACTTGCGGCGAAGCGGATTACTCCCGGGAAAATGAGGTAACAATCCTGAAAATCAATCCCCGGGTGAAAGAGAAGGAACGAACTTTAACCGGTGAAAAAATCGTATTGTCTTACCGGGATGAAGTTTTGGAACGGATATTCATTCCCGCCGAGGCGCATGTCGTCAGCGCCAGTTCCGGATGGCGTACGAGTTCGGCTCCTGAAGACAGCGTCAACTCCAGGCAACCGGTTTCATATCAGGATGATATGACCAGCAGTGTTTTTATCGGCTTTTTCAGGGACGGAAGCCTGGATTCCATCCGCCTTGAGGGGATGGCCACCACCTTGTATCATATCTTCGAAGATTCCCTTTACCAGGGGAAAAATCTTGCCTCCGGCGATACGGTCACCATGCGGTTCGATGAAAGCGAATTGAAGCGGATTATCATCTCCGGCGGCGCCCGGGGAACGTATACTCCCGATTCCACCAATGTTGATGTGGAGGCGCCGATCGATTACGAATCCGAAACCATCGATTACTTTATTCCCGAAGAAAAAACCGATTTGTACCGGGACGCGAAAATTCACTATACCGATATCGACCTTCTCGCCGGGTTCATTAATGTGGACTGGCAAAAGAATCTCTTATACGCCCTGCCCATCAGTCCCGGCGATACCACCGGCGAAGCCATCCAACCCACCCTGCTCGAACGCGGCCGGGAACCGATGGTGGGCGACACAATGATTTACAACCTGGAAACCCGCAAAGGCAAGGTCGTTTACGGTCGGACCAAAGCCGAGGACGGTTACTATTCCGGACGTGAGATCCGGAACGTGGGCAGTAAGACCTTTTACGTGAAAAACAGTACCTTCACAACCTGTGATCTGAAGGTTCCTCATTTCCATTTCGAGAGCCGGAGAATGAAAATGATTCAGAACGATAAAGTCATTGCCCGTCCGCTGGTATTGTATATCAGCGGTATTCCGGTCATCGGGCTGCCCTTTGCCATTTTCCCCAATCAAAAAGGGGGACGCCACTCCGGATGGATTATGCCGTCGTATGGTGAATCGCGGAACCGGGGACAATTTATTGACGGCATGGGATACTACTGGGCCCCTAACGATTACTGGGACACGAAATTCCTTCTAAGTTTCGCCGACCGGCAGGGAATTACCTTTAAAATCGCAAACAATTATAAAATACGATATCGCTACAGCGGGAGACTGTTCCTGGAAACCCGGCAATTCCTCGGTTTCGGGGAACGCGATATCACTTCCCTTTCGCAGAATCGCAAAACCGATTATGTCGTGCGCTGGAACCACAACCAGGTACTTAGAGGAGATCAATCTTTCAATGCCAATGCCAGTTATTACAGCAACGGTGAGTACAACCGAATCATGGGGCTCGATCCGGTGCGACGAATGAATCAACAAGCCATTTCCAATGCCACTTATACAAAACAATGGAGAAAATGGAACAGCTCCTTCAGTTTTAACCTTTCATCCAGACGGGATTTAATGGTTGAACAAAAGATACAACCGACATCGGTTTTTTACCAAAAACCGAAAAGAGCCGGGACACAACTCAACATTTTGACCAGCACCCTGCCCAGCATGACTTTCCGACGCGGACAAAGTCCCTTAATCAAGTCCAAATCGACCTTAAAAAAATGGTATCACAACGTTACCTGGAGCTATTCCAACAAACTTACCAACAAAATTCGCACCTACTATGAATCCGAAGAAATATCGTCGGACGACACTACCTCGATAATCCAATGGAAGGTCGACCAGGACGGAAAAGGAATCATCAAATCCACGAGTTCCGGTATCCTGGTTCATAACTTTTCGATTTCGGCGCCTCAGAAGATATTCAGATATATTACCATCAGCCCCGGTCTCAGCGGAAAATCCGACTGGGTAAACAAATCGTTCCGCGCGCGATTGGATACGGCTACCAACTCCCTAATCAAGGAGGAAGTTGACGGGCTGGCTATTCGCACCACCGGTTCCTTCCATTTAAGCGCGAAAACTCAGGTTTACGGCCTGTTCCCGATCGGAATCGGGGCTTTGAAATCCATTCGGCACGTGGCATCCCCTTCCATCGGGTATTCTTTCACGCCCGATTTTTCCAAACCTCTGTTCGGAAAAAATCCGGGCTACATTCAGACCCTCACGGATACCGCCGGCAATATCCTTACCTACGATCGCTTCAGCGAAACCCCGGCCGGGAATACCCCGCAAAATGAACAACAGGCCATTAATTTTTCGCTTAACAATGTCTTCCAGGCTAAGATATCCGATGGAGAAAAGGAACGAAAAATCGATCTCCTCAGTTGGCGATTATCCACCAGTTACAATTTCGTCGCTGAAACCTATCAGCTTGCGAATCTGAGATCCTCCCTCCGTTCTTCGCTTGCCCGCAAGTTAAACCTGGATTTATCGATGACCCACGACTTCTACGATTACGATTCCCGACGGGGACAGCGGAGCACCTCATTACGAAAAAACTCCTGGGGTTTGCCGATTCCCCGATTAATCAATGCCCGTCTTTCCACCGGGTTCAAAATCTCCGGAAAACGACTGAAATCACCGACGGAACCGACCGCCGCTGATACGGCAGCCATCGACACGACAATCGATAATGAACGTTTGGACGGATCGGGGGTGGTTAATCCCGTCAAACAGGTCGCCAAACCCCTGAGCGGAAATGAACTCTGGCAGACGAATGTCAGTTTCAGCTATGCCTACAATAGGGCGGACCCTCAAAACCCGGTGAAGACCTTCTGGATGAATACCAATACGAAAATCCAACTCACACCCAACTGGCGCATTCAGTATAACGCCCGCTTCGACCTGGTAAAAAATGAATTGGTCAGTCATCACTTTTCCATCTATCGTGATCTCCATTGTTGGGAAATGTCCATTTCCTGGACACCCAGCGGCTTCGGACAAGGTTTCTATCTGCGGCTGAATGTGAAATCGCCTACCCTTCGTGATCTGAAGCTGGAACAAAGAGGCGGTATTTATAGTTTGATACCGAAATTCTGATTTGCCGGACAGTACGGATCGTCCACTCTTTTCCCCCGTGGATTCTTACCGGGCCTTCCGGCAATTTCCCCGGTGATTCCGAATTTCCTGGAAAATCCAGAAACACGCGTTGAAAACTCCCGGCCCGAATCATATTTCCGGGTTTGTTCTCTTGCGCGGAATGTAGGAAATTCCAACCTAAAAAAAGGAAACAATATGTTCTGTCCCGAATGTCATGCCGAATATGTGGAAGGAATAACGGTTTGTTCCGACTGCAAGGTATCATTAGTTGATGCCGAACCGCTGGAAAAACCGTTGGAAGAAATCAAATGGGTAGCCTTATCGCCGTTAAAAGGCAAAATTTACGCCGATATGGTTGCGGAAGTGCTGAAAACAAAAAAAATACCCCACTACATTAAGTCCGACTGGCTGACCTCAGCCCTGGGTTTGGACACCACCAATCTTTTGGGTACGACCGTTACATTATACGTGCCGGAGTCCTTCCGCGAGGAAGCGGATTTGATATTAAACGATATTACAGGAAAATAATGGCCAAACCGCTCATCCGATCCATTAAAGGCACCCATGACATCCTGCCGGACCAATCCTGGCGCTGGCAACAGATTGAGAATACGGTTCGCGATTTCATGCGACGCTTCGGTTACCGGGAAATACGTACCCCGGTTTTCGAGCGGACCGAATTGTTCGCCCGGGGTGTCGGTCAGGAAACCGATATCGTTTCCAAAGAAATGTATAGTTTCGTGGACAAAAGCGGCAATAATCTGACTCTGAAACCGGAGGTAACGGCTTCCGTGATCCGGGCCTACCTGCAACATAACCTTGGCCGACAGTCTCCGATGACAAAATTGTACTACCTGGATCGCGCCTTCCGCCAGGAACGCCCCCAGGCCGGGCGTTACCGCCAACATCACCAGTTCGGCGTCGAAGCGATCGGCTCTCCCCACCCGGAAACCGACGCAGAGGTGATTTCCATCGCTTACGGTATCCTTAAGGAATTAGGGTTGTCCGAGCTGGAACTGCGGTTAAACAGCATCGGCTCGCAAAACAGCCGCACAAATTATCGCCGGGCGCTCAAAGCTTTTTTAAAACCGCATTTGCCGAAGTTGACCGAAACCAGCCGACGACGGTTTGACACCAACCCCCTCCGCATCCTGGATACGAAGGTACCCCACGAAATTGAAATCCTGAAAGATGCGCCCATTCTCACCGATTATCTCACGCCGGAAGACGCCGAACATTTCGAAGCGGTAAAAACATTATTACAGACTTTGGGCATTCCTTTCGTCCTCGATTCCAGTTTGGTTCGCGGGCTTGATTATTACACCCGCACGACGTTTGAAATCACTTCCTCCGGTTTGGGAGCCCAGAATGCTCTTTGCGGGGGAGGGCGTTACGACAATCTCGTGGAAACATTGGGCGGAAAACAGACCCCGGCAATCGGATTCGCGGCGGGAATGGAACGGGTTCTGCTGGCCCTGGAATCCGACACCGACAAAACACCACCCGAAACGATAGACCTTTATTTTGTCTGCCTCGATGAATATGCCCGACCCACCGTTATGAAATTGACAAACAAACTGCGTAGCCTCGGATTTTCGGTCGAAACCGATTTGTTGCGGCGCAGCCTGAAGGCTCAACTCCGGGAAGCCAACCGTTTACATGCCCGTATGGCCCTGATTGTCGGTGAAACGGAATTTCAGAACCAAACCGTGCAGGTCAAGGATTTAACAACGGCCGAGCAGAAAAGCGTTAATTGGGATTCGCTTGTGGATTATATTTCCCGGCTCAATTTTAATTCCGAATGATTGTCCGCAAAAACTTGTATAATTTCCACCCCGAAAAGTAACGCCGGTGCGGCTCGATTCTGTTGTTTGTTGTAATTCAAAGCCGGGATCCGTGCCCCATTGTTACCGTATCGGAGTCGAAAATCCCGCATAATGCGAAGAGGTATAGAGGGGTCCCGAAGCGTCGGGATGAATAAATTGGCTTAGGAACCATTTTTCTTTAACACTGTATATTTTCCGGTTAAAATGAACAAAAAACCACTCTTAATCGTAGAATCGCCCTCCAAGGCGAAAACGATCGCCAAATATTTAGGCGGCGAGGTCGATGTTTTGGCATGCGTAGGACATGTAAAGGACCTGCCCAGGAAAGAACTGGGCGTCGACGTTGATAACGATTTTCAAATCACTTTAAAGGTCCTTCCGGACCGAAAATCGTTTATCAAAAAATTAAAATCCCTGGCCAGGGTCGCCCCCAAAGTCATTCTGGCCACCGATCCTGACCGGGAAGGAGAAGCCATCGCGGATCACCTCGCAAGCGAAATCCCGGAGGCCAGGATCGAGCGGGTTCAGTTCACGGAAATCACCCGTTCCGGAGTGAGCGAAGGGATGAAACACGGTCGTCCTTTGAACCGGCATTTAGTGGACGCGCAGCGCACGCGCCGGATTATCGACCGCCTGGTGGGATACAAGATTTCACCCCTGTTGTGGAATACGCTGCAGAAAAACATGAAGTTTGTTAAGACGGCCCTTTCGGCCGGACGCGTTCAATCGGCGGCGGTGAAAATCATCATTGACCGGGAACGGCTGCGCGCCTCATTCAAAGCCTCGACGTATTTTGACCTGAAAGCCGAGTTAGCCAAGTCCGGCGGGGCTAAATTTTTCGCCGAGTTATTCCAGTTGGACGGGAAACGGATAGCCCAGGGGCGGGACTTCGACAAGAACACCGGCGCCCTTGCCAATCAAAACGTCCTGTTGCTCACCGAATCGCAGGCCACGGCTCTGGTCGATGAACTGATGCCCGGGACGTGGGAAGTCACATCAATCGAGGAAAAACCGCAGACTTCGAAACCGCGACCGCCGTTTACCACCAGTACCCTGCAACAGGAAGCGGCCAGAAAGTTCCGTTTTTCCGCCCGCAGAACCATGATCACCGCCCAGAAATTATACGAAGCCGGATTCATCACTTACATGCGGACCGACTCGACGAACTTGTCGACGGAAGCCCTGAACGCGGCCCGCAATGAAATCAGGCAACGCTTCGGTGACGAGTATTTGCCCGCCCGGCCCGTGCGATACGTTACCAAGGTGAAGAATGCCCAGGAAGCGCATGAAGCCATTCGGCCGGCCGGCAGCCAATTTTCACCGGTTGAAGCGGCATTGAACACGCTTGGGAAAGATGCCGGACGACTCTATGAATTGATCTGGAAACGTACCATCGCCAGCCAGATGAAACCGGCGAAAATAAAACAGACAACCATCCTGATCACCAATCAAAAAGCCGTTTTCAGAGCACGTGGAAAGGTGATAACCTTTCCCGGTTATATGCGGGTATACGTGGAATCACAGGACGATGCCGATTCCAAAAAGAATCAAAAGGAGTTGGTCTTGCCGGAAGTCAAAACCGGTGACGAACTGGAATGCCTTCGGCTCAACGCCGAAGAACACACAACCAAACCGCCGCCGCGTTTTACGGAAGCGACCCTGGTCAAGGAAATGGAAACCAAGGGCATCGGCCGTCCTTCAACCTATGCCTCCATTCTGGATACCATCCAGCGACGCGATTACGTCATCAACCAAAACGGAACGCTGATACCGACATTCCTGGCGGTTGCCGTTACCCAATTACTGGAAAACCACTTCTCGCCCTTAGTCGATGTGAAGTTCACCGCAAGGATGGAAGACAGTCTGGACGCCATTGCCCGGGGGGAACTGAAACCGCTCCCATTCATGAACGATTTTTACTTCGGGTCCGAGAAGACCCTTGGCCTGGAACAAATGCTGGATACCCAAATTGACATTCGCAAGGCTTGCACTATTCCCATAATCAACAATCGCGGCGAGCCCATCCTGGCGCGCATCGGCAATTACGGGCCCTATCTTCAGAAAGGTGAAACCCGGCGCTCAATCCCGTTCAACCTCGCCTTAGGCGATCTCACACCGGAAAAAGCCCGGGAACTACTGGAAAACAACGAAGCCCGGGAAAACCGGTTGGGTACCGATCCGGAAACGGGACAACCGGTGTTGTTGAAAGTAGGGCCCTATGGACCGTACGTACAACTGGGGGACACCCAAACGCGTAAATCCATTCCCAAGGACATAAGACCCGAAGAACTGACCCTTGCCCAGGCCCTGGATTTGCTTTCTTTGCCAAGATCTTTGGGATGCCATCCGGAAACCGGAGAAGAGGTGCTGGCCGATTACGGCCGCTACGGCCCTTACATCCGGATGGGGAAAAAGAACGCCAGACTAACCCCTCCCCTTACCCCGTTGACGATTACCCTGGAAGAAGCGTTAACGCTCCTTTCCAAAAAAGCCCAAAGATCGACGGTTCTGCATACCATCGGGGCACACCCTGAAACGGGAGAAGAGCTGGTTGTAAAGGAAGGCCGTTACGGGCCGTTCATTACCGATGGTAAAGTAAATGCCGCCGTGCCAAAGGGTATCAATCCGGATCAAATTTCGCTGCCGGAGGCGGTTAAACTAATCAATGAAAGAAGGGCTGCCGGGCCCAAAAAACGACGACGGAGAAAAAAATGAAAACATTACTGACAATTATATTGGTATTCTCAGTAATCTCCGCTCGCGATGACCAACAGGAACTTGTTAAGGACATAGAACAAAGTTTAATGGCTCCCTGCTGTTGGAGCGGAACCATTTACGATCACGGTTACCCGGAAATCGAAAAACAGATCGAAGAGTTCGTCGCCGAAGGGCGGACGAAGCAGGAAATACTCGACTATTACGTGGGTCTGTATGGGGAACGCATCCTGGCCGTTCCGGTTGCCAGCGGATTCAATCTGTTTGCCTGGATCGCACCGGTTATTATTGCGGGAATAGGAATCCTGATCCTGATTCTCTATCTGCGACTCCCCAAACGGCCACCGGCTCAGTTCAAAACCTCCGACTCCGATATTCCTTTTGATGACGAAATCGAAAAAGAATTGAAAAAATTAGATTAATTAACCGGTCACAGGGCACGTTGAATTATCCCGTCCGGTGCGACCGTACAATCGTTTCAACGTTAATTGATTGCAACGCCAGGTGCCTGGTGATGAAATAAATAAAAAGGTGTTACGGTATTAATGGATATTAAAAAAATCGAAAAGATCGTCTCTCTCTGTAAACGTCGCGGTTTCATTTTTCAGAGCTCCGAAATCTATGGCGGGCTGGCTTCCACCTGGGATTACGGACCGCTGGGCGTGGAAATGAAGCGCAAAATTAAAAACGATTGGTGGCACAATATCGTCACCTCCCGCGACAACGTGGTCGGAATGGATGCCGCTATCCTGATGCATCCCAAAACCTGGGAAGCCAGCGGTCATGTGGAAAATTTCCACGATCCCCTGGTTGACTGCAAACATTGCAAAACCCGTTACCGGGCCGACCATATCGACCTGGACAAACCCTGCGAACGTTGCGGAGTCAAGGACTGGACCGAACCCCGGCAATTCAACCTGATGTTCAAAACCGCCATCGGGCCGGTGGAGGATTCGGAAGACATCGCTTACCTGCGACCGGAAACGGCCCAGGGAATTTTTGTTAATTTTTCCAATGTGCAGGCGACCTCCCGACAAAAATTACCGTTTGGAATCGCGCAAATCGGAAAGGCTTTCCGAAATGAAATCACCACCGGCAATTTCCTGTTCCGCACACGGGAATTCGAACAAATGGAACTGGAATTTTTTGTTTACCCGGAAGAAACGAAAAAGTGGTTGGAATATTGGTGCAACGAGCGCGTGGAATGGTTCAAACAATTGGGGATTACGGCTGAAAAATTGCGGTTACGCCCTCATGGAGAGGACGAATTGGCGCATTATTCCTCAGCCTGCTACGACGTCGAGTACGAATTCCCCTTCGGCTGGTCGGAACTTGAAGGAATCGCCGACCGGGGCACTTTTGATCTGGACCAGCACAATCGCACCAGCGGGAAAAAACAAACCTATTTTGACCCGGTGAGTAATCAACACATCGTTCCCGCGGTGGTGGAGGCGTCTGCCGGTGTCGACCGGGCTTTTTTAACGTGCCTGGTGGATGCCTATCATGAGGAGGAAGTCCGGGGAGAAAAACGGGTGGTCCTGAAGCTTTCCCCCAAAGTGGCTCCCATTACCTGCGCGGTGTTTCCCCTGGTAAACAAAGCCGGCCAACCGGAAAAAGCCCTGAAGATCGTCAAGGACATACGAAAAGAATTCGGCGCTTTCTACGACGCCGGTGGTTCCATCGGCCGCCGCTACCGGCGTCAGGATGAAGCCGGCACGCCCTTTGGTGTAACGGTTGATCATCAGACAATGGAAGACGACACCGTAACCCTCAGGGATCGCGACACCATGGAACAAGTCCGTATTCCGGCCGACGGTATCCGTCAGGCACTGCGGGAACGGTTGTCAAAATAACGATCCCCGTTGTATCGGCGGAATCCCCGGATACCGCTGCCGGGCTGTCTGAAATCCGGGAACCAATATTTTTCATTTGACGTAAAATTCGGGCTTTAATAAGCATTAGCGCCCCCGAAAACCGGGGAAGTAAACGAGTGTTATGCATGACTGAAAACGGTTTTACGCACCACGTTTCACGTTTTCCCTCCGTAGGGATATCCACTACGACGTTCCGACACGTATTCCTTTTTTTCTCCTTAATAAACATTCAAAAAGAGAGCATCGCAATTAAAATAAATTCAGAGGATCAATAATGAATCGACACATGGCGCTCCGTTCGGCCAATCCGGCCCTGACACCAAGGGCTTTTCAGGGTTTTGCAATCGCCGACACTGAAAATGCAATGACCATCATGGGTACCGTTCACAAGACAGCCCTGGCCCTGTTGCTGCTCATGACCACGGCAATATATATCTGGAATATGCCGGCCGGCGATCCGCGCGCCGGCGGATTTATGATGATTGGATTTGTCGGCGGCTTTATTGTCGCGTTGATCACCATCTTCAAGAAACACTTGGCCCGTTATACCGTTCCCGTATACGCCTTGCTGGAAGGCCTGGCCCTGGGAGGAATTTCCCGGATTTTCGAGACCTCTTACCCCGGGATCGTTAATCAGGCGGTGTTTTTAACCTTCGGTACCTTGGGCGCCTTATTGCTGGCCTATCGGTCCGGTGTTATAAAACCAACCGAAAATTTCAAGTTGGGGGTAACCGCCGCCACCGGCGGGATTGCGTTCCTGTACCTTATCAGCTTTGTAACCAGCTTTTTCGGGGTGCAGGTTCCGGTCATTAACAGCAATTCCACTTTCGGCATTCTGTTTAGTTTCGGGGTTGTCATCATTGCCGCCTTAAACCTGGTCATGGATTTTGATTTCATTGAGGAAGGAGCCGAAAACGGCGCTCCCAAATACATGGAATGGTACGGCGCCTTCGGATTGCTGGTCACCTTAATCTGGCTCTACCTGGAAATTCTAAGACTACTGGCAAAACTGCAATCGCGTCGTTGATACTATCGGTCGGTTTTTCAATATGTTTGACTGTTTCATAGGAATTTAAAATACCGGAGATGTGAAACGTGAGGCGTACAACCCGCCTTCATTTGTGCCCTATGGAAATGGTTATGATATTTTGCTAATATTAGACACCCGGGAGACCAGAAGGAAAGTATTGCCGGACAGGAGTTGGGGAGGTCCGTATTCGGTGAGACTTTCCCGGTTGTCGGTGTATTGACCAATTAAACGCGAACAGGATTTTTATCATGAAACAGCATCGTTTCTCTTTCATCCCCGGTTTCCTTTTCATTCTTTCACTGATCTATCCGGCTAACCAAAGCCCCGTTTATTCGAAACATGGCATGGTGGTTTCGGGCAGCCGTTGGGCCTCGGAAGCCGGTATTGAGATTTTAAAAAAAGGTGGAAATGCCGTAGATGCCGCGGCGGCAATCGGTTTTGCCCTGGCCGTAACCTATCCCCAGGCCGGTAACATCGGCGGAGGCGGTTTCATGGTGGCCTATACATCAAAGGGGGAATCATTCACCCTGGACTTTCGTGAAAAAGCGCCGGAAGCGGCCTATCGGGAAATGTACCTGGACGAAAACGGAGAAGTTATTGAAAATCTTTCCCTGTTCTCCCCATTGGCCGTGGGCGTTCCCGGTTCGGTGGACGGCTTCCTGAAAGCGTGGCGGGATTACGGATCGGGGAAAATTTCCCGCCGGGAAATACTGGCGCCAGCTATTCGTCTGGCCGCCCGGGGTTTCCCCATCACGTACCGCTTCGCCGGGTTTCTGAACGACCGGCGTGAATTTTTCGAACGGGACGACGGCGCCCGATCAATTTTCGTCCGCAAGGACGGGCGCCCCTGGAAAGCCGGCGACAGGTTGGTGCAAAAGGACCTGGCCCGCACACTCAAGCGAATTTCGCGTCTGGGACGCGATGGGTTTTACACCGGTAAAGTTGCGGAATTGATTGAAAAGGAAATACGGGAGGGAAACGGGATTATGACGGCCCGGGATCTGGCTCGTTACGAATCAAAATACCGTGCTCCGGTTACCGGTACTTTCCGGGACCTGGAGATCCTTTCCATGGGGCCGCCCAGCTCCGGCGGGGCGCTTCTGATCCAGATGCTGAATATGCTGGAATACTTCAGGCTCGATACGCTGGGCTGGAATTCCGCCGACTATATCCATCTTTTAACCGAAGTGGAACGGCGCGCCTACGCCGACCGGGCCGAACACATGGGCGATCCGGACTACTGGGATGTCCCGCTGGAAATGCTTACTTCGAAGACCTATGCCAAAAGCCGGATTCAGGATATTTCTTTTTCCCGCGCCACACCCAGTTCCGAAGTGTCCGCCGGGGACCCTACCGCTTATGAAAGCCGGGAAACCACCCATTTTTCCGTTGTGGATCGATTCGGAAACGCGGTGAGCGTTACCACCACCCTGAACACCAGTTTCGGTTGCGGTATTGTGGTGGAGGGGGCCGGGTTTTTCCTGAACAACGAAATGGACGATTTCTCCGCCAAACCGGGAGTCCCCAATGTCTTCGGATTGGTTGGCAAAGAAGCCAATTCCATCCAACCCGGCAAACGTCCCCTCAGCTCCATGTCCCCGACAATTGTGTTAAAGAATGGGGCCCCCTTTATGATTCTCGGGTCACCGGGGGGAGCGACCATCATTACCACGGTTCTCCAATGTATCCTGAATGTGGTGGTACACCGAATGGATATCCAGGAAGCGGTTTCCGCTCCCAGAATACACTCCCAATGGTTACCGGACGTGATTATGACGGAACCGCGCAGCATTTCCAAAGACAGCGAAAGGATCCTGGTCAGTCGGGGGCACACACTCGCGCCTTATCGCTGGGGATATATTGGTCAGGCTAACGGCATTTTGATCGGAAAGGACGGTTTTTACGGCGGTGCGGATCCGCGGGGAGAAAACGCGGCCGTGGGATATTAACCCCGCCTTAATCGACTAATAATCAAATTCACTCTTTCCGATAAATTCTCTTAGAATTGAAATCCCCGGTACGGCTTCCTCCTCCAGGGGTTCGAAAAAGGACAATAAAAGTTCCAGGCGTTTCGCTTCCTGTCCCACGGCGCTGTGATTACGAACATTCTTCAACAGGGGACGCGCATACCGGGCCAGAACGGGGAATTCATATACCAGCGACGTGTTGAACATAAAATCGGCCTGTTCCTGGTGGGGAAATATATTTTTTTCCTCACCCATTCGGACCGAGGGCCACCGTTCCAGGGTCTGCTCCGGGGTATACCCCCTGAACTTATGATCCCGGACCAGGCGGCGGAGAAGGCGGTTGTCCGAGGTGGAAATACGATGGTTGGCATCCACGTTCAGTTGAGTAATCGCACTTACGTAGATGCGCTGCAGGCGCTCGCTCCCGAACCGGTCCGACAGAACCGGGTTCAATCCGTGAATACCTTCCATGACAACAAAATCCCATTCCCCCAATTGAATCCGTTCCTCCAAATCATGCCCTTCACCGGTCTTGAAATTAAACTCCCGCCGGGGAATTGAATTGCCCCGTAATAAATCATCCAGGCGATCGGAAAGCAATTCAACATCCAGGGCTTCGATGGACTCGAAATCCTGTTTGCCGTCGGGTCCCTCGGGAATAAGCTC
>Ga0256830_1001073_pt1 | contig 19800 bp, 14 predicted proteins | sample 128326metaG_FD_190537 | JGI IMG/M metagenome (GOLD analysis project Ga0256830, IMG submission 190537) | Hydrothermal vent microbial communities from Lau Basin, Pacific Ocean - 128-326 | ecosystem: Environmental > Aquatic > Marine > Hydrothermal vents | place: Pacific Ocean: Lau Basin | collected... | reverse complement strand
GGAACCCTTCAGGAGCGGTTAAACGTTACCCTGTTTCAGAAGAAAAAGATACTGGGTTCCCGTTTCGTTCAGGTCTCGGGTGACGGCGCTTTGACCAGCGCGCGTTTTCGGTTTAAACCGGACGCCCTGGGTAAAACGACTTACCGGGTTCAGGTTTCTTCCGTTGAAGATGAAATTAATATTCTGAATAACCGTCAGGCGTTTACGCTGATGGTGTTAAAAGACCGTTACCGGATCGCGTTGCTGACCGGGGCGCCGAATTTCAATACCCCGGTAATAAAGAGGATTTTGATTGCCCAGCCCCGGGTGCAATTGGATCATTTTGTCCAGTATGGAAGAAAGTTTCGTCCCGCCATTAAATCCTTCTGGGAAACACCTTATGATTTGATTGTCTTTGATAATTTTCCGGTGCAATCATTGTCGAAACAGTGGCAACGAATATTTGCTAAAAAACTGATTGCCCAGCAATCGTCACTGGCATGGATCGTGGGACCGGATGTGACCGTGGAAACGGCCGCAACTTTATTCCCCTTTTTCTATGTCAGGGATATCGGCGAGGTATTGGAAAAGGATATTGCCTACTCCTGGAACTTCACGGAAAATGTAAGAGATTTGCCCCTGCCCGCAAATGGGGGCATGCGGTTGTCGAACATCGATCAATCCGAGTTGCCGCCCGTTACCCTGGGATTGCAATTGGAAGGAATGCCCGGAGAAACCCGGGTAATCGCGCGGCTCGCGGCCTCGGTGGACGTTCCCCTTTTATTGATCGGCGAAAAAGAGTCATTGAGATCCGCTCTCTGGACCACACCCGATCTGTACCAGGTTTATTTCAAATTGACCGGTTCCGAAAATTCCGAGTTGGTTTATGACCTGTGGACCGGAATGGCGACCTGGTTAATGAGGACGAGCGGGGATAACGATATGTATTTTCGTCTGGATAAGGAATTGTATCAACAGGGAGAGCTCATTACCGTCACCGGTAACCGGATCGGTGAGGATTCGCCCCTTTCCCAGGCGGCGATGACCATCTATCGGGACAGTTTAATCGTAAATTCCACGGAATTGCGTTACAATCCCGAACGTCGGCGATGGGAAGGGCAATTGTGGGCATCGGTCCCCGGGGAATATGAATACGAGATTAATTTCAATAACGGTATTACGACTTCCCGGCAAACAGGAAACTTTCGGGTATCCGAAAGTCAGATAGAATTAAACAAGGTATTCCTGAACCGGAACCTATTAGCGCGTATTGCCGAACAGACCGGTGGAAAATATTTTTCATGGGCGTCCCGGGCAGAATTAAAGGACTATATTCAACCCCAATCGGTTGCCGAAGTTATTGTCAATAAACGAAAACTTACCGAAAGCCGGTGGATTTTAGGATTGATTATTGCACTGTTAACCGCGGAGTGGGCTCTGCGCCGTAAAAACGGATTGCCGTAAAGATTTTATTTTCACATTACCGACGGAGATTTGTAGCTTAACGCTTTAAAATACGGGATAAAATATGAAACGAATTACATTTATTGGCACCGGGTATGTGGGCCTTGTGAGCGGCGCCGGAATATCGGATTTCGGCCACCGCGTAATTTGTACGGATATTGACAAACCAAAAATTGAGGCCCTTCAAAAGGGCCGGCTTCCCATATACGAACCCGGGCTGGATGCCCTGGTTGCCCGTAACATAAAAGCGGGGCGGTTGTCGTTTTCAGCGGACGTGGAAGCGTCGGTTCGTCGGGCGGAAGTAGTGTTTATCGCCGTGGGGACGCCGCAGGGAAATGACGGCGCCGCCGATATTTCAGCCGTAAAGGCGGTTGCCAAAACCATTGGTGAAAATTTGAACGGTTATAAAGTTATCTGTACGAAGAGCACGGTTCCCATCGGAACCGGACAGTTGGTTTGTGACATCATCGAACAATACAAGCCCGAAGGAATGGATTTCGACTACGTATCCAATCCTGAATTTTTACGCGAAGGAGCGGCCGTTCTGGATTTCACCCGGCCCGACCGGATCGTTATCGGCGCCGCCAGCGACCGGGCGTTTGAAGTCATGCGTGATGTTTATCGTCCCCTGTACATAAATGAAACGCCCATGCTCCATACCGATATTCCCACCGCCGAAATGATTAAATATGCCAGCAACGCCTTTTTGGCTTTGAAAATCAGTTATATCAACGAGATCGCGAATTTGTGCGAATCCGTGGGCGCCGATGTTCACGTGGTCGCCAAGGCCATGGGAATTGACGGCAGGATCAGCCCCAAATTTTTGCATCCCGGTCCCGGTTTCGGCGGTTCCTGTTTTCCGAAAGACACACAGGCGCTGGTGAAAATGGGGGATCGGGAGGGAATACCGATCCGTACCGTAAAAGCGGCTATTGAAACCAACAATGCGCAGAAACAGCGCATGGTTCTGAAACTGAAAACGTTGGTTGACGGCGAGCTTAAAGGAAAACAGATTACGATTCTGGGATTGAGTTTCAAGCCGTTTACCGACGATGTCCGTGAATCGCCGGCCAACGAGATGATCACCGCATTATTGCAGGAAGGCGCTTGTATCCGCGCTTATGATCCGGCTGCCAATGCCACCATGGCCGAAATTTTCCCCCAGGTAACATATTATGACAACTGGGAGGAAGCCGCTTCCGGCGCCGATGCCGCCGTCATTATGACCGAATGGAATGAATTCCGGAGTATGGATCTGCAAACCTTAAGGGAGCGTATGAGAACGCCGGTTATTTTAGACACCCGCAATGTACTGAGTATGGATGAACTTCGGGAAGCCGGGTTCAGGTTCGACAATGTCGGGAGGAAAAAAGGAACCTATAATTGATGCGGATTGAACAAACGCCTCTTCCGGGATTGTTTATCCTGTCGCCGGAGATCTTTGAGGATGAACGGGGATATTTTTTCGAAAGTTACCGCGAGCCTGTTTTCCAATCGTTGGGATTGCCGATTGATTTTAAACAGGATAACCAGGCCGTCTCCGGGGAAGGTGTATTGCGGGGTCTTCATTATCAGTTGCAATATCCCCAGGGTAAATTGGTGCGTGTGAGTCTGGGAGAGGTGTACGATGTGGCGGTTGATATACGCCGCGGTTCACCGACCTTCGGGCGCCATTTCGGCATCCGTCTTTCCGATTATAATCACAAAATGATGTTTGTCCCGGTCGGGTTTGCTCACGGGTATTGCGTTTTATCGCCGCGGGCGATATTTCAGTACAAATGCACGGAGATATATCATCCGGAGGATGAGTACGGTGTGCTCTGGAACGATCCCGAACTGGCGATTGATTGGCCGGTCCGGGAGCCGGTGGTTTCCGAAAAAGACAGTTCCCTGCCGACACTTCATGCCATTCCCGCGAACCTATTACCGGAATACCAGGAATAACGATGCAAAAAACATATTTTATTACCGGAGGCTGTGGGTTCATCGGGTCCAATTTTATTCACTATCTCATGGGACAGGAACAGGCTGAGCGGGTGGTAAACCTGGATAAGTTAACTTATGCCGGGAATCCCGCGAACTTGAAAAAGTATGATAACGATCGTCGGTACCATTTTATTCACGGCGATATCTGTGACCAAAAAATTGTTGAGCAGATATTTGACCAGTATAGACCGGACTACCTGGTTAATTTTGCCGCAGAAAGCCACGTGGATCGGTCTATCGGCAAACCGGAAGATTTCATACAAACCGATATATTCGGGGCATTTACCTTGTTGGAAGCGGCACGGAAACACGGTCTGGAACGGTTTATCCAGATCAGTACGGACGAGGTGTACGGCAGTATTATGTCCGGCAGTTTCAGGGAAACCGACCCCTTAATGCCGCGGAATCCTTATTCCGCCAGCAAGGCCGGAGCCGATCGTCTGGCCTATTCGTATTACGCCACATACACCGTACCGGTGATTATCACCCGCGCCAGTAATAACTACGGTCCCTACCAATACCCTGAGAAATTGATTCCGCTTTTTGTGACCAACGCGATGGAGGATAAACCGCTTCCATTGTACGGAGACGGGAAGAATGTGCGTGACTGGTTGTATGTGGAAGATCACTGCCGGGCGATTCAATTTGTGATCGAAAAGGGAACTTTGGGCGAAGTGTATAATATCGGCGGCGGAAACGAGTTGATGAATGTTGAAATCACCCGTACGATCCTGAAACATTTGGGGAAACCGGAATCGTTAATCCGGTACGTGGACGACCGGTTGGGACATGACCGTCGTTATTCATTGAATTGCGAAAAACTTAACAAACTTGGGTGGCGTCCCGTTCATGCCTTTGAACAGGCCATTAGGGAGACCATCGATTGGTATCGCGAAAACCAATCCTGGTGGCAGCCACTGAAAACCGGGGAGTATCTTGAATATTACAAGACACATTACAAAACGCTTTCATAAACAAGCGCTGATTGTTCCGCTTTTGCTGTCAATTGCCGGTTGGGCTCCGTTGACAGCACAACAACAGCCAAAATTGTATGGTCAATTCGAAGGACAAATGGAAGAACCACCGACAATTACCACTACGGAAAAGGATTTGCGGTCGGAAGTCGTCCCGTTGGAGAATGTTATTGATCCCGACACATATATCCTCAGCGCCGGGGACCAGTTGGGGATCGACGTGGTCGCATCCGAAAATTCACTGTTTACCGTCACCGTTAACCCTGCCGGAGACGTGTTGATTCCGTCGGTCGGAATAATAAATATCGCCGGGTATTCATTAACCCAGGCCAAGTCGCTTATTCATGATGGCGTTACAACTCATTATCGTAACGCGCAGGTTAGTGTGACGCTTGTGAATGTGCGGCGATTTCTGGTGCAGGTGAAAGGAGCGGTGCAGAAACCGGGTTTTGCCACAGTGACGCCGTTGGATCGATTGTCCGCCGTTTTGAAGGGGGTTGAAGGGTTGCATAAATATGCCGATGAGGGAAATATATTGATCCGGCATTCGGATGGTACGGAGACCAATGTTTCGTTGAAAGCGTATTTAATGACGGGAGATTTGACACAGAACCCCACAGTCCGCGAAGGAGACATCATTGACGTTCCTTTTGTTAAGGATTATGAATCGGAACGGGATCAGTTTGTCACCATGAAAGAAACGGCAGTGACCGTGACCGGATTCGTTCGTTATCCCGGCGCTTACCGGTATTTTCCCGGCTATGCCGCCAATGATTATATCGGTTTGGCGGGTGGAATATTGAAATCGGGTACGGAAAGGAATATGCATATCAAAAGAGCTGGAACAATCAATACTTTGAGTGAGATTAAATTCATATTGCCAGGTGACCAGATCTACGTCCCCGAAAATTTGCAAAGCCGGTTATTCGGCAATGTGGGCATTGTTCAAACCGTAACCGCGTTAGCCTCACTTTATTTAACCTACGTAGCCGCAACAAGAAAATAAGCCTATGAAACTGACACCCCACGAACAGAAAATATTAGCCATTGTCCGACAACATCCGGAGATCGTAGCCGACCCGGTTCGCCGAAAGGAGATCGCAAAACAATATGGATTAACAGAAAAAACCCTGCGCAACCGGATCGCGGATTTGAAGAAGTATGGGTTGGTGGGATCACAAGAAAATCAGGAAACACAGGTATTTGAAACTGAAATGGATATTACGATTTTTGACTACTGGGAAATTATTTGGAAACGTCGCAAAGTAATTATTTCTACAGTACTGGTTTTTACCATTATTTCCGTTGTGATAAGTTTGATCTTGCCGAAATGGTATAAGGCTACAACTATAATTTTACCTCCCCAATCGAGTCGATCATCGTTTGGTATGTTAGGTGCTTTAAGTGAATTAGGTTTTTCGGGGTTTATGGGTGGGAATGAGTCGGAAAATCGTTATTTAGCAATTCTTAAGAGTAATACTTTATTAAATGCTGTGGCTCTCCGCTATAATTTGCAGGAGAAATATGAGACTGAGAATCTGGAAAAAACAATTAAAACTCTTCGTGAAAATATGATTGTAAATGTGGAGGATGAAGATCAAATAACGGTCTCCATTTTGGATAAAGATCAGGATATGGTCGCTGACATTGCAAATTATGTCATTCAATGTCTGGATAGTATCAACATTGCTCTCACTTCAAATTCAGCAGGCAATAGTAGACAATTTATTCAAACGCAATTAATGGAAGTGCTGGATAGTTTGAATCTGTTTGAAGATGAATTAACTCAATTTATGAGGAAAGAAGGTGTATTAAGCCTTGATAACCAGATAATTGTGGGGGTGGAAAAGGCAGGGGAAATAAAATCATTAATTATGACCAAAGAAGTTGAGTATGAGGTTACCAAGAAATTATATACGCCAAATAATCCACAAGTAAAAAAGTTGAAATTGGAAATTGACGGATTACGAAAACAGTATCGAAGCTTTTACAATGAAGATGGAAGGATTGATCGTCTTGTACCAAGTTTTTACAAAATCCCCGATTTGGCGTTGCGGTTTGAACATATAAAAAGAAAAATCGATTATTATAATACACTGTTAACGTTTATAGGTCCCCAGTATGAGCAAGCAAAATTTGAAGAGGTAAAAGATATTCCCACCCTACAGGTACTTGACAAAGCAGTCAGGCCGGAAGAAAAATATAAACCAAAGAGAACCTTGATTGTTCTTTCCACATTTTTTGCCAGTTTATTCTTGAGTATCATTTTTGTTTTAATCTATCAAAGTATTTTGAATTATTCCTTGATCCGCACGCAAAAAAGATCGTGATATTTTATTATTTTCACCCTTAAATCGGATTAATAATTGGTATCCGCAGGTAGTTGATGATAAATTTTAAAAGATCTATCACAACATTGACTTTAATCTTATTGCTCCTGAGAATATTAGGATTTTTCCGCACTCTGGAAATAGCATATTTATTTGGGGCTCAGGAATCATTGGACGGAATATTTCTGGCTCTCTCTTTAGTACTATCTTTTTATGCAATTACCTTAAAAGCCTTTTCAGAAGGTATTATACCATATTTGGGAAAACATTTTACCCAAGTGGATTTTTTGCGGATTTTAGGCAAAGTACTATTAATTGCCATTACTTTAAATGTTATTCTTTATTACTTTGCAGATGAAATAACGTGTGTTATCGGACCGGGGTTTGGCGAAATTGGCGCACAAACAGCATCCAGATCAATACGGATATTTTCGTTTATGGTATATCCATTGTTGTGTAATTCATTATTTGCAGCGTATTTAAACTATACCAAAAACTATAATCTGGTATACGTTGGTGATATTATTAGAAATATCATCAGTGTATTATTGATATATATCTGGAGCGATAATGTTTTTGGACTTGTTATTGCATGGTTCATTGGGAGTTGGATCAGTTTTTTATATATTGGTCAAAAATTCTGGTATAAGGTATATACTACTTTAGACAGAGCAATACATCCGGGTGAACGACTGAAGACAGGTGTTATTTATTCAACTTTGATCAATATGACTATCTACGCTTCCGTAATAATTGATAAATTATTTTTATCCTTTAGTACTGGAGGAACAATTTCAAATTTTACCTATGGGAATGCTCTGCGAGCGATCATTCTTTCGACTTTTGTTGCGGCAGCCAGTAAAATTTTCCTGGTTGAATTCACGAATAATACATCGCATTATAAAAAATCATTGATTAATACATTTTTAATATTAACTAGTTGTTCAATTATTTTGTACCTATTTTCATTTTCGATATCAAAGTTTTTTTTCTATCGAGGCGAAATTTCGTTAGTTGATATCCATACAATTTCCACGGTCTTAAAACTGGTTGCACTCAGTCTACCTTTTTATTCCTTTTATGAAATTCTTTCACAAAAGATATTTTCGCAGCGGAACTACCCTTTCATATTGAGAGCTGCCTTGTTCCTTCTTTTAGTAAAAACTTTAATCTGTTATTTCACGTATGATGATTATGGCCTTTATTCAGTATTGTGGTCAAAAATATTTTTTGAGATTGGTTTATCAATTTCTATCTTCATCTATTTCGGGAAACAATACATTAAAATTAAATAATAGTGAATAACGGAATTCTTTTTATATCCACATTGCTTATCCTTTCTATAAGTATGCTTTTTGATTCTATAATGATAAGGTTGTTTTTTTATATGTTATTTCCGACGGTGATTACAATTATTTCTTTCAAAATTGTCAGGGGAAGAGTACTCGATATCCGGTTTTTGGTAATTTCCTTTTTTGCTTCCTATATTGCCTTCCCAGCGTTTTTTGCATTTGTATTCGGACCAGTTGCACTACTTCAACGATTTAGTGACATTGTATTTGGTGCAACCGTAAAAGAGTTAAATTTTTCTTTTATCATACATAACCTTGGGATATTTATATTGTTCATAGCCTCTTTTTGGAAGTATTTCCTCACGGGGCAAGACAAAAGAATTACATTTTCTTGTCAGGTCCCGGCAAAATTACTTTTTGCGTTTAATATAATTTATTTATGTATCTTATTGTATATCTTCTTTTTTGTCATTGATATTAGGTCTGTTCTTTCTTGGGATTATATTCAGTACCATAAATTTGTCGCGGGAAAAGGGGTGTTTCTATTTTGGTTGAATACTTTTCCATTTATTATTGGAGTTAATCTTTTATTGCAACAATCCACGCGATGGAAAATATTCTGGGTAATTATTTATTTATTTCTATCAGCACTATTGGTAATCGCGACAGGAAAACGATCGTATATATTCCCTAGCTTGGTAGGCGTGTTGTTTTACTTATTGCACTTAAAAAAAATACACTGGGTAAAGGTTGCCGTTATCTTAATAGTTACCTACGGAACAATGCATGCTTATGGGTTTATTAGAGCATTTAAAGGGGAAGCGGATTTAATGACTCAATTACAAAAAGGGTGGAACTTCGCTGTCAACCATAAAGAGCTCCTGATTAATGATGAATTTTCCGCTTCAATAATTAACACTACTGGTATTATAAAACTACTGAAAAGTGATCGGTGGAATTATCAGTATGGTTGGACATTAATGGAGTTTTTCCCCAATATTATTCCGCATATAATAGAACCGGACCGGAAAGATGTGGTTGCGCAGCGTTTTGCTAAGAAAGTCAGTTTCGAACGATATAGGGCCGGAGGAGCCTTTGGTTTCTCCGTTGTGGGTGATAGTTATCTGAATTTTGGAGTATTCGGCGTTTTCACATTCTTTTTGGTATTAGGTTTTTTATTACAAAAAATAGCTCTACGGTCGTTTCCCTTCAAAGAAATTCTTATTTTCGGGCTACTGCCGGCAATTATATTTTTCACCCGTTCGAGTTTTTCAGGAACGTTGAAATCGGCTATTATCCATTCCGGTATTCCTTTTATTCTGTTTATTAGCCTTTATTACCTAGCTTATAAGTATTTAATAATTAATAATAATAAAGATAGTTAAAATTGGTAACCAACTCCCAATCCTTTTACTCACAGTTTGGTAATATGTCGTTCAATATGAATAATGGCAATTGTCTACCATATAATTTGTTCGAGTAATTATCGAAAGTTGAATACTTATGCTTTCTAACTATTAATAAGAGAAGGTGGATACAATCGTGAAAGTAATAAATGTCGGGCGGTGGCCTCCTCCATATGGTGGTGTATCATCACATATACAGAGATTACATAAATTTTTATTAGAAAAAGGCGTTAATAGTATTGTTATAGACCAGTTCACAAAAAAACATCAAAATAAAGAACGAAATCCTCAGGTAATAATTCTAAGGGGAACCCGATTTCAAAAATATATTCAACTTTATAAACTTTTATCCAATAGCAATGCAGACATTATACATTTCCACACGTCTCTTTTTAGAAATTATATACTGGGTGGTTTTTTCCTTATGAAAAAGATTAATGACGTAAAATCCGTGCTTACAATCCATTCGGGCCGTTTTGTGGCATATTATGAGAAAAAAAACCCTGCTTGGAAGTATGTCGTACGAAAAACTTTAAATCTGTTTGATCATATCATTGCTTTAAATGAAGAACAAAAATTAGTATACGAAAACAAGTTAAATATATCGGCAACTAATATTTCGTTAATACCATCTTTTCTCTTTCCCAACGATTTCCGAATATCGAATATGAAACAAATGCATAAAGTCAATACATTTCTTAATAGTGTTGATTTCACCATGTTGGTGAGCGGGAGGTTATTTGAATTATATGGATTTGAATTAGTACTATCAGCTACAAAGAGAGTGATTCAACAAAAGAACCTAAAGATTGGAATTATTTTCATTTTTTACACTGCTCAGGATAAGAATTATAAGGATAGAGTAATGGAAAGTATTCGTGACTATCCCTATACCCTTGTTTTGAAAGATTTATCTCCGGAGGAATATTTAACAATTCTAGAGAAAACCCACTTATATGTTCGACCCACCTATTCTGATGGAAACAGTGTATCCATACTGGAAGCGCTCACCTTAAAAATCCCTGTTTTAGCCAGTGATATTGGTGGTCGGCCCGAAGAAGTGATATTATTTAAAACTGGTAGTGATATTAATCTCGCTGATAAATTGGTTTATTGTATTGATAATTATAGTGAACTAAAAGAACAAATGGAATATTGTAAATTGGAAAATAATGGAATCAGGATTCTGGACATTTATTATAAATTGGCACAAAAAGACCACCGTACTGAACATTCTTCATTAAAAAATGGAAACAGGAAATCATTTTGAAACAAATATTACAAAACCTACAAACCGGTGAAACACAACTGGTCGATGTCCCGGTTCCGGCTGTAAAAGATGGCCATATCCTTATAAAAACCAAGACAAGTTTATTATCTTTGGGAACGGAAAAAATGTTGATTGAGTTCAGCAGTGCCGGATATATAGGCAAGGCCCGACGACAGCCTGAGAAGATCAGGCAAGTTATCGATAAGATTAAAACGGATGGACTTTTACCCACAGTTCAAGCAGTACGTTTTAAACTAAACACTCCCTTGCCTTTGGGATATTCCAATGCCGGGCAGGTAATAGGGGTTGGGCAAGGAGTATCTAAGTTCCAGGTCGGAGATCGAGTAATCTCCAACGGTCCTCATGCCGAAGTTGTTTGTGTCCCCGAAAACCTTTGCGCAAAAATTCCCGATAATGTCGGTTATACAAATGCCGCTTTTACCGTGTTGGGTGCGATAGCCCTGCAGGGGATCAGGTTAGCCGCACCATCGTTAGGAGAAACGTTTGTTGTAACCGGTCTGGGATTGGTTGGTTTAATAACCGTTCAATTATTGAAAGCGAACGGCTGTAAAGTGATTGGGATTGATGTCGATTCGCAAAAAACAGAAATAGCAAGACGCCTGGGAGCCGAGACAGTTGATTTATCTTGTGGGGAAGACCCACTCGAGACGGCTCGTGTAATATCTTATAATAGGGGCGTTGATGGTGTTATTATTACCGCCACAACTTCCAGTGATGAGCCTGTACATCAAGCGGCTCAAATGTGTCGTAAAAAAGGCAGGATAGTTTTAGTAGGAGTTGTTGGGTTGAAGCTTTCCCGTGCGGACTTTTATGAAAAAGAATTACAATTCCAGGTATCCTGTTCTTATGGCCCCGGAAGGTATGACGAACAATATGAGTTAAAAGGTTGTGATTATCCTATTGGGTACGTTCGTTGGACGGAACAACGCAACTTTGAAGCTGTTTTGGATATGCTAAGTTTGGGCAAACTGGATTTTACAGATCTTGTATCTTGCCAATTTACAATTGATCAGGCATTAAAAGCATACCGGACAATATTAAGTAAGCGTTCTTCTTTAGGGGTAATCTTAACCTATGATGATGCCGTTTCCGATCAACAGGAATCACGTACCATATCATTGAGTGAACCGCGAACGGAAGCGTTAACTCCCAAATCGACCGTGATCGGAGTGATTGGGGCTGGCAACTATACCGGACAAATATTACTTCCTGGATTGGTAAAAACCCATGCCAGGCTGAAAACAATTGCTTCGAGTGGTGGGATAAGTTCTACTCATTTGGGTAAAAAGTTCCATTTTGAACAATCTACAACCGATGTAAACCGGATTTTATCCGATCCGGAGATCAATGCGGTAATAATTACCACACAACACAACACCCATGCTGAATTGATTATTAAATCTTTAAAAGCCGGTAAGAAGGTGTTTGTTGAAAAACCATTAGCGATTAACCCTGACGAGCTTGAGAAAATCAAAGATACAATTAAATCGTTGAAAAACCCGTTTCTGATGGTTGGATTTAATCGTCGATTCGCGCCTCAAATTGTCAAGATAAAACAAATGCTTGAGAGAGTCAAGGAGCCCAAGAGTATTATCATAACAGTTAATGCCGGTTTCATCCCCGGGAATCATTGGGTGCATGATTTGGAACGCGGTGGTGGGCGTGTAATTGGTGAAGCCTGTCATTTCATTGATTTATTACGCTGTTTAATCGACTTTCCAATCGTTGCCGTACAGGCCCTGAAAGTAGGTTTTCAATCAGGACCTGTAAGTGAGGATAAAATTTCATTTTCCTTAAAGTTTAAAGACGGTTCAATTGGGACAGTACATTACCTGGCGAACGGACATAAATCTTTCCCAAAAGAAAGGGTTGAAATATTCGTCGCCGGAAAGGTTATACAACTAAATAATTTCATTAAACTTAAAGCGTACGGATGGCCGCGATTTAAGAAGTTGAACTTATGGACTCAGGATAAAGGACACAGGGCTTGTCTTAAGAATTTCGTACATGCCGTCGAAACCGGCAATCCGTCTCCGGTTCCAATCGAAGAAGCCTTTGAAGTGACAACGGCAAGTTTTGAAGTGGTAAAAATCGCTAAATAATCAGCTTGCAATCAAATTCTCAGGAAGAAACGGATTACCGGTTGGTAACTTAGGGTTAATTATGGCAATGGGGATCGTTGATATGTTCTTAAATGGTTTAAACGAAGTATGGTACATTTACCGCCGGAACAACTGGTTATTGGATCCGTCCTGGTTTCTACGCGATTTCGATCATACAACAATTGATCGCCCCATTTTTCTATTAGGAAACCAAGGTGGGGGGTTGACGCTGATATCCCGCATGCTGCGTAGGAACCCCGAAGTGGTCTCCGTAACGGGAAACAATTCCTATTGGAGTGGGGCCGATGAATTACAGAACGTATACGGATTAATTTTACCGGCTGAATTGACAGGTATTAAATATAAAGCACCGTATCACCCGGTATTAACCCCTCCGCGAAGCTGGTCCTATGCCAGTGATGCTTTGATCGCTTCATATCGTAATACTGAAAAAGATTATTCGCCGGAAATTGAGTCACAATTTAAACGGATATTAAAATATATTATTGCCAGGTATGGTAAAGACGGTGCTGTTCGTTTTGTTGATAAAAGTCAGGTATTTTCTGTGAAACTGGGTTTAATATATTCCCTTCTGAAAAAATGTAATCCAAAATTTTTACTTGTTTTGCGAAGTCCTTATATAGAGTGTCCACGAGCGGCAATGGGAAAGGCCGGGGATATGCGACGTTATGCAACGTCTTTATCGTGGGAAGAGAGATTAGATATTTGTATACAACACTGGAATAACAGTGTTGGCGCAATTATTGAGGATAAAAAGCGTTTACCGATCGATATAATGATTGTACGGTTCGAGGATATTCTGCAATCTCCCGAACGGGAATTAAGGAAAATTTGTGCTTTCCTGGAATTAGATTTTAACCGTGATATGCTGCCGCAACAGTATCATTCCCTTCCTTTTGGGAGTCATTACCGTAATCGGTGGTATCCACTTCGAAGCGATGTTAATAATCGTTACAAGGATATAATAAAACGAGCGGATTTGAATCGTATTGATGAAAAATGCGGCGCCTTAGCTAAACAGTTTGATTATTCAATCCCGTTTTAAGTATTAAAACTGAACTATTATGCATGCGATAGAACGCCTTATTTATAACCGGATACGTTTTCATCCCCGGTTAAAAAAGAGTGTAACAACAATTTATCAATCCCTGTTTTCTTTGGTTCCGGGGCCAAAAATCGACTCTTCTTTTCCGGTGCAAATTCGTGAAGGTTATTTCTTTGGTTTCCATGATAAATGTCCCTGGTCCCTCGATAACTCCAAATTGTTGGCACATAAGTTCGACAATGCTTGCTCATTCCCGGAAGAAGGGGATAAAATAATTATCGGATATTTTAATGGGGACTCATCTGCGGAATATGTACCATTGGCCCAAACGCCTACCTGGAACTGGCAGATGGGTTCGATGTTGCAATGGGTTGGGGAAACGGGGAAAATTTTGTACAACGATTACGATGGAGAACGGCACGTAGCCCGAATTATTACCTGTAACGGGGAGTTGGTTGCGACATTGCCGCGGCCCGTTGCGGCCCTAAGCATTGACGGAACTCATGCCATCAGCCACAGTTTTATCAGGCTGCGTAAAGTTGCCCGTGCTTATAGTTATCCAATAGGCGCTGAGGAGAAGGCTGACCTGCCTATTACAGATAAAGACGGACTGTATTTAATCAATTTGGTAACCGGTACCGTTAAAGAATTATTTTCTTTGGTAAAGATAGCAGCGATTCACCCGGAAGATTCCATGAGAAAAGCCTATCACTATTTCACACATCCCCTGTTTGCACCCAATGGTGAAAGATTTGTTTTTTTCCACCGTTGGGTGACACCAGCCGGTCAGACCTGGACACGGATGTTTTCCAGCGATATAAGTGGAGAAAAGCTGCATTTATTTAAAACCGCCGGCGTCGTGACGCATACGGCATGGAAAGATAATCAAAGGATCTTAGCGTACGCTTTAATTAAAGGTATTGGTGACCATTATTATCTGTTTACGGACCTCACCGACCGGTTTGAAATTATCGGGAAAGATTATTTTACTTCCGATGGACATCCGCAGTTTGCCCCGGATAAAAAAAGATTCGTTACCGATACATATCCGGATCGCCATCGCCGTCAGAGATTAATAATATATGATACCGAAAACAAAATCCCCCAACTATTACTAAACGCCCGTTCACCTCTGAGGTACAGGGGAGATGTTCGGTGCGATTTTCATCCGCGTTGGGATCGGAAAGGGAACCAAGTCGCGTTTGATTCGGCCCACACCGGAACCCGCGCACTGTGTACCGTTAGTCTGCCGGATCTGAAATGATACCCCCTGAAAAGCAATTGAATATTTTAATTATCACCCATTTTTATCCCCCGGAAATGGGTGCTGCAGCCGCCAGAATAAGCGGTCTGGCGCGTTGGTTGGTGCGCTTTGGACACCATGTAGAAGTTGTGACCGGGTTTCCCAATTATCCGACCGGCAAAATATACGCCGGATATGAATCGAAGGGGTTTGCACGCAAAGAAGAAATTAAAGAGGGAGTGGTTATCCATCGTACGTGGGTTTTCGCTTCTCCGCGAAAATCAACGCTGTTTCGGATTCTCAACTACGTTTCTTTCATGGTTTCGTCTATCGTACCTATGGGGCAGGTAAAGTGTAAATACGATGTAATAATTGCCAGTTCTCCCCCCTTGTTTGTTGGAATTTCCGGGTGGTTTTTGGCCAGGAAAATGCGGGTGCCGTTTATTTTTGATATCCGAGACATTTGGCCTGAGGTGGCAGTGGAAGCCGGTGAATTTCCGGACAACAGTATGATTGTTCGTTTAAGTCGTCGCGTGGCCCGGTTGTTGTATAAGCAGGCAAACCATTTGACGCCCGTCACGGCGAGCAAAATGAGAAAATTAATTGCCCAGGGTGTTCCGCCCCGGAAGATAACGGTTGTTTCCAATGGTATTGACCTTGACATTATTCAACAATCAATTTCAATCAGGTGGCGTGAAAAGCTGGCCCTGCAAAAGAAATTTACACTAATTTATGCGGGGCTTATTGGTATCGCGCAGGGGATTGATACATTAGTGGAAGTTGCGCGACGTTTGCAGCACCTGGCAAATATTCACTTTTTAATCGTTGGTGATGGTGTACAACGGGATCGAATCTACCGGCGGGTACAAAGGCTGAATCTCACCAATATGACCTTTTTACCCAGTCAACCGCGAAGAATCATTCCTTCGCTCTTAAAATCGGCCGATTTGGCATTGGTGCCTCTGGTGAACGATAAAATCAATGATGCGATTCCCTCCAAACTATTGGAAGCCTGGGGGTGTGGTAAACCGGTATTGCTGCTTGCCGGTGGGGAATCCGCTGAATTGGTGAATTCCATCGCGGGCGGCAAAGTTGTCTCTCCGAATAATATTTCGAGCATTGTCGACACAATTATTGAATTAGTTAATGACAGAACCAACCTGAAATCCTACGGTAAAAACGGTTATCGGTTTGTAACATCTTCCTGTGACCGCCAAAAATTAGGTCGCATAATGGAATCGGTATTAAAGATGGCGATCATCAAAAGTGGGGGTGTGTAGTAAGCAAGCAGGGCTGGGAATGCTGTCCCCACCGAAAGGAAGCGGTTTCATTTGGGAGCTGATGTCTGATCCGGGGGCCCGTCAACCCCCGATACAATCTTGACATTAGCAAAAGGGATAATGTATATTAAGTCAATTATTGTGGGACCCTATCGCAAACAAACGCTAACAGTCATTTTCGTTCAAATTATCTGCAACAGGAGGACTTGGTATGAAAACACTGTTTAGCGTTCCGGTCGTCAACGTGATTCAGCACACTGCGTTCTTTATTTAATTCCTTTATTCTATTAACCGTTAATAGGCTTATTCGATGTTTACACAGTTACAGGTGCGGGTACCGAAATGGATCGTCGGCTGGATCATTTTGGGTATCGATGTTTTAGCCGGTTACACGGCTTTTACCCTGGTTGTTCGATCCCAGTTGACTGAAGGCGCTTTTTCTTCGCAGGAACAGATTGTTTTGTTTATCCTGATACAGCTATTCTGGAGCGTTGTCTTTTGGTTCAACGATTTGTATCGCGGTGAATTCACGATTTCCCGCATATCCGAAATCCAAACCTTTATTCAGGTTACCTTCACAATTATTGTTTTGCTGGTATTTGTGGACGCCATCGGTTTATTCAGAATCCCGGTAAATGCCCCCGGGATTTTTCGTTACTGGATTATTTTCTCCGCCATCGCCTTAAGCGGCCGAATTGTGATCCGGGGGTACCAGAAGTTCCTGCTCCGGAAAGGAATCGGCCGGGAAAAAACGCTGGTCTTTGGATACAATGCGCGCGGTAAAAACGCCGCCATGTTGCTCAAACAACACCATCAGCAGGGCTACGATGTGGTCGGTTTCGTAAAAGCGTCGGATGATCCCGATGAAGATATGGACCCCCTTTTCCCGGTCCTTGGCGAGGAGTCGCAAATAAAGAAAATTATTCATGATCACCAGGTGTCGGATGTTGTCCTGGCCCTGGATAAACCGGAACATACCCGTATCATGGCGGCGGTGGCACAAATTAACGGATCGCCGATCACCATAAAAATCGTCCCCGACATGTATGAAGTCATCAGTGGTTTGGCGAGAACGCAACAAATTGCCGGATTGCCTTTGATCGAGATTGATCCCAACCTGAGCACCTTGTATAACCGACTGGTAAAAAGAGGCCTGGACCTGGCGATAGCGGTACCAATGTTCATTCTTCTCCTGCCGGTCTGGGGTTTGATCGCCATTCTGATAAAGCTGGATTCTCCCGGGCCCGTTTTGTACCGGCAAACCCGGGTGGGGAAGGATATGGTTCCCTTTACGATTTATAAATTCCGTTCGATGACCAAGGAAGCGGAGAAAGGGACCGGGCCGGTCTGGGCCCACGAAAATGACGACCGTATTACCAAGATCGGACGGCGACTGCGCCGCTTCCGCCTGGATGAAATACCGCAGTTGATTAATGTGATTAAAGGAGAGATGAGTCTCATTGGTCCCCGCCCGGAACGACCGTATTTCGTGGAGCGGCTCATGCAGGAGTATCCCTTTTACCGACGTCGGTTAAGTGTTCGCCCGGGTATTACCGGTTGGGCTCAGATCAAACACCCTTACGACCGGGATATTGAGGATGTGCGTCAAAAGTTAAAGTACGATTTCTATTATATCGAGAGTCTTAGTTTTAATTTAGACCTGAAAATTGTTCTCAGCACCGTGTGGGTAATGATTTCCGGCCAGGGACGCTGATTTTTCCCGTCGGCACAATTCATTTATTGGAGACGGATGATTAGGGAAAGGTATATCCGAAAGCCGGTTGTTCAACAGGCGATATTGAGCCTGCAACACTGGCGGGCGACAATCCGGATCAACCAAATCGAACCTTTTTTGTCCAATATGAATAGTATCCTGGATATCGGTTCCGGGACCGGCATTATCAACCGGCAACTCCGTCGGAAGGGATACGCGGTTACGGCCCTGGATGTTGCCCCTCTTACCATTGTCGGGGAGATCAATCCGGTGCTGTATGACGGTCTTAACATGCCCTTCGGAGATCGGACATTCGACCTGGCGTTATTAATGACCGTGTTGCACCATGCTGAGAATCCGATCCGCGTATTGGAAGAAGCCGGGCGCGTGGCCCGGCATATTCTGGTTATTGAGGACCTCCATAAAAACACCTTGCATCTACACTATACCAGGTTGATTGACAGCTTTCTCAATTTTGAATTCCGCAATCATCCGCACAACAATAAAAACCATACATCGTGGTTGAAAACCTTTGATGCTTTGGGTTTCACTTTAAAGGCGTCAAATTTCAAATGGACTTTTTGGGGGATATACCACGGGATTTATTTGTTAACTTCCCGGGGTGTGTAAACGGTGATTGCGGTTTCTCAACCGTTGTAAAACCGGTTTGGCAACTTTATTTTTACAAATATTTTTTGAGGATTAATTTCATGTTACCCTTAGCTTTCATTCGTGAGAATCCGGAACGTGTCCTGGAGGGGATTCGTGCCAAAGGTGATGCATTCGATTTGGAGGAACTGCTGGCGATGGACCGGGAGCACCGGGCGAAGTTGAATTCCCTGAATGAATTGCGGGCGGAACGGAATCGGGCTTCCCATGCGATCGGGAAGGTAAAACGCGCCGGGGGCGACGCCGCGGAAGCGATCAGGACGATGCGCCGGGTAGGGCGAGAAATCAAAGCGCTCGAGGAGGAAACGACGCAATTGTGGGAGCGACTGCAGAATCGATTGCTCCGGATTCCCAATCTTCCCCACCACACCGTTCCGGTGGGGAAGGATGAAAAGGATAATGTGGTGGTTCGCGAATGGGGCTCGAAACCGGAATTTGATTTTGAACCGAGATCGCACCTGGAACTGGGGGAAACGCTGGGCCTGTTTAATTTCCATCGCGGGGCGAAAATATCCGGATCCGGTTTCCCGCTTTATTTGGGTTGGGGAGCGCGGCTGGAACGGGCCCTCATTAATTACATGTTGGATTTTCATGGCAACAACTACGGTTTTAAGGAGACTTTCCCCCCCTTTGTGGCGAAGTATGAGCCGATGCTTACGACCGGTCAGTTGCCGAAATTCGCCGAAGATATGTACCGGGCGGAAAAGGATGAGCTGTATTTAATTCCCACCGCGGAGGTCCCGGTTACCAATATTCACCGGGAGGAGATCCTGGAGGAAAGCGAACTGCCTTTGTATTACGTGGCCTATTCAGCCTGCTTCCGGCGGGAAGCCGGCTCGTACGGGAAAGAGACCCGGGGGCTTCTGCGATTGCACCAATTTAACAAAGTGGAACTGGTAAAGTTTGTAACCCCGGAGGAATCGTACGATGAATTGGAATCCCTGACGAATCAGGCGGAGGCGGTTTTGCAATCGCTGGGGTTGCATTACCGGGTGGTCGCCCTC
>Ga0256830_1001072_pt1 | contig 19820 bp, 12 predicted proteins | sample 128326metaG_FD_190537 | JGI IMG/M metagenome (GOLD analysis project Ga0256830, IMG submission 190537) | Hydrothermal vent microbial communities from Lau Basin, Pacific Ocean - 128-326 | ecosystem: Environmental > Aquatic > Marine > Hydrothermal vents | place: Pacific Ocean: Lau Basin | collected... | reverse complement strand
AAATCATTAATGATGGCATCTATATCGCTATTGTTAGTAACCGACTTTAAGACCTCTAGTGCCATCATTGCATGTGATAATTCCGCTTCAGTTAATAATACATTGCCGGTGGTGGCCCATACAGGTGCTACTGGCATCGTGAGTTGTATCGCGTCGTCTAGTGCTTGAGTTGAATCAACCCCTTTTACTTTGAGCTCATTTCTAATGGATTCAATGATAGTTTGCGCACTGACTAGGCTGAAAATTGCAGAAACCTCGGGTAATACAAATGATGTGCTTTTACCATCGATAACGCCATCGACTAAATCTGAGGATAGGTTGTCGATAACATCTTGCACGCTAAAATTGATTCCTTTTGCATTTAAAATATCACTAGTTCTTCTTAACGTTTCAGCTAAGGTTTCTGATGATTTTACAAAAATTGCAACATTGTCTAGGCTGACAGCTGTTGATATTGGGTCGGGAATAAGAACGCTATCTAACCCAAAGTTTGCATTTTTTGATAGGTAATTACCTGAGACGATAAGATTATTTTTCGTTAAGCCTCCAGGCATATTTTTCGCGGTGTTAACGATAAGGGTGCTAAAGGGGTTAAGGTTGGCAATTGTCGTATTGACACCATAAATCGCTGAGCTTAAGTTGAAATCTGGTGCGCTAGCAGTAACAACATCAATACCGCCGCTGGTGGTTAATATGACCGGAAATGTTTTAGGTGTTAACAGGGATAAATTATAATTTGCACTGCTGTCACTGATACTTTCTCCGAGCAATAGCCCATTTAAATTTTCTGCTGTTATATTAGCATTGATAATCGGGCCATCACCGACACTTCCGGACACTTCCATAATAGATTGAATATCTACTTGTTCTTGGTATTGTGTGAGAGCTTCACAGCCCATGAGTGCCGAAGACAAGGCTGCAGCTACCGTGATTTGTTTAAATTTGTTGAGTTTTATAATATGCATATCTGTGAACCTCGTAATCCGTTCCTGTTTGTTGGCTTGTCGCGCAACAGTATGTGATTTTTACTATCGAGTTGGTGAACGGCCATAACGTGATTTTTGTTTGCGTACTCAATCTCGTTCTAGATGTGACCTTATCCATAATTTATTATTTTGTTGCTAACGATTGCGCCATACAAATTTATACTTTACTGTGTGAAATTGTATCGGCAGAGACAGGCAAAAATGAAGCCATTTTTTATTTCTTACTTAATCAGTATGTTACATTTTTCCGTATTTTTTCATATCTCAAAGGACGCGTGATCTGTCTTCGGTTAGCGACGGTTTTCGCGTTTTAAGCTTCTATTATGCTAACTATTAAACAGCAGCATCGTAATCAAAATATCATTCTTGCTTTGCTGATAACCATATTTCTAATGTCATCAAGACCCACATAAACTCTCCATAGTAGGCCGCGTGTTCATCCTGATGTTGTTTAATTAAATTGTCTAAATAGATTGGATTTAATATGTCTCTTTTTTTTAAGTTTGTTATGCTATCCAGTGTGAGTTCCGACAGAGGTTTATGTTTTTTCATCCACAGCCCAAATGGTAAGCCAAACCCATGTTTTTGTTTGTTTATTATTTCTTTAGGTAAAATATTTTTCAACGCTTCTTTATAAAAGCCGCGTAATTTGAAATAAGGCATTTTCACTGATGATGGAATTGTGGTTGAAAACTCTACCAGTTCGTCGTCTAACATAGGATAGTGTACGTCAATACCAATTAAGTCGCACATCTGGTTAACTTTTCTTAAGTCATTATCGGCCAATGTATGTTTCCAGTCCAAATGGAGCATACGGTCAAGATAATCAGTTGAGTCAGTGTCGGCATATGCGCTTCTTATTGTTTTTAACGGGTTATCCTGATCAATTTCATTTAAGAAATCAGCCTGTAAAATATGGTTGGCTGAGGTGATATGGAAAAAGTTATAGGTCGTTAGCCTGTCGGGTAATCGAACTTTTGCCTGTTCAATGTAGCGTTTTATTTTTCGAGTAACGAGTAGTTTTTCCACCAATTTTGGGGTGTGCAAGGTTGGTTCGATCAAATGTTGTCGTAAGGTACTAGGTACGGAGTAATAAAGCTCAAAAAGTTTTTGTTTGGCATATCTAGCATTGCCGGCAAACAATTCATCGCCGCCGTCGCCGGCTAAAAGCGCAGAACGCCCATTCTCTTTGGCTAATTTTGCGCAATAATATGTGGGCAGAAGCGAAGAGTTACCAAAAGGTTCATCCAATGATTCAACGATGGTATGGATTGAGTTTACAATATCATTGGGGGTGACAACGTATTCGTGCAATTTAACGTCGAAATGATGGGCCGCAACTCTTGCGAACTCTAGTTCATCATATCCTTTTTCGTCAAACCCAATGGAATATGCGTGTGGTTGTGGTCGTATGCCAGATAAAAGTCCGGTTACGGTTGAGCTATCGAGTCCGCCACTTAAGAATGTTCCGGTATTGGAGCTGTCGAATTTTTTCACAGCATGAGTTAGTTTATTAACTAATTCTTCGGCAAGTGCATTCTTAGGTTTATTTTGCTTAGTGAATGAGGGTTTCCAGTATTTCTTAAGCACCTGTTTTCCGTCTTTGAAAACGACGTACTTGCCAGCGGGGACTTTGTATATTCCTTGGTAAATCGTTGCCGGGCTAGGGATCATATGAAAATATAAATATTGGAAGATAGATTGTTTGTCGATTGTCGCATTAACGCTGGGATGTTTTATTATCTGATCACTGCGTGAAGCGGCAAGTATTGAATCTCCATTAATATGATAACAAAGTTTTCTGATGCCCATTCGATCAACTGCTAGAATGACTTTTTTGTTGTGAACATCCATGATGACCAACGAAAAGGCCCCTTTGATATCATTCAGACATTTTTCATTGTGTTTCAAATATTCTTCGGCAAGTACCTGAGCTTGGTTGATGTGCTTTTTTGAGGAGGCGAGCGTATCCCAGTAAAAATGCCCCTCCAGTGCGCAAATAATCTTTTCGTTATTATATAAGTATATGCTGCTGCCCGTTGATTCTAATATCGAAAGGTTTGCAGTTTCAATCTGTGCAGAGTGGCAAATATGGTACTCTTTGTTGCTTAAAATATCTTGTGGTTTTCCGGTATCAAATGCAGTACCACACCAGCCAAAAATTTCAGACATGTTATTTTGCTCTAACTTTAAAGTTTATAGATTTAGGTATAAATAGTGAGTAAATAATTAACATCTTGTTGCATGCTCGGACAGCTAGCTAAGGTCATCGACCTATTATTTTTTCAATGGTGTATTCTTTGATATTTTTAGCATGTGTAAAAATAATGATTTCACCCAGCAAACCTATTGCTACGACTTGCACCCCTAAAACCATAAATAAAGTACTGATGAGCAAAGCGGGTCTTTCGGCAAGAGCGATCCCAAAGAAAAATTTCTCGAATATCAAGAAGAGTGTGCCAAGTACTCCAATCAAAAAAGTAAAAGAACCAATAAGCCCAAAAAAACGTAAAGGTTTTTTAGTGAATTTAGTTAAGAAAAATACAGTTAATATATCTAATAAGCGGCGTAAATAAACCCCAAACGGGTGAATTCGAGTGGGTTTGTCGTATTCTGATTGTCTTAAATTTACTTCTTTAACCTTAAAGCCTTGGCGATAAGCGAGTAGTGCCAGAAAACGGTGTTGGTCGCCATATAGCTGAACTTCATCTAACACCTTTTTTTTGAAAACTCGAGCACCGCAGCCTATATCATGTGTTTTGAAATCTGACATTTTATTAACAACCCACTGAAACACCCGTGCTTGGATTTGATTAAATTTTGAGTCAATACGTGGGTTTCGGCAGCCCACTACTAGGTCAAAATCATTTAAGGATTGTACTAGCTTGGTGATTTCTGAAGGTTGAATTTGTCTATAAGCCGGTAAAGTCAGCAATACTTCCCCGCTCGCTTGACGAGAAGCAGCCATGATTGCATTTGCCTCCCCAAAAGATCGCGCAAGTTTGATAATTATTATTTTATTGTCTGATTCCGATAGTTTTTCTAATTTCTGGGTAATATTGGGGTATTCGCCATCAATGATGAATATTATTTCGAAAGTAATGTTTAGTTTTTCAAGTTCACTATCGTATTCGTTATAAACCTGAATTATGTCCTCATAACGTGTTTCGGTAATAGGTATCAATAATGACAGTTTATTGTTCATGATTTGTTTTTTTTCCAATAAGGTTTAGTTTAAGATTTGAGAATTTTTCAATTAAATGGGACCCGGTTTTATAAACAAGCTCCGCTAAGATACCTAAGGTTACGATGAATGTGCCAAGAGCAACTAGCAAAACGCCAACGCTCGCAAAAACGAAGGAGTGGTGACTCGGGTCCGTAAAAAGCGAAAGAAGCCATTGAGTAATGAGGACACTGCCTAAAAAAAAAGGAATTAACGCGATTAAAGTGAACCAGTATAGTGGCCTGGAAGCAAAGGAAATAAGCATTTTTATGGTCAGTAAGTCAATCAGTACCTTATATACTCTCGATAGACCGTATTTGGATTCACCGAATTGTCTGGCATGATGCCGAACTTTTATCTCGGCAATGGTGGTGCCTGCGATTGAGGTCATCGCGGGAATAAACCGATGCATTTCTGAGTATAAAGGAATCTTCTGTATTATTGATCTCTTATATGCTTTTAGTGAACAGCCATTATCCTTTATGGGTACACCGGTAATTTTTCCAATAATCCAATTGGCAATTTTCGACGGAATTTTACGCGTGATGAGTTTGTCCTGCCGTTTATGTCGCCAACCAACCACAATATCATAACCCTCTTCGATTTTTTGTAGAAATAAGGGTATGTCGGCAGGGTCATTTTGAAGGTCACCATCCATAGTGATTATGATATTGCCTAGGGCATGATTTATTCCGGCAGCCATTGCCGGAGTTTGGCCATAGTTTTTTCGAAATTTGATGATTTTAAAATTAATATCGCGCTGTGCAATTTTCTCAGCTACCATAAATGTATTATCTTTACTGCCATCGTCTACAAATATAATTTCATACTTGATTTTTAAAGGTGAAATAGCATTAGTAATTGACTGATGTAGTAACTCGACACTTTCTTCTTCAAAATATAGTGGGACAACTACTGATAGATCCATATTTTACTGCCTTTTTTCTTCCCGTCCATTATTGAAGCGAAATTCGATAATGTTTTTTTTAAAATAAATTAAGGCCTTTTAATATACCAGATTTGATCTTTTTATTATATACACGTATACCCCATCTTTCTCTTCGTTTGGTCATTCAATCTTTTTTATTAAGAGTCGTCGCCTGTCAAATAATCAACGATACTAAGCTTATCTGTGTCGATGATTCCATTAAGTACTTAGTGAGTGTTGATCCGGTAGAATATTTTTGGTCATAGGCTAATTTGTAGATGTTTGCTGTATTGTTACATACTATCCAAATTTGGGCTGCTGTAGATTTGTGATTGATTTTAGCCCATAACCTTGCTCTTTTGTTAGTTTATTCGGTTTTTGTTTTATGGTATTTTTTAATTAAGGTGCCGCTTGCTTATCCTGCGGTGAAAAGTCAACGATATTCAATTTTATAGTTGCATTAATGTGCTGAATCAGTTTTTCGACAGCTTCCTGCTGTTGGTTGAGTTTTATGCTTAATAGAGGTTTAAACAAAAGAAGTATAATAATTACCCCAAGTCTGTTAATTGCGTAGTTTTAAAAAAGACCAATTTTTCTTTTTTTAAATAGGCAGGCAGCAATATTTAGAGGTGTTCCATCTCTGTTTTCAATTGTGGAAATATATATTTTGTTTCGAAAATACGTTTTGGAGCAGGTTGCTAAACGATGGTCGGGTAAGAGGTAGATCTTTATTGCTCGTTGATTCAAAGAAGGAATCATATTTGTCTGATAATGATTCAAATGTTCTGCATGTCAAGGTTTGATAGAGTTTGTTTTGCATAATGCTTATTAAAACAATATATTACGTGTTCCCAAAGAATAAGGCGTATGAAATAATAGGCTAAATCTTTCTCTACTTGATCGGCGTTAAGCGTAATAGAGAAATGAAAATATATTATAGATCAATTAAGATAAAATTGTGTGGGGTTTTGTATTATGTTGGGATTCAATATCCCTGTTTTAATTTTAAATAGTATGTTGTAAAGAAAAAGGTTGTTGGTTTAGGGTACTCTGTACGCACGATCACTTGCGGGATCTAGGTAATAGTTTCGCTGAAGGATTAAGTTTTATTTTTATAACTAATTGATAAATATGAATTATGTCTACATTTGAAGATGTTAAGTTAGTCCTTGCTGATGTTTTGCAGTTAGGTAATCGTGTAACCGTATTAGATCGAGATAGCGGATTATTAGGAAGTATACCCGAGTTTGATTCGATGGCAGTTGTATCTGTTATTACGGCTATTGAGGAGAATTATGGGTTTATCATTGATGATGATGAAATCGAGGCGGAGACATTTGAGACCGTAGGTAGTCTTGTTGATTTTGTTGAAACTAAATTAAATAGCTAGATGCGAATGCAAAATACGAAACTCGAATCTTTTTTTTTGACAAGCGGTGAAAAAAAAATATTCGTTTCTTGTTACCGGTCCGATAAGCAAACTGATATTTCCCAAGCGGTCATTATTCTCCCGCCATTTGCCGAAGAAATGAATAAGTCTCGTCGCATGTTGAGTCTTCAAGCGAGACAGTTAGCTGAAGCGGGTTTTCATGTTCTCATGCCGGATTTTTATGGGACTGGAGACAGTGAAGGTCATTTTCGTGATGCGCTATTGAATGACTGGTTGAATAATGTACTTGATTGTCTTGTTTGGATAAAGTCTAGGGATGTTAAGCAGGTGCATCTCATTGCGCTTCGTTTTGCTTGTCTTCTTGTTCCTGCGGTACAGCAAAAAGCGGCATTTGCGTTTGATAAGGTAGTGATGTGGCAACCCATGGTTAGTGGCGAGTTATTGATGGCTCAGTTTTTACGGCTCCGAATTGCTTCAGGTTTACTTGGGAGTGGTGAGAAAAAAGAAACAAGCAAAGGTTTGCGTGAACTGCTTACCAAAGAGAATCTTATCGAAGTAGCGGGTTATGAGTTAAGTTCTGGTCTAGTGTCACAGCTTGATAGCTTGCTATTACGAGATTTGTCTGCTCGTGATCTGAACGAACTTTTGTGGTTAGATGTGGTTGCTTCAGAAGATAAAACTCAACCCCTAGTGACGAGAAAAATTATCGAGCAGTGGCAAGCGGTAAATCCAAATATTATCGTAGATAAAGTGATCGGTGTTCCGTTTTGGGCCTCGGTTGAGATAGAAGAAAATGCTGCTTTATTAAAAAAAACAACTGAATTTCTAATTAAATGAATAATGTACTGCATGAAGAGATCGTTGTTTTTGAATCTGAGAAACATGAACTATTAGGCATCTATCATCCTGCATCGGTGGACCGTTGCGAGTTGGGTGTACTTCTCATTGTAGGTGGCCCCCAGTATCGGGTAGGCTCGCATCGCCAGTTTGTTTTGCTAGCTAGGTTTTTAGCGCAGCATGGAATACCGGTTTTTCGCTTTGACTATCAAGGCATGGGCGACAGTGGTGGTAGTCCACGAACGTTTGAGTTTATAGGTAGCGATGTACGTGCGGCGTTGGATGCATTTGTTCGATGTGATGCGGGGATCGAAAAATTTGTTTTGTGGGGTTTGTGTGACGCAGCGTCAGCAAGCTTGTTCTATGCACACCAAGATAGCCGTATTGTCGGTTTGGTTTTATTAAATCCGTGGGTAAGAACAGAGCGTGGTGAAGCGAAAGCAAGATTGAAACATTATTATCTTTCCAGGTTGTTTAGTAAAGAATTGGTGGTTAAAGTAATCAAGGGGAAATTTGATATTAAATCTTCATTAAGTTCTTTATATTCGAATTGTAAAAAAGTATTTGAAAAATCCATGAGTGGTAAACCTGATGCACAGCTAATACCCAGCGATGCTATAGATAGTAGTCTTTCTTTGCCGGGTCGCATGCTAAAAGGTTTGAAACTTTTTCGAGGGAAAGTATTGATCATTCTTAGTGGGAATGATTTAACTGCCGATGAATTTATTGATACTGTGAACGCATCGAGCGAATGGCAAGCTTGTATGCACGAATCGAGAGTGACGCAGATAAAAATTGAGAATGCAAATCATACTTTTTCCTCAAAAATACTAAGAGGGAAAGTTGAAAATGCGACTTTGAGTATCCTTCGTGAGCTTGCTCGTAAATAACCCCTTTTTTACACCTCTTCTTTATCGTTGTACAAAGCTATCTACTATAAAATATCAACAGCATTCGCTGTCAAATTTGGTTACAATACGATAATGCCACAAATACTGGTAGAACCACCCAAGAAAAGGCTGAGAAAACCTGTGCGGATTGAATAACAATTAGTTTAGCTAAATTTTCATTCGTAGATTGAACCGTGCTTGGATAATAATAATTTACTAATCGGGAATGTTATCGTGTCAATCGTTGTTGCTATGACGGGTTTTTACTCAAGTGAGTTCCCAAAAACGAAAAAATATTTTCATCTTTTTAGTCCCTCGCTTTTATTCATGCTTCTTCTCTCTTGCATCGGATGTTTTCAGCCGGTTTTTGCCAAAGGACCTGGAATTGGAAACTTAACCTATGCTCCCGGTGAGTTATTTACTGCCATTAGCTTGATCGAAAGTCCTAAGGGCCATGGTAATGTGACTATGGTTGATGGTTATCTAATGACGATCTATTCCAGTGACGGCGGTGGTACTTCAGAAGATGGTGGTTTCGATTTTTGGGATGTTTCAAACCCAAGAAAGCCTATCTTATTCGCTAGACATGACAATGCTGATACTCATGGTATTCGAGAAGCGCATGGTTTTGGTTTGAGTAATAGCTATCCGGGTGATTACCTAGTGGTGCAAGGAGTTGAAGGTATTCAGTTTTGGGATGTATCCGATGCGGCAAATATCCAATTGCTTAATTATATGGATTTGCCTGGCATTAAAAAAGGTGATTACTCCGGCGATTGGTGGTTGTTTTGGCAAGCGCCATATGTTTATGTGGCTGGAACCGGACAAGGTCTCTATATTGTTGACGCCAATGACCCCAGCAATCCGCAGCTTGTCAAACAAATACCGACTGATCAATTAGGTGGTCTCAATCCCGGACAGGTCTTTGTGATTGGAAATTTGATGATTAGCGCAAGAAACCAGAATAACGGTTTTGCGAGTTTTGATATTAGCAATCCGATTAATCCCGTCTTGTTAAATACCTATATGGGAAACAACGGCTATAGTCATTTATTTGCGAGCGGAACCTTGTTAACGTCTGGTGGTAATGGTGATATACCTCAGTTGTATGCGCATAGTATCAGCCACGATGGTCAGTTTGCTTTTATGGGAGCAATTGGCGGAATTTCATTAGGCAACGGCGGTTATGGTTCTTATCAGGACGGGTTCTTTCATTCTGGTTTTTCAAACAAATATGCAAAATTTCAGGTGTTTGATCAAAATCAACAATATGACCTGAAATATATTAATAGTGCGAGTGCTAAACAACGGAATGCCGATGAAGACTTTGGCTTGGTATTGGGTAATTTGGTTTTTGTCGGCAATGATCATGGTGCATCTGGTTTGATTGTGCATCAACAGGAAGCTGATTTAACTGGCCCTGATGTGCACTGGGTGCATCCAGCAGATGGTGCCTCGAACCTATCACTCAGTTCCCGGGTGGGCCTGTCAATGTCAGATAATGTTGATATCGATTCAGTCACTAATGCAAGCTTTATGCTGCGCCCAGTGGCTGGAGAGGCGTTGCTGGGGAAGTATAGTGTGCAAATGGGCATCGTCAATTTTAGTCCTGATCAAGCTTTATTAGCAAACACTACTTATGAAGTTGTTGTACAAGGTATGCGAGACTTGATGGGTAATTCTGGCGGTTATTTTACAAGTACTTTCACGACCGGTAATTTCCAGCCGCCAACTTGCACGTTAGCTGAACCTTCTCCAGTTGAAAATAATTCCACGGTTGATTTCCAGGCGGAAGTAACAAGTGATTCGCCATTATCGTCTATTACCTGGAATTTTGGCGATGGCAGCACCATCCTTGACTCGCTATCTTCTATGTCCGCTAGTCATTCTTACCTACAAGTAGGGAGATACAATGTGGTATTGACGGTGGAAAACGAGGTCGGGGTTTCCAGTTGTTCAACGGTGCAAATTGTTCATTATCCACTGACTGCGAAGAAACCAAGTGCATCGAGTTCAATTATTCAAGGCGCTAAATTTATTTATAATGTCAATCCCGATAACAACAGCGTGACTGCGATCAATAAATCTTTGCTGCAAAAAGCATGGGAGATGCAGGTGGGTTTGCGCCCAACAACACTGGCGATCGGGCCTGGAGGCAAATTGTGGGTCGTTAATCAGGAAAGCGCTAGTGTGTCTATATTAAACCCTCAAAATGGTGATTTGATTCGATCTATTATGCTTCCACCTAATTCGGCACCACACTCCATTGCGGTTGCGCCAGATAATCTTTCTATTTATGTGACCCTTTTAGGTTTAGGACGATTACTCAAGTTGGATGCTCAAGGGGTGATTGTGGGCAATCTTGTGGTTGGCCCACAGCCGAAGGGATTAGCGATTACGGCTGATTCCCGGCGCATTTTAGTGACGAGATTTATCTCAGCTACACGCGATCCAAACAATCTCTCTTATCTGCCATCAGGTGAAGTTTGGGAAGTTGCCGCTGATCCGTTTGCAATGGTTCAGACGTTTGAGTTGCCTTTTGATCCGGGTCCTGATACTGAGCTATCAGGTCGAGGTGTGCCTAATTATCTTGGTGCTATACAAATCAGTCCTGATGGGAAAATAGCGTTAATTCCTGCAAAAAAAGATAATGTGGCCAGAGGGCAATTTTACGACGGATTGGATCTCACTTTTGAGAGCCGAACACGTGCGATTATTTCAGAATTGGATTTAGTGCTGAACTCAGAATCATTAAGCCGCCGTATTGATTTTAATGACAGGAATATGCCAAGCGCTGTTGTTTTTAGTCCATTAGGTGATATTCATTTTACGGCGCTACAGGGAAATAATCTAATAGAGGTACGAGAAACCGCCAAGCCTGCAACGATATTAACTCTTCTCAATACAGGAAAAGCACCGCAAGGCTTGGTGGTGGATGATATGGCACAGCGATTGTTTGTGCATAACTATTTGTCACGTTCGGTTTCTGTTTTTGATATATCCGCATTGCTAACCGCAGCGGGAAATGGTTCACAAATACTGGGTGAAATTTCCACCGTTGAAATAGAAAGTCTGATGCCGGATGTTCTCAATGGCAAACGGCTTTTTTATGATGCGGTAGATCCGCGCTTGAGTGCTGATGGTTACATTAGCTGCGCTGGATGTCATTTCGAGGGTGGTCAGGATGGGCAGCTATGGGATTTTACTCAAGCTGGAGAAGGTTTGCGTAATACTATCGCATTATCTGGACGAGCGGGTACCGCACAAGGTAGAATTCATTGGACTGCGAACTTTGATGAAGTTCAGGATTTTGAAAATGATATACGGCTTGGTTTTGGCGGCACGGGCTTATTAACAGAGAGTGATTTTCTGTTAACTCAGGATCCCTTGGGGTTGCCAAAAGCAGGATTGTCTACAGATTTGGACAATCTAGCCGCTTATGTTCAGTCATTAAATAAATTTGCTTTGAGTCCTTATCGGAATATTAATGGTGAATTGAGCAATCAGGCTCAATTGGGGAAAAAAATCTTTTTTTCAAAGCCATGTTATCAATGTCATCTCGGCGAAAATTATACCGATGGGAAAAAACATGACGTAGGCACTATTCAAGCATCCTCTGGTTTGGGTATCCAGCAGTCTTTAGTTGGTGTAGGGTTTAGAACACCTACCCTGAAAGATGTCTGGAAAACCGCACCGTATTTACATAACGGACAAGCGGCGACTTTACTGCAAGTACTGCAAAATGTGACTCATGTTGGTGAGCTAAGTAATGAGGAAAAGCTGGCGTTAGTTGCGTATTTAAAGCAAATTGATGGGGCGGAAACTGCTAAAGTCTTAGATAATATTGCTCCTGTATTCGAGCAATTATTAGATGTTAACATAATTGCACAAGATGTTCTCACCCGCGCTGTATTAACGTTACCAGTGGTTTTTGATAAGTTTGGTATTCGCTCGCTTTCCAGTGATGCGCCTAGATTATTTTCAGTCGGTATAACGCGAGTGACATGGGTCGCGATTGATAATTTTGGAAATAAAGCTACAGCTACTCAGAAAATTACTCTCATCGATAATACGCCGCCGATTATTCTAAATGTGGAAGATGTTTTTTTGGACGCGGAAAGCGACTCTATTGTTGTTGATTTGGGAAATGTCACCGCTGACGATAATATTCAAATTGCGAGTCTTGAAAATGATGCGCCAAATGTATTTCCAATCGGTGAGACGATAGTCATCTGGGTCGCAACGGATGCTGTGGGCAATCAAGCGCAATTAGGACAAACGGTTACGATTACTAAAAGAAAAGAGCTTAAAGCTGATAATGAGCCAAGTGATATTGATGTCAATAAAAAAAATAAAACCTTGTTTGGACGAATTGATTTTTCGTTGCTTGTTCATTTATTAGGTGTCAATCTCTTATTTAGAATGCAATGGGCATTTTCTAAAAGAAATTTTTAAACCGGATCGAGGCTGAACATGAATACACGAAAAAATTCATATTTGAGTAGTTTTTTTTTTGTTGGTATTGCAAATGTTTTATTTTTAAATATGCTTGTTGCCGCCCAGGTTCTTGAAGTTGGGCCTGGAAAAATGTTTGTATTGCCGAGTATTGCGGCAAGTTTTGCGCAAGATGGTGATACGATAGAGATTGATGCTCAGGGTTTCTATGATGGCGATGAAGTAACATGGGAAGCCAATAATTTAACCATAAGAGGGGTTAATGGTAGGCCTGAAATCAAGGGGATTGGTCAACTAAAGAATGGTAAAGGCCTTTGGTTGGTGAAAGGCAATAACACAGTCATTGAAAATTTCGAGTTTTCTAATGCTAAAGCACGTGACAAAAATGGCGCCGGTATTCGTCAAGAAGGAACCGGTTTGGAAGTTCGTTTTTGCTATTTTCATGATAATGAAAATGGCATATTAGCGGGGAAAAACCTTAGCAGCGAAATCATTATTCAAAACAGTGAATTCTCCAGTAACGGTCATGGCAAGGGTCAAACACATAATATCTATATTGGTGAAGTAAAAAGTTTTACCTTGCAGTATAGTTTTAGTCATCACGCAATTATTGGCCATAATGTTAAAACGCGTGCGCTCACCAATTATATACTTTATAACGCCATCATTGACGGGCATGATGGTCGATCAAGTTACGCGATTGATTTTTCAGAGGCAGGATTGTCATATGTTTTGGGCAATGTTATTCAGCAAGGCCCTGAAACAGATAACTCGACAATGCTATCATTTGGCGCAGAAGGTATAAATAACCCAAAAAGTGAACTTTATATTGTGAATAATACGTTTGTAAATGACCGACATACTGGGATATTTATTAAAAATTATACGGATAAAAAAATATTTATTGCGAATAATGTTTTTGCAGGGAAGGGAAGTGTAGGGGTAAAAAAAAGCGAAATGTTGAATAATATTCTACCTGACGAAGATCCTCTCTTTGTGAATCGAAAAAATTATGTTTATTTGTTGAAAAGAAAATCTCCTGCTGTCGATAAAGCACAAGATCTAACACCATTTGATCTGCCGTATAAGCTGCTGCCTGAATTTGAGTATGTGCATAAAGCGAGTAGCAAAAAACGAATAGTTAAAAATACGCTTGATATTGGAGCTTACGAATATCAGGGTGATTAAACCAAAACTTCGATTGTATTTGGATGGCTCAAAAATTTCTCCGGGCTCGCTGTGTAACCATACGCCCCTGACTGAAAGACGATGACTAAATCTCCAATTTCTGCTTCAGGCAATTCCATTTTATTCGCTAAAATATCAAGCGGCGTGCAAAGGGGGCCAACAATATTGACGGTTTCTGTTTGTTCATTTCTAATTCGCCCCATTTTTACTGGATAGTTCTTTCTAATAACTTGCCCAAAATTCCCGGATGCAGCTAGGTGATGATGTAAGCCTCCATCGGTGATGAGAAAGGTTTCATCGCGAGATTCTTTACGATCTATTATTTTGCACACGTAGACACCTGCTTCGCCAACAAGATAGCGTCCAAGTTCCATTACTATTTCCGTCGTTGGAAGATTTTTTTTAACGCTAGGTAGAATGTTTTTTAAGTTTTTAGCGATCGGTTGAAGATCGATTTTTGTATCTCCTGGAAAGTAGGGAATACCTAAGCCTCCGCCAATATTCAATAATTTGGGGTGGGTCGGCGCATGCTCAGTGAGTCTATAGGCTAATTCAAAGGTTTTATTGTGAGCATCAATAATGCTGTCTGCATTTAAATTCTGTGAGCCACTGAATATATGAAATCCGTGAAATGCTAGATTTAATTCGGTGAGGCGTTTTAGTGTTTTGGGTACATGCTCGGCATCAATTCCAAATTGCTTGGGGCCGCCACTCATTTTCATGCCTGATGCTTTTAGTTCAAAATCGGGGTTGACGCGTATCGCAACCTTTGGTGTTAAGCCAAGCTTTTCTGCAATATTGGAAATCCTTTCCATTTCATTTTGTGATTCCATGTTGATAATAATTTCAGCGGCGATAGCTTGGGTTAATTCTTTGTCTGTTTTTCCGGGGCCTGCGAAACTAATATGTTGGCGGGGCATTTCGGTGTCTAACGCGATTTTCATTTCACCTGCTGAAGCGAGATCAAACCCATCGACTAATGTTGACATATATTGAACTATAGCAGGCATCGGGTTGGCTTTAATCGCGTAATGTAAATGAATTTCTTTAGGCAAGGTGTCACGTAATAATTGTACTTTTTCTTTAATGACTTTGCGGTCATACGCATAAAAGGGTGTTTGGCCCACGCGTGCTGCGAGTTGAGTTATCGGGATGTCGCCAATATATAGTTCACCATCAATGGTGGGAAATTGGTTCATGGGTATATGTGTTGGTTTTATTTTTGACATTGCTTTATTCCTGAAACAGATCTTGGTATTCGGCAGCAATTAGTTTTCTATCAATTTTGCCATTTGGATTCTTAGGTAAGGATTCTTTGATTTCAACGGTGTAAGGGATCATAAAATTAGGTAGATGTTTTTTGCATTCATTGATGATCGCATCGGGGCTAGTCTCTTTGTTTGTTGTGGCGACCACTACAATGGCTTGTCCAAGTGTTGGGTGGTCTATTCCCAGTGCGGCAGTTTCGCTGACGAGGCCAGAGCTGTATATCACTTCTTCAATTTCGGTTGGGCTGACTCTATATCCTGAAGTTTTTATCATGTCGTCTTTGCGTGCGACAAAATAAAAGTAGCCGTCTTCGTCCATGTGTACGGAGTCACCAGACCAAACCGCAATTTCGGGGAGTTTCAAACCCGATAATTGGTTTGGCGCAGGTTTGAATCGTTCGGCAGTTTTTATTGCGTCGTTCCAATAACCGAGTGCCACCAGCGAGCCTCGGTGTACCAGTTCTCCAGGCTCGCCTGGCGTGCATGGACTGCCATCTTCTCTAACGACCATCACTTCGGCGTTGGGTATGGCCTTTCCCATGGAGTCAGGGCGATTGTCAATTTGCTCAGGCGATAAATACGTCGAACGAAAAGCCTCTGTTAAGCCATACATTAAATAAAAATCTGTTTTTGTCAGTGCGCTCCGCAGTGATGAGAGTGTCGCTTTTGGCATGGCGCCACCGGAGTTGGTCGTGTAGCGTAAACATTCTTTAGCTTCGTCTGGCCAGTTTAATTGAGCTAATTGATTCCATAGAGGAGGAACTCCAGCGAGTCCGGTAATTTTTTCTCGCGCGACCGCTTTGATAACGTCTCTAGGTAATAAATAATCCATTAATGTAACACTTGCGCCGACTGAAAATGCGCTGCTGAGTTGGCTAAAGCCATAGTCGAAACTAAAGGGTAATACGGCTAACAATTTGTCTGTAGCGGTATTGTTTAAATATTCTGCGACACTTTTGGCGCCAGCGACCATGTTTCGATGAGAAAGAACAACACCTTTGGGTTTTCCCGTACTGCCGGAAGTGTAAAGAATAGCTGCCATGTCGGTATCGATGATAGATGGTTTTGTTGTTGGCCTGAATTCGCTCGATAAGTCTTGCCAGCGATGAACGGCTAACTGGCTAACTCCTTCGATTGTTTTGTCTCCGGTTATAATTAAGTGTTGCAGGTCATGGCATTCAGCTAAAGTGTCTTTGAGTAAGCTCGCTCTATCGGGTGATGTGATGAGAATTCTTACATTGCAGTCTTTTAGAATGTAAGCGACTTGCTCGGGTTTAAGTAATGGGTTGATTGGAACAAAAACACCGCCTGCCAAGCTGGTTGAAAAAAAACTTATAACGGCTTCAAATTGCTTGGGCAGATAAATCGCAATTCGTTCAGATTTGCAAATCCCTAGAGACAGAATTGAATTTGCGAATGTAATCGTTTCAGCTTCAAGTTGCTTGTAGCTTAGGGATGCTTTTTTATGCTTAAGTGCTTTTTTGTCACCAGCCCATGCTGAGGTTTTAATAATGAGATCATGTAAAAGATAGGGCATAAGTTCTCTTTTTATAAATTAGGGCTTAAGCAAATTGTTTCATCAGTTTAACGATAAATTTATCGTAATCAACATGAGCGAGCTTGTTAATGCCTGCAGCCGCTTTTCTTCCGCCTCCGGTAGGGAATTGCCGACATAGCTCGTCGGCACCCGTTTTACTTTTTGCGGGAGCTCTTACGCTCACGAGCCATGAATTGTTACCAATATCGGTGAGCAAAGCATGTGCTCGTATTGGGTGGTTAATACTTAAGGTGTTAGCAAATACTCCGGAAACGCGCCTAGCCCATTTTTTATTGGGCAGCATGTATACTGCATATTTTTCTTTATCTATAATGGGTTTCAGGTTTTTAACTTTAGCCATATCTTCCTTGTAGCCGTTAACCAGTAAGTTAAAAGTGGGTTCGGTTGCAATGAAATCAAATGGATTTTTGTATTTAGCGATACATCTATAGAGTTTTAGTGGAGTAATATGTAAGTCGTGCAGGCTTGCTCCGTAAGCATTATAGTTGAGTAAGATGCCTAATTGTTTTAGCTTTTCCATGGACGTAGTATCTAACATTAACTGTTGCTCGTTAAGAGCGATAGCGCTGTTATCAAAATTATCGCCAAATGCTCCGACGATTGCCCAGGCGCTGAAACCTTGCTTAAGGTGTTGATCCACGATAAGGCTTGTACAGGTCTCTGAAGAAGTATTGATGTATGCTTGAAGGTGTTCGTGCCGAGGGATATCGCCTGCGAAGTGGTGGTCGAAATAATTTACGGTTGCGCCGCTAGCCAAGTGCTTGCTTAGCGGTTCTCGGTTTTTATCGAGCGAGAGATCAAATACATTTATTATATTTCCATCCTGAATCGGTATCTTATCCAGTAATTGAATGTCTCTTTTAACTCCGGTAATTAATGTGCTCTCGCAAGGATTGGCTAAGCGAAATTGATGTAATGCACAAATGCCATCGGCATCTCCATTAAATGCATCATAAACTTTATTTTTAATCATATTTAATTTTAAGTATTAATAAGTCTCAAGGATGCCGAATAGCTTGGTGTTAAGAGAGTGTTATCTAATGAAACCTAGTTTTTCCAGTTTCAAAATGATGCGTTGTGCTGCTTCGTCAGGAGAGCATTCTTCCGTTTTTATGACTAATTCAGGGTTTTCTGGTGTTTCATAGGGGTCGCTTATTCCAGTGAATTCTTTAATAATACCCTCTCGAGCTTTTGCATAAAGTCCTTTTCGGTCACGTTGTTCGCAGGTTTCTAGAGATGTGGCGATATGGATCTCTAAAAAACCGCCGACCGGCTTAATCATTTCTCTTACTTTTCGGCGTGTCGCCGCATAGGGGGCGATTGGGGCGCAAATAGCGATTCCGCCATTTTTGGTGATTTCGCTCGCCACATAGCCAATTCGTTCGATGTTAAGGTTCCTATGCTCTTTCGAAAAACCCAGTTCACTGGAAAGGTTTTTGCGCACGAGATCTCCATCAAGCAAGGTGACTCGACGTTTTCCTTGCTCTAAAAATTTGACTAATAATGCGTTGGCAATAGTTGATTTGCCTGAGCCAGACAATCCGGTAAAAAAAATAGTGAAACCTTGTTGGTGTTTTGGTGGATGTGTTTTTCGTAGTTCGGCGACGACTTTTGGGTAAGAAAACCATTCGGGTATATCCAGGCCTTCTTGCAAGCGGCGGCGAAATTCTGTGCCTGAAATATTAAGGGTTTTTTCGCCTTCTTTAATGTCGGTAATAGGGTGATATTCTGCTTTATCTTCGACGAATACCATCATTTGGAATGGAACCATTTCGATGCCTAGCTCGTCCTCGAATTTTTTCACCAAGTCTTGCGCATCATAAGGGCCATAAAAGTCCTCATCTTGACTGTTTTTGCCAGGGCCTGCGTGATCTCTGCCCACGATAAAATGTGTGCAGCCGTAATTTTTACGAATGATGGCGTGCCAAACAGCTTCACGTGGCCCCGCCATTCTCATTGCGAGAGGAAGAAGGCTTAGTTTTGTTGTTTGTGAGGGATATTGATCCAGAATATGCTGATAGCAGCGGACTCGAGAATAATGGTCTATATCGCCTGGCTTGGTCATGCCCACTACAGGATGGATCAATAAGTTGGCTTCTGCTTGTTGCGCTGCTCTGAAGGTAAGTTCCTGATGAGCTCGGTGCATAGGATTGCGAGTTTGAAATGCAACGATTCTTTTCCAGCCTGATTTGCTGAATTGATCGCGCAGTTCTTGAGGTGTGTTGCGTAGTTCATTGTAATCGTAGTGTGAGGGCGGTTCGATGCCTTTTAATTTTCCCCCGAGGTATACCGTGCCGGCTGTATCATGAAGGTAGGCAACGGCGGGGTGCTTCTTATCATCGGCGCCGAATACTAATTTTGCTTCGGTTGCTTTATCAGGCGTCCAAATGTCGGATACTTGCATGGTGGCAACCAGTACACCTTCTTCGTCTCGCAATGCGATGTGTTCGTTTGCTTTAATGGAGTTTGCGAACTCTTCAGAGACATCTAAAGTAATAGGCATTGTCCACAAAATATTATTGCTAAGACGATTGCTAGTTAGGACTGAATGGTAGTCTTTTTCTGCAAGAAATCCTTCTAGAGGAGAAAATCCGCCGCACAGCAATAATTCAACATCACATATTTGGCGATGCGTAAGATCCCATGATTTATACTCTTTTGCTTTGAGTTTTTCGTTCAAAGTGTCTTCAGCGGATAAATAGAGGTTCTTTAATTTTCCACCGTGGGGAGTAATTAGATTAGTCATGTTGTTTCCTTAAAAAATATGAGCTGTAGTTCGGTGTTTTGCTACTTAAAATGTTGGACGGCTATGATTTAGCGGTGTGGATTATAAGGTATCTGGCTTTTATGTAAAATTTATTTAGGATGTTCGACCGCATTGCCCATGAGCATGTTTCGTAACATTCTGGAGATTCTTGAAAAATAGGTGTTGACAGAAATTTGAAAGTGCGTAGAATTCGCCCTCCTTCAACGAGACCAAGCAAACACGTTAGGGGGGTCAACAGCCAAGAATGTTGTTGAGAGTGTTCTTTAATAAGGAAGAAGATCAAGTAATAAGAGTGGGTACTTGGGAAGATATTTTGCTGTATTGCAAAAG
>Ga0256830_1001071_pt1 | contig 19820 bp, 15 predicted proteins | sample 128326metaG_FD_190537 | JGI IMG/M metagenome (GOLD analysis project Ga0256830, IMG submission 190537) | Hydrothermal vent microbial communities from Lau Basin, Pacific Ocean - 128-326 | ecosystem: Environmental > Aquatic > Marine > Hydrothermal vents | place: Pacific Ocean: Lau Basin | collected... | reverse complement strand
ACCGGTGTCGCGGATGAATCCTCGGCCGGGGGGGACAGCAATGCCATTATCGCTTCCGGTTCCCCGATTACCGCCGACGTTTTCACCTTACCCGAAATGAACTTCACATTTCCTATGCCCAAACCCTCCGCGCTACGAGAAACCAGGCGATAATAGGCTCCCTGATGAAAAACATAGGCTGAGATATTCCCCGCTTCCGAATCCAATAAGGTATTTGTTACCGTTCCCATCCAGACCGGATTTGCGCCAAGTTCGGCAATTGATAATTTTAATATCCTGATGAAATCGGACCGACAGGAAACTATATGATACTGGTTTTCAACGGGTAACTGAATTTGTGCAAAAGTGACTAAATCAGCGGCACGACTCCCCCATTGTTGACGAACCCGCCAGGTTATGTAATCCCAGGCTTTGGTATTGCTGATCCCGGGCTCAAATTTCATACTGTCATGATAAACAAGATCATCTTCCAAAATAATGGTCGCATCATTACCGTCAATGGCAAACGTGTCGACGACCTGCCGTATTGCGGTACCCAACACCGCGTTTAATTCCGGTTCCTGGTTGATGATATCTTTTAAAGGATGTAAAAGGGGACGATAATAAAAATCAGTAACGAACGGCGCTTGTTTAACCCGTGTCCACTGGGCACAGAATATATGGGTGTTAGAAAATATGAAACTGATCACAAAGAACGATCAATCCCAACTGCGCGTTCCATCATCTATGTAACCATGATTCTGTGCTCGAAATTTAAAGATTAAATACCGAGGTTCTTCGTAAACATCGGTAATCGGGCTGCTGATCCGGATACCATTTTCTTTCAGTTTGATTTCATAAGGTTTGCCGGTCAGGGGACAGAAAAACGTGGAGGAATCCGGCATATAGGTTTCATAATAGGAAATAACTTCTTCTCTTTGCAAAGGGGTCTCTTCCAGAATTTTGCGGAATGATGGGTCAGCCTGTTTTTGCGGTAAATCTATTTTCCTTACATAGATCGTATCATATCGTGACGATTCTTCGGAATACACCAGGATCGTCACGGTAGTGTCGATGATTGTGTCGCGTCGTGTCTTTTGGAATCCGAAAGTGGTATCATATTCCACATCATATCCCTTGGGGATATTTACCGTGATACTATCCCCAAACAACGTCAATGTCTGCTCTCCGAGGTACGTGGAATCGGCAGTTAACGAATCGCGGATTGCATTCACCACATTCATAGCCCACAATCCGTTTTGCGTATAAGAATCTGTTAACTGTTCATAAAAATTCTCGATGTCGTATATATTTTGCATTCGGAAATGACTTTCATCCTCATACTTTGCTTCTTCATCCCATATTGCGACGGGGACATAAATTGTGATAACCATAAATATCATCGCTAATACGATGAGAAGCTCCAAAATATCAGAATAGCGCTGTCTCTTTTTTTCATCCATCCGTTTTATTTTCCCATTAAATCGTTATAAATGGTTTAATTCTGTCAAATGTTTTGGGCCCAACACCTTTAACTTTCAATATATCTTCAAGAGCTTGAAATTGTCCAAAATCTTCGCGAAAACGAATTATGCGTTCAGCGGTAACAGGACCAATCTTAGGTAGTGTTAACAATTCTTCCTTAGTTGCTGTATTAATATTAATGATTTCCGCTGAAAGTTCGATAGGATTTTCTACTGTCCCCCGTTTTTGGTTAAGCATTGATTTTTCGGTCTTTGAATCGGTTTTCTTCTGATCAAGCGACAGAAGGGAAGAATTCATCATATCAATTCGATTATCATTCAGGATTATTTTCTGTCGAGCGATGCCAATCAGCAGACCCAGCAACATACTGATCATCAGGAAGCGTATTACCAATTTCTCTTGTGAAGTAAAGAGGGTCATCAGATATCCATTTTCCTGAAATACGGTTTGACGCTTTTACTCAACTGTTCGAGTTCCGCATAAAGTTCTTTTTCTTTCCGTGACAATGATTTGGGTATATCGACCTGAATTTTCACCAATTGATCCCCACGTTGGCCGCCGCGTAATTTCGGATATCCTTTTCCCCGCATCCGCAATACCTGTCCCGGCTGTATGCCCGGTGGAATTTTCAGACTGGCGCGACCCTCGATTGTTGGTATCTCGATCGTGCTACCCATCACGGCCTTGGCTACCGTCAGATGTGCTTCAATCAGGACATCGCGTCCGCGGCGAATAAAATAGGGGTGTTCCTTTTCTTCAAAAAAAACGACCAGATCACCGGCATGAACACCCTTGCCGCCTTTATTCCCCTGTCCTTCCAGGGTCATATAATTACCTGAAGCAACACCGGCCGGAATATTTATTTTCAACGAGACTTTCTTCTTTTTAACCCCGCGTCCGCCACAATCGACACAGGGATTTTCAATCACCTCTCCTTCGCCACGGCATATGGGGCAATCGGTAACCATAACGGATTGCCCAAAAAACGTCCTTGATATCTGTCGGATTTGCCCGCTACCGCCGCACTGTTTACATCTTCCCGGTTGCGTACCCGGCCGGGCGCCGCTGCCATGACAGGTCTCGCAGGTCTCATAGCGCTTGATCTTTACCTGTTTTTCAACCCCTTTAAGAATCTCGAGCGGTTCCAGTTCGATTGTGATTCTGAGATCACGGGCTTTTCGTATATGCCTTCGGGTACGAGTTGATCTTCCACCGAAAATATCTTCAAAGGGATTGCGGCCGCCAAAAATATCTCCGAATTGGCTGAAGATATCATCCATTGACATATGAAACCCGCCATATCCCGTTTGTCCCGTATCTCCCAAACCGACGCCGGCATGTCCGAACTGATCGTACTGAGCCCGTTTCTCCGGATCATTCAGAATGGAATAGGCTTCGGCTGCTTCTTTAAACTTTTTTTCGGCTTCCTTATCACCCGGGTTACGGTCCGGATGATATTTCATGGCTAACTTGCGATAGGCCTTTTTAATATCATCTTCGGAGGCATTTTTACTTACACCTAAAATCTCATACAAATCCCTCATGGCTTATTGACGATGACCTTGGCGTGTCTTATTACCCGGTCCTTGTATCGATATCCCTTTTCAAAGACCTCCAATATTTCATCATCTCTCTTATCGTTGTCGGTCTTTACCATCATGGCATCGTGCTTTTCCGCGTCCAGGATCTCGCCCGGAGTACCAAACGGTTCCACCTGCGATTCCTGTAAAAATTTTTTCATTTTGTTCTGAATTAACTCGATTCCTTTCCGAATGGAGTCATCGACCTTTTCATTGTGGTTGTTATACGCTTCAGCCAACCGTTCCAAATCGTCAATAATCGGTAACAATTTTTTAATAATCGATTCACCTTCGTATTCCATCAGTTGCAATATTTCTTTTTCCTTGCGACGACGGAAATTATCGAATTCGGCTTTCAACCGAAGATGTTTATCTTCCAGTTCAGCCAACTTGGAGGTGAGCTCCTCAATCTTCTTTTTATCCGAGGAAACTCTGCGTTTCGTATGTTTTGTTTTCTTAACAGTTTGTTTCCGCTCAGTTGATTCGGATTTACGTTTTTGTTTGTCAGTAGACATTTGCCAGAATCTCCGTAATATTTCCCAAAATGGATTTAACCTGATTATACGGTAGGCGCGTAGGCCCCAAGACAGCTAACTGACCTGTAATTTCCTCAATTGAAAAACGCGCTGTTAATACCGAACAATGTTTTAATAAAGCGTCCTCGGTTTCTTCACCTATAAGGGTGTATTCCGTACCAGGCCCCGTGTGCGTGGATAAGAATTGAACAAAATAATGATTATCCAACGCGGTCAATGTCTTCCGCAAAACCTCAATCTCCTGAAACTCCGGATACGATAAGAGATGATTATACGGAGAGGTATAAATCATCCGTTCCTCTTCGATACTAAAATGATTATGGGGGTGCTGTAAAAGAATCTGAATGATTTCATGATCATAAACATCGGTGCCGTGCAATCTTTCCTCGAATGTATTCTGTATTTCCCCCAAGGTAAGCCCGATCAATCTTTCCTTAAGAATGGATGTAACTAACGATAATTGGTCGTTATCAACCGAAACCTCAAGATTCAATACTACCGAACGAATTAATCCTGAGGTCATCGCCAGTACCATCATCACCCGGTCCGAAGCTAAAGGCACAAGTTCTATATCCGTCAATATACTCTGCTCTACATCGGAGACAACCACGACTCCAAACAAATGACTCAGTTTCGCCAACATTTCAGCCGTGGCCTGCATTAATTCGTCAACATTGTTGGCCACTTTTGTCAATTCATTAATAACATCATTATAAACATTCGATGGCAAGGAGGTGTCCTCAATTAAGGCATCCACATAGAAACGGTAGCCGGCATCGGTCGGAATACGACCGGATGAGGTATGAACGTGGGTCAACAATCCCAGTGACTCAAGTTTGGCCAGACTGTTACGGATTGTTGCCGGACTAAACGGGAACCTGTGCCGACGCTTCAGAAATTGCGACCCGATAGGATGATAATTATCAATATAATCCTCTATGGTCGCCTTCAATATGGCGCAATCACGTTCTGTTAAATCATTGTATTTTGAATAATTCATGACTCAAAAATTAGAAGCTACTTCGATTCTCAGTCAAGAAGTGATTCCGTCCATTATGACGGACAAATTTGATGGTTTACAATACGCATATTTCTTCCTTTCTGTTTACCTGTCTCGATCCGGATAATATTTCTTTTACCGGTAATTTCACTACCATCTTATTTTGGCTTGATTAACGCCGGAGAAACAGATTATTCAGGCCAAGTATTTCGTCACCGTTCGGTAACCTGTCAGAAAAGCAATCAGGATTGCAAACCCCACCATTATCGCTCCCACAACCGGATCATATTGGATTCGCATATGAAATAATTTTTCCAGATAGGTATTCCCGGCATGGATAACACCAACCAATGCGACTAAAGCCAATCCCGCACCTATTAACCCCTGAAATATGGCTTCCAATAAAAATGGAATTTTAATAAACAGGTTTGTGGCTCCAAGCAACTTCAGGATTTTAATCAAATCCTGTTTGGCGTGAATGGTTAATTTAATCGTATTTGCGATTATAATAATTGTTAATAATAAGATAATAATTACCGCAATACTAACACCACGTACAATTTTTTGGTAAAAATTTTCAATTCGCCTGATCAGGCGCCCTTGATAATTCACCTGGTCAACACCATCAAGGGATTTGATTTTGGAAATAAGGGGTCGTATATCAACCGAATCGGGCTGTTTGCGATTAATATTCACAACACAACTGGCCGGTAATGGATTGTATCCTAGTATGGCAACAATATCTTCACCGAATTGATCTTTAAATATTCGAAGGGCATCCTCTTTGGTAATTAAAGTCGTCGAACGAACGCCGGGTATTTCCTTAATTACACCCATTATTTTCCGGGCTTGTTCATTGGTGACGCCAGCTTTAAAAAATACCTCAATTTTATATTTGGTACGCAGATATTCGATCAAATAATGCGAGTTCTGGGTAATAACAAATAACGACCCGATTAAAAACAACGTAATGAAAACGGAAAATATCGCGGTAATCGCAGTGAGTTTATGCCGCCACAAATTTCTAACACCTTCGGAAATTAAGAATGCCAGTTTATCCATCACCCGTTCCGAAGTTTTCCGTCCCGCATTTCAATGATCGGGTGCCCACGGCCTTTGATGAGATTGTAATTGTGGGACGCCATCAAAATTGCCGTCCCTTCCCGATTAATTTGCTCCAATAAGTTTACCAACTCAAACGAGGCGATCGGATCCAAATTACCGGTTGGTTCATCGGCCAAAATAATTTCCGGGTCTTTTATCAACGCCCTTGCAATGCAGGCACGTTGTTGTTCGCCCCCTGACAATTCTTCCGGATACTGTTTCTCCTTATTTGTTAAGCCCACTTCTTCCAAAATGCGATAAACACGTTCCTCAACCTCATTCCTTGGTATCCCGATGATATGAAGAGGGATCGCAACATTTTCGAAGAGATTACGGTCATTCAGCAAGTGATAATCCTGGAATATCATTCCGATCCGACGTCGCAAAAATGGTATTTTGCGACGCTTCAATTTCGCTACATTGGTTCCCAATATCACAATTTTACCGGAATCCGGGTACAGATCCATATAGATTAATTTCATGATCGTAGTCTTGCCCGAACCGGTAGGACCGATCAAAAACGTAAACTCGCCCGGGTCAAGATTGAAGTTGATATTCGTAACGCCACTCCCATTGCGGTATGAATAGGAAACGTTTTTGAAGGAAATCATGGACAAAATCTAAAGTGAGTTGCCCGGTATTGCCAATAATCTATCCGTATAAAAAAAATTATTAAATAATACTCGTAGATACGCGCCCGACCGATAGTGTATTATGACCCCCACCATTCATCCTAACGGTTGAACAACAACCAGATGAAAAGGATATAACCAAGCACCAGAATCGAAGAGGCCCAACGGGGGATTGGTTGTTTGACCAGGCTTAAAGGTATCAATACCAAACCGAAACCGATCATAAAAGGCACCTCCAAATTCATGATCTTGTGTGGACATCCCAGGGGCTTAATCAGGGCTACCAATCCAATGACCGATAGAATATTAAACAAATTGGAGCCGATAATATTGCCGATTGAGATCGCGCTTTCTTTTTTAAAGGCGGCCACCAGGGAGGTCGCAAGTTCGGGCAGCGAAGTTCCGAAGGCCACTACGGACATGCCGATCACAACCTCGTTCACGCCCAATAACATTGCCATGGCCATCGCCCCTTTTATAAAGAGTTCCGCGCCGAAGTATAAAAAGAAAATTCCACCGAGCAGGACCAGAAGTGCCATCGCCAGCGATTTAAACTGTTCCGGTTCGGCCTGGACCGGACCGGGAGGATGTTTGACGCACGACCATGTATACACGATAATACCGATAAATAAAAGGCCCCCTTCCCACCTGGCAATGTAATTGTCCATAAGAAAAAGAACAAATACCACGCAAACAAATAAATAAATAAAAATATTTCTCTTAATCGCACTAAAACGGATGGTAATTGGAAAAATAAAAGCGCTTAATCCCAACACCAAACCGACATTGGCTATGTTGGATCCGATTACGTTACCAATGGCAATGGGCGAATGATCCTTGAAAGCGGCATCCAGACTTACTACCAGTTCCGGCAACGAAGTGCCGAAAGCAACGATTGTAAGTCCGATTATCAAAGGTTGGATTCGAAATTTACGGGCGACATAAACCCCACTTTTGACTACCCAATCCGCACCCAAATACAATAATATGGTGCCCGCAACAAGGTAACCAAAACTGGTAATCATCGTGAGTATAAATTATTTTTATGAATGAACTCCCAAACAGGCTGGGTAACCATATACCGAATAGTTTTATTTTCCCGCCAACGTTGTCTGATCGTGGTGGAAGATATTTCAATCCGTGGAATATTGGCGAACTGTACTTTTTCCATAATCCCGCGGTCAATCGAGCTTGGTTTGAATCCCGGGCGCAAAGCAACCAGAACCTGGCATTCTTCCAGGATAGCGTACGGATCTTTCCAGGTATGGAATTTTTTTAATGTGTCGCTGCCGATCAGGAAATATAATTGGGCTTTCGATAAACCCAGCTTCTTTTTGACTGTTCTGATCGTATCAATGGAATAGGAAATACCACCGCGGCGAATTTCAAGATCCGATATCTCGAAATTCGGATTATCGGCCACAGCCAACTCCAACATTTTAAGCCTCTTGTCGACCGGCGTAACATCCTTTTTATCCTTATGCGGAGCATGGCAGGCCGGAACGAATATTATCTTATCAAAACCTTCCGCTTCACAAACGGTTTGGGCAATCAGCAAATGGCCGATATGAGGCGGATCAAACGTTCCGCCAAATAAACAAACTTTCATTATTTGCGTTTTCCCACCTTTTCCCCGGCTTCCGAAATATAACGTTGAGCCTTTTGGCGCAATTCCGGGGAATTTATTCTATCTTTATTCTCCGCATAATATTTCTGCGCTGCTTCCACATTTAAATCCAGACTGTAACATCTGATGATCCCGACATGAGCTTTCGGAGCATAATCGGTGTCGTAATATTTTGTCAATAAATCTTCAAAAGCCATTATCGCGGAATCATAGGCCCGTAATTTTATATAGAGGATCCCTGTTTCATAGGCCTTTTTGGCCAATTTATTCCGCAAAGCGGCAATATCCTTTTCCGCTTCCTTTCTATACTCCGAATCGGGATAATCTTCAATAAATTCCTGAAGTTTATCCAGGGCCTTTTCGGTATAAGATTGATCGTGGTAATATTTTGGCGATTCGGCAACGTATGATTCGCAAATCCGCCAACGAGCTTTTTCGACATACGGACTAAACGACATTCTCCTGATTAAGCGATCATACTCCGCTATTGCCAGAATATACTCTTTATTAAGGAAATAGGACTCACCCAAGTAAAACTGGGCATCATCTCCCAATTCCGTGTGCGATCCACTCAACACAACATAATTAAACTCTTCCTGGGCGCGCAGATACTTTTTTTTCTTTAAATATTTCATTCCCCGCTCGAAACGGGTGGTCACATCCGATTCATCCCTGGGTTTGTTACCGGCACAGGCTAAAAATAGGACAACAAAAACGAACATTAAGAAATTTTTCATTTTTTAACTGACTTCAGTAAATAAGTTATATATCGAATTATTTTACCACCTGACGACCAGCGCAACCCCACCTACCCCATAGGGTGATTTGCGGTCGTAAATCAAACCGACATTCGTATCAACCGATTTTTCTTTGCGGCTCTTTTTCTGCGATGACCAGATGGCATCCAGAGCGCTGAAAACATGATTGAACATAATAGCGCTTACCGCATATTTGGCCATGGTTAAAAGGTTATTGCTGTTGAAGCGCATGTTAAGGTATTTCTTCTTATTTTTTGTGAGGATGATATATTCCGTCGAATCACCCACGTCTTTCGCGGTGACATCCCATGTCTCGGTGAAATCATCCCAACCCCCGGCAAATTGATCATACTTACCTATATTCTCATAGAAATCACGATCACGTACAACCGTCACTTCGCTGCTGTATATCCAATCCGGAAAGGACACTAAGGAATCGGAACTTACAAATTCGCTAAACTGCTCCGCTAATGAACCGCTTAGATGCAAAATAAGTTTATGCCCACCATCCAGACGAAAATCGCTAACGTTATGGAGATTACCCCAGGGAGGAGGTTGGGTGGTGTTTATCACCCAGTTGGATAACGACCAATGATCATCCGCAAATTTTTCATAATCCTCACGTATTTTGTTTGCTTTTTGAGTCCATTGCCAATAGCCCACGATTCCGGCCACTTCGATTCCCGCAAAAAGGGTTGTTTTCCACCACGGAGATTTATTGTACAATTGCCCCAATCCGGGCACGATCAAAGACATTAACATCGGCCGGGCAGGGTACACATTTACTCCGGCGGACGTATCTGTCAACGCCGTGACCGTATCCGGTCCACTTCCGCTAAGGAACATGTCCGCGGAATAAGTAAGCATCGTATTAAAACGGCTATCGTAATTTGACAACAGCCCGGTCCCCGATAAGAATGAACCAAGGAGCATGAAACTTAAAATGAAATATTTCACGTTCCTAAAACCCGAACAAAACAGACAAATAGAATCTGTTTTCCTGACCATATTTATATACATTTCCGTTAACCTCTTTAGTGAAAGCGTTCAGTCCTCGATGAAGTTCCAAACCAATGGCGGTTGGGAAGTTATAAAAAGAAAACCCATTAAATCGCCATTGAATTCCTACCGATTGTTTTAAATGAAAATCCCCGCTCCAGGCATCTCCGGCCTGATACAGAAACCCCAAAACACTGTTTTGCAATATGAACCAACCCAGGGGAATATTTTTTTCCTCGAATAAAGGGATACGAAAAGCCATCCTGCCAATAGCCATGCGATTGCCTTCAATACTGTAGAAAGGATATCCCTGAATTCCGACCAGCCCCCCGCCAAAAAAATTAAAGAATGAATCGACCTTGGTATTTGACATCCAACCGAACATGGATTCCATGGATATTGTCCAGCGATCCGTTTTCGGGATTTCCACGTGTAATTCACCATCTAATGAAAGTCGCGTCAGATTATTTGCCGGTCCGTATTCCTCAACCAGTGTTCCGGCATCGGACAAATTCAAGCCCTCAATGAAGTCATTTTTTTCGTACGCTATGTCCATCGCGATTTTGAATCCGTTGGAAGGATTTATATCTCCGTCAAGACGCGGTTTCATCGCGGTTGTTTCCCACCGTAAACCGCTGATTAACCCCCGGTAATAATCATAAGCAACCCCGGCTTCCAACGGTTGCCCGACGATTCTTTCTTTGATAAAAGCGCGATACCTTTGCCATGTCGTATAAGCTTCGAGGGAATGGATTCCGAAAATGGGAAATCTTAATCCCCCGCGGAACTGGATTAATCTGAACCTTAAATTATCATCCAACTCGTAAACGGAATAAAGGTTATTTTCCGTAATATTGCGGGTTAGATAATAAGTTTCCAAAAATAACGTGGGATAAAACCGTTTGAATTCAAAAATGAAAAACAGATCCAAATCTTTGATCCTATTTATCGATGCACCGCCAAAAACCGATAAACGGTCAATAATCTCACTGGAATAAAAATAGAACCCCGGCTTGAGGGTACCGTAGTCGACCATTAGTTTGGGCAGTATGAACATGGAAGGGAAATTGTCTTCGTAAGGAACTGCTTTTACCGTATCCTGATCGACAATGGGCGCATGCAGATTCAGATTATGTTGAAAATACGTGGGGCTATACCCTACCGAACTTTCATCAATCAACCGAATCGTGTCGATTAACGCGATCTTATATCCGCCATCCTCATATAGGGCATATATTACCCGACCGTCACGATTAACATCGGGCATAAATGCCCCGCCCAAAACATTTGTGAAATAACCTTGCGTACCGGTCGTTTCATCAAGGTAAAAAAGATTGAAAATACCGCTTCGGTCATCGGAATAAACCAATTTTCCATCGGTGGATACCATGTTGCGTTCATCCCACGGAGAATTATCCAAAAAATCTCCCCAAACGGAATCATTTAACGATACGTAACTGATATTCCGAAAATGGTTATATGTATTATCGAAAAACAACCGCCCCGATTTTATGTCATACGAGAGGGAATGAATGATCCGCCGGTCCTGAAAATCCGTTAACTGCTTGATAGCCTTATTATCCAATTCCATGATTGATATATTTTGCACACCACCGAAAGTGGAAATGTACGCCAACGCGCTGTCCGACCCAAGATATACCGGTGAAAAGGCGCGTGCTCCTTTCGTCAACCGGGTCTCCTTTTCACTCGGAAAATCATATTCAAACAACTCGTAAAACCGGGAACCGGTTTTTTCCGGTATCTTGGGTTTCTTGCTGTAGTAAATTTTATCACCGCCCGGATGCCAGGCCGGAGCGCTGTGAACTCCCTCCGCTATTTTCTCTTCCGTGTTATTTTCCAAATCATAAACAAACAGGTCGGTTTGACCGAAAAAGTCATTCTCCTTATTGGAGAGGTAAGCAAATCGTTTTCCGTCCGGGGACCATTTGGGATACAAATTCGCGGTTCCGTCGGCAATCAGAATGTTCCCCTTAACCTCATCTTTCTTAATTGACCCGGTCAGGAAATCGTATCGCTTTTCAAGCGTGGCCTTAAAATCGGCGTACAGTTGGTTTCCCGAAATTCCGATTGCCCGTTTTATCGCCTGGTTGATCGAGAATTGAAACGGTTTCGATAATTCCTCCATAATTTTTTTCAATTTTTCCGGACCGTATTTAACCGCTATGTATCGCGATAACGCGAAACCGGCGTTATAGGTCGACTCATTCCCGATCCCTTTCTTCCCAAACGTATTCATTTCCGTGAAAGAAAGCAGATTGTCATGCAAAACGCGGTCCCGGAGAATCATATCCCGGTGTGTGTCCCAGGTATCCCAGTCGGCTCCCTCGTACATGTACTGGGCCACCCCTTCCGCCAGCCAGGGCGGGACCACCACGCCGGGCAGGGGATAACTGACCAGCGTATTGGGGAATCCGTACAAAACATCCTTGCGCTTCTCTTCTTCGTATCCCATCCATTGGAAATAGGCGCCCGGGAACGTTAATCCGGCTTTCATGGCCTTCTGTATCGAAACAATATGCGTGAATTCATGGGTAACCACGCTTTGCAACCAGCGATGACTTCCCCGTAATTCATAATCCAGCGGTGAGGCCCAAATATAAATTTTATTGTCATAATAATAAGCGGCGCCGTTGGAATAATCATCCGTATCAATAAAAATCAGATGGGTTTTGCCGGGAGGTTCGTAGTCATACAGCGCCGTTACCCGGGAATAAATCTCTTCGGCGACGGTGGCGCCTTCACGCGCGGCGCCTTCCGTCTCATCGTGGAAATGAATTTTAAAATGTTCCGTTTCAAACGTCTGCCAATTCAATTCAGGGTGGTTATATTGGACCTGGGCCGACGCAATTGACAACAGCCCAAAAAAGAGGGCTACCCGATAACGGCAAAAAGAAGATATGGGTTTGTCCCCCGAGGAAAGCCGATCAAAACAATGATTCATTCAATCCTTTTCCTGGCACTCGGCAATAACCAAACACGACCTTAATGAATAATTCCGATCTTGAGGGTTTTCGATTCCGAAACAAGTCCCTTGCTGGCCGTGACTATCGCAAAATACACTCCGGAATCAATATTGCTTACATCCCATGCCAATTCGTTGAATTCTCCCTGTGTCAGGTCCCTATTGACCAAATCCTTTACGAAATAGCCGGCCAGATCATAGATTTTTATTTCAATTTTTTCAGCCGCTTCCACAAATACGCGGATAATAACTTTCCCCTCCTTCGCGGGATTGGGGTAGGCATACGTTCTTTTCCTGTTCATCAATGTCGTCGACGGAGTCGGATAATCCGGCAGGACCACACGCATGTTGCGAAGATTCAACGTGTTCCCCTGCTTCACGGGCCACTCATTACCGTTTTCCACGCGGACCGAATCAAACAACCAGATGTTCGATTCGGTTACGATAGCCGACCTCCCTCTGAAATCAGTGACCATTCGTAACGCACTCCCCCGGGGATTGACAAAATGGTAAACCTGATTACCTTGCCAATCAAACACCAAAACCTCCCCTTCCCGATTCTGGGTCACTATTTCGGGAAAATCATCCCCAAAGAGATTCCGGGCTAAAATGATGGGTTGAAGATCCGAAACTACGGGGAAATTTGTTACCAACGTTAAATTGGAATTGAAAGCGTACAAATCCCCTGAAGAGGTGGTCGCAAGAAATTCCACTTTCCCGTCCAAATCCAAATCAATCGGCGCGATGTCCGTAAATACCGCTTGTCCCTGATACCATACCGGCGATTGCCCCCCGGTAAATAAAGCAACATTACCATCATTGTCCAGAAATCCATCGGTTGTTTCTATCTGATCTCCGTAATCAAAGGTAGCCCGGACCGTTTTTTTAACATTATTACTATCATCATCGGACAATGACCAGGCGACCACCGAATCACGATCAATCATGTAACCGAAATCGGTGGAATTAACAAACACGACATCCTTTTCCCGGCTGCCATAAACCCGTGCCAGGGTGTCCAGAGCCAGGGTCCGATTCCAGGATAAGGTAAAAGTCGATTGATCGGGAGAATAATTAAAGGCGTTTACGTGAACCGAATCAACTTGTTGTGATACATATAGCAAAGTCTTATAGCTTGAATCGTAATTGGTGGTCAGGAGTTGGTACGGTTGATCGGGGAGAAGGAAAAAGGGGTGTTTCACCAGCGTATCGGTCGGGGACCACCACAAGGAGTCGCCCCCGCCGATAATTTCGGGGACATGATCGCCCGTAAAATCTTCCAAGAAATACAGATGTAATGTCGTATCGGGAAATCCGTCCGCCAGGAAAGTATTGGTCACAACAAATGTCATGGTATCACCGGGGAGACTGATGTCCCTGATCGCCAGGTAAGAGGCGGCGCCGTTATTGGAACGCGTATCGGGAAACGTGTAGGGACTGAATTCCGGGGCGTCGCCAAAATCGGGATTCGCCCGTTCATACTCCGGATTGCCCTTAAACCACATATCTCCGAAATACCCGCTGGACGGGTCAGCGAACAGAAATATCGACGGATACCCTATATCCTGGGCACCGTCCGCCTCTTCCAGGTCGATCCCCCGTCTTTCGCGGTTACGGTTGATCGTGTAGTCGCTTATTCCGGCTTGAATAGCCGATTCGTCGATATGCCAAATCAACAAACCCGAAGCCGGCAGTCCTAAATCATAATCAGGAATCCCGACTACAACTCCATTGGGATCTTTTACGACTTCCACTTCATCGAACAGTATTTCAACCAGCGGCGGGTAGCGTTTGGTTTCTTCATAAACGGCGTAACGAAGGGAGTCGATGTTGATTTGCTTACGAATCCAATTGGTACGGTTTTCGACCAGGTAATATTCATCATCGTCGATTTCGATTTTGACACTGGTTCCGACAGGTATTGCCGGGATCCGGACCGATTCCGTAGGCTTTACCACTCGCGGTTGTTCCCAACCGGCATAGATTCGTGACCAGGCATCCGGTGGTGATGGGATCAGGCCTCTTCCGTTGTTCGAGCCCTGATCCATCAGGCCAAATACACCGATGCCGCTCTCGCCGGTTTCGGTATCCCACAACGGAGGCAAACCCATGGCGAAACCGATCATCAAAGCAAACGTACCGGTAAGGCCATATTGGTAATCGCAGGGTTCACCGGCCTGTTTAAAGATATCCCCCGCTTCATCAAAAAACAGATGATTTTGAGTTTCAGGAAGAATAACACCGTCACGGATGACTTGATCTCCCGCTTTAATACCCGCGTTGCCGAAATAATTAAATATCATATCCGGATCCACATAGGTTGAAGGAATATCTTCCGGTGTCGGGTCCAGAAACGGGAGCGAAAAATCCTGACCGATCCCGGCATGAAAAACAACGACCAGATCGTAAACGGAAAAATCGATTGAATCCCGGGTATACGCGGCGTAAACGGCATCTCTCAACAAAACGGTAATCAGGGAATCGTATTGTTCATCAGCGCCGTAAGGGTGGTAATAAGTCATGGGATTGGCCAACCAATAGCTGGCTGTGTCATTTTCCGGATATACGGTTGAATTGTCCGTGTCCAGACCGAATTTTCCATGCGAAACCGAACGGAAATAGTGATCGACCGCTTTGATCTGGGATTCAAAATAGGCCCGGTCGTGGGGCGGCGGATCGATTGTATAAACAGAACAAACATTGGCACTTTCCAATAAAAACGTACCCTTGCCACTCGTACCGGGCGAGTCGTCCGCCTGGAAAGAAACCCGCAAAGCGGCGATACGCAATTCACCACGCACCTCGGCTGATAATACGGACAGACCAATAATTAAACAGGAAATAAATGCCCTGCGAAAAGTGGGTAGCATATCACCTCAAAGAGTGGGTTAAACAGAACTGTTTAAAATTCCCAGTTCAAAGAAAAGCGCATGGTGTTGGAAAGAGGGTGTCCTACCGGGCCGGAAGTATACCCAAAATCAAAACCGTATCCGGCAAAACGAATGCCGATTCCGAAAGTCGGATTAAATATTTTACCGGTTTTATCAAACAGGTAACCGGCACGCAGCGCGAAGTAACTGGAGTACCAGTATTCAATTCCGACATTATGAACCAATTTATCGATTTCATTCATTATCGTTCGATCTTTGCCGCTACCAACCTCTTTCTGACCGAATTCATTATATTTTCCCCAACCGGGATCACCGGGTTTACCGGGAGTGGGAATAATTTCTCCTTCTTCGACATCGATTTTACCGTTGCCATTTATATCCTGCCAATCATAACCGCCGATAATTCTATCCGGATCATTCCCGGTAGTAGCCATATCGATGTCCCCACCTAAAAGCCAATCATCGACCCAGGATGTAAATATAGCCAAATAAATGGGATCGGTATGCGCGGTTTCCCGTTGGCCCTTTTTATTAAACTCTGAATTTCTATCCGACCTGTTACCAACATCGTCGTAACCACCGATATAACCGTCGCCGTCCCAATCCATATCCGGATACGAGGCTACCAACAACTTATTCACGTCATATACAATATTCAGTTTATTGTATTGGCTGTTGATAAGATAATAATTCAGGCCCAGGGTCAGGTTGGTTGGTTGGGGATCCGCCTGTGCCGGGTCAATAAATGATACCTTAGGACCGATATTGGTTACCGTAAGTCCCAGGGTTAACCGGGGCGATAAAAATTCTTTCCTCAGGTAACCAATATCAAACCCGAAGTCGGTTGAAGTCCCTTTACCTTTTTCGGCCCCGGCGCCAAGCTGCACCAAATGTTGATAGGAAACTTTTGCGTTTAACCCCAGTGAAGATTTGGGTGACAACAGGGCGCTGTAAGAAAGGGTAACGGCCAACATATAACTGGAGAACTTTCCAAGATAATCGTCCGCTGATTCGCCCATCCGAATTTGCTCACCAAGGTTTAGGTAAACGACATGTCCGCCGATCGTGCCCAAACTGGGAACCTGACGTCGAAAGGCTATGAAATTATAATATATATCATCAGCCAAATTGGGTAACCAATTCACACGCATCAGAGCCAGCTCGGAACCTTTTAGAAAACCCAAACCGGCAGGATTCCAATAACTGGCATAGGCATCATCGGCGACCGCCACCTGTGCTTCTCCCATGCCTCCCGCGCGTGCTCCCGGGGCAATCAGCAAAAAGATCGCTCCCGCCTCGCTCTGCCCACTCACTTGATTGGCCAACGTTAAGAGGACCAATGCGCTTAGTACCTTTAATCGCTTCATTTAGTTAACTCCTAAGAAGGTAATATGATATTTCCGGGGAATTCCCCAATATTTGGTGATTACGTGTTAGCGATTTTCGATACATTGCTCCTCTAATTGCTGGCGAATATATTCTGGGAGTTTGCCTTCAGTCAAGTAATGTTTCAAGTAAGTGATGGTTCCCACTTTCATCGCAACGGATACTCACGGTTCATATTTATATCATTACCTTAACAGACCCAGGGAAATAATCGGGATGTAGGTAATGGCCAAAACAGCCAGCAAGCGAACGAAGAAAAAAGGCAGCGTGGCTTTATATATCGTGGGCATACTCTTATCGAATCGATAGGCGGACAGAAAAAGATTCATCCCAACCGGCGGTGTTAAAAATCCTAATTCAAGATTCGCAATGAAAATCACGGCGATATGTACCGGATCAATTCCAAAATAAGCTCCCAACGGCGCGATGAGGGGCACCACTACGATAATGGCTGAAAATATATCCATTAAACAACCAACCAATAGCAATAAAACGTTCAGCATTAATAAGAAGACATATTTCGATGTGATCGTGGCTTTCACCCAGGCCAATAATTTGAAAGGAATTTGAGCATCCACGAGGTAACTGGTTAAACCCATGGCAACACCCAAAATAATCAACACGCCGCCGATCAGGGTGGCGCAGTCAATGACTATCCGCGGCAATTCATTAATATTCAAATCTTTATACAGTAAGGCTTCAACAATAAATACATAAACTACGGTTAAGGCCGCTGTTTCCACCAAAGTCGTATATCCGCCGAAAACACCAAACAGAATGAATAAGGGAATAATCACTTCCCATTTTGCCGCCCATAAACTTTGATAGACATCTTTCAAATTAAGGGGGGTCTTTTTGATGTGTTGGATTTTCCCCTGGTACACGGCCCAGGCGGAAATCAAGACCACCAGCAAAGTTCCCGGTATGATACCGGCAATAAAAATATCTTTCACCGACACACCGGCGGTAACGCCGTAGATAATTGCCGGTAAGCTTGGCGGAAACAACAATCCCACCGAACCCGCCACCGTGATCAATCCCAGGGTAAACAATTCCGAATATCCCTCTTTCCGCAGCAAGGGGTACAAAAGTCCCCCCAATGCCAGAATGGTTACCCCCGATCCTCCGGTCAGGGCGGTAAAAAAGCCGCACAAAATAACCACTATAACCGGAGTTCCCCCCGGGATCCATCCGAACGATGCCCGGAAAACATCCATCATACGTTTCGAAGCGTTGCTTTCGGCCAGAATATATCCGGCTAATGTGAATAACGGAATGGTCGGTAAGGTCGGAGAAACCACGATCCGGTAGGCTTCGGCGGGGATGGACGAAATGGGCGTGAAGCCATTCCAGAAGAACAGAATCGCCAAACCACCTAATCCGACAAATATCGGAGCCCCGAAAAATAACGATGTCAAAATAACAACCACTCCAGCCCAGGAGATCCACATCATTCCCTGAAAAGTCCCGGTAGCGCTGATCATGATCCAGATAAATGCCGCTATTACCATAGATGCCCGGTACAGTCGACCCTTCGCGCTGTTCAAATAAATTTGCAAGGCGATCAAACCAAATCCGACAGGCATAATGCCCTGGGCAAACCAACGCGGAATATTGGGGGCGATATCAATGGGGTACAAAAATTCCCACTTGACGAGAATGATACTGCCCCACATTAAAAACAGGACAATAATAAACGAGACCGTTTTTGCCAGCCAGCGACCGAAATGGAAAGTCGGATCAAATGAAAATAGCGGACGTGTGGTTAATGCCAATAATTTATTTTGACGGGTGGCCAAAACAGCGCCTAAAAAACCAATCCACAATGTCAGGTGCTGAACGATTACCGGTGATGCCGGTATTCCCATGCGATTAAAGAGCCGCGAGATGGTTTCAAGAGCGGGGAGAAAAGTAAGGGCAAAAAAAATGGTCAGGGCCAAAATATCCTCCCCCCAATGCAACCTGTCCACTAAATGGGCGTTTATCCTTTTTTTAGGCATTTATCATCGTTTTTTCATCCGATCAAGTCGATCTTTCTCATTTTTTAACTCAATGACTTTATCGAACATTTCTTCGGGCACAAATGATCCGCGGATATTCGGATACCATGATCGAATATATTTATGCCAATATGCCAGTTCTTTTTCGGTCGGATGATAAACAATCAATCCATGTTTTTTCATGACATCGATTGCTTCCTGGTCTTTGAATCGATTTTGGGCCTGGTGCTCGGCGCCAACTTCCTTGGCGATTTTTAACATAATTTCCTGATTCTCCGGACTGATCCGATCCCAGACCCGTTTATCAATGATCGTTGCGGCGGTTAACAGACCCCATTTCATGTCCATCATGTGATTCGCCACACCAAACCACTGCATGGACAACGCGACCAGGGGATTGGTTCCTACGGCATCGATCAACCCGGTCTGGAGTCCGGATAAGACATCGATGGAAGCCAGGGGAATCGGATGAAAGCCGCCGCGTTTCCATAATTCGGCGGTCTTAAAATCCCCGGCCCAGGTAAAAATGCGCATTTTCTTTAAATCTTCAGGATATTTTATGGGCTCACGGGTAAACCAATACGCCCATCCGACATCGGCCCAATAGAGGAGTTTAAACCCGTTCTTTTCGATACCTGCCACCAGGTCATCGGATATCCTCTCCCGGATCCAATCAACATCATCATAATCGTCGAATAACAGGGGGATGATAAAGGCGAACACATCGGGATTCAATTCGGACAATCCCTCGGTGGTAATTGCGGCGGCCTGGATCTGTCCAATACGCATCTTCCGTATCATATCCCGCTCATCACCGACTACCCCGCCCGGATATATCCGTAGGATGATTTGGCCGTTTG
>Ga0256830_1001070_pt1 | contig 19861 bp, 23 predicted proteins | sample 128326metaG_FD_190537 | JGI IMG/M metagenome (GOLD analysis project Ga0256830, IMG submission 190537) | Hydrothermal vent microbial communities from Lau Basin, Pacific Ocean - 128-326 | ecosystem: Environmental > Aquatic > Marine > Hydrothermal vents | place: Pacific Ocean: Lau Basin | collected... | reverse complement strand
TTGGAAGCGTATGGGTTGGAGCCTTCGACTCCTCAGCGGTGTCCGAGATCGTGGCAGCCAAGGGCGAATTGACCCCTGTTGCAATTATGGCTATCGGTTACCCTGGGGAAGAGCCAGATATAACTCCTAGGCGCCCATTGAACGACCTGGTGCATGAGGAGAAAATAGGAAGGCCATGGAGTTCCACATCAAGGCATTAAAGGGGATTCTCAGGGCAAGACTCTTTTCGCCAACGCCTCTTGTGCTCTGTCACAGGGTAAACTATGAATGCAATCTAAGGTGTGTTTTCTGCCCCTTCTGGAGAATCAAAGAGAAGAACCCGGTGCTAGAAAAAGACGAGGTCTTCGACATAATCTCCCAGGCCTCCGAGATGGGCGCTGTCATGTACAACATCTGGGGAACGGAGCCGCTGCTGCGGAAAGACCTTCCCGAGCTCCTGGCATATGCCAAGGATAACTCCATGAGGGTGGCTCTTATCACCAACGGGGTTCTCCTTGACGAGAGGCTGGATGAGTTCTCAGATTACTTAGATTACCTCATAGTCTCTATGGACGGGATAGGAGAAACCTACCGCAGGATAAGGGGGATAGACGCCTATGCAAAAGTAGTCAAGGGAATAGAATCTGCTGCTGCTCTGGGGGTGAAGACAGGGATAAACTGTGTCCTTTGCAGGTATAACCTGGGGGAGGTGGATTCCCTGGTTCACCTATCCCAGCGTTTAGGCGTGACCATAACCTTCGAGCCTGTCCACCCTTTATCGGGAGTTCCAGAGTACGAAGACCTCAGAGTCAGCGGAATCAAGGAGTACCGCGAAGCCGTTGATAAGATCCGGGCCCTTAAAAGAAAGGGCTACAGGATAGGCAATTCGTACATATATCTTGAGCTAATGAAAAACTTCGTTCCAGGAAAAAACAACTACCGCTGCAGCGTGGGGAGATTTCTTCTTTTGCTGGAGCCAGACGGCAGAGTAAACATCCCTTGCTCAAAGTATGGGTGTGTTGGGACTGTAAAGGAGGCCACCCTCCCTGAGATCTGGAGTTCTCCATTCGCCGCCGCTAACAGAGAGCGGAGCAGGGGATGCAGCGAGTGCCTCTTCTCTGGATTCGTGGAGGCTTCTCTTCTTTACGACCTCAGGCTGGGGGCCGTGATTAATTTTTTAAGGGCTATTCCATGACTTTTTTCTTTACGAATATCTCGCTGGCAATATCCTCGTCCAAGGCCAGGTCGGTCTCCCCAACCCTTATTACGTAGGAGGGCTGTTTTTGGTGAAGCTTGACTGTGCTCCCGGGGACGACACCTAGGGAGCTGAGCTTATCCAGACGTGCGTGCTCCTTAGGGGCTATGAATGTTATCCTTCCCTCTTCTCCCGGCTCTAGCTCTTTCAGGGGCATTACCAGAGGCTTCATCTTCTTTGTAAATCTGGCGCAGCACTTCCCCTTAGGAATCGGGTTGCCGTGAGGACATAGGGGCGGATGACCGAGGAATGTGCAAACGCTCTCAGTAACCTCCGGGCTAAGAATGTGCTCAAATTTGCAGGCTTCTGCATGGATAAACTTGTCCTCAAGTCCGAGGACGTCGGAGAACAGTCTCTCCGCTAGTCTATGACGGCGGATAATGCCTCTGGCCATGGTTCGGCCCTTTTCTGTGAGGGATATCCTTTCTCCAGATATTTCCACCAGGCCTCTTCTCTCCATCTCCTCGAGGGCTTTTTCAGCATCCTCTTCCTCTGTATCAGCCAGCACCGAGTTCAGGCTATCATTTCCTGTTTCACTCAGAGTCCATATCAGCTCCAAGAGCTCATCTATCTTGTTTTCTCCAACATCCTTCATTCACAGAGTCACCTCCAGGCTGCGCAGCACAAAGTTCACTATCCCACCAACCAGGAAGGCGAAGGGAAAAATGAACCCTACTATAGCCATAGCCGTTTTGATCCCTCTCTCTTTTATTATTATGAGAAAGTTCGCTATACAGGGAACAAATAAAGTTATCGTGACGAGGCTGACTAGGACCTGCACGGGATCCATCATGCCTGCCTTTGCCAGGGTAAACAGCCCGGCGGCACCATAATCCCTTCTCAGGAATCCTACGATAAATGCCTCTGTTGCCTGGGGTGGAAGCCCGAGGAGACCGGTGACGACAGGGGATGCGAGGTCTTCCAGCAGGATAAGGGCGCCCAGCTTATCAAGGGTGAACAGGAGCAGAGTTCCCAGAATAAACAAAGGCACCGCTTCCCTGAGGTACCACTCCACCCTGGCGACTGTTTTAGCTGCGATATTTGACACCTGGGGCACCCTCAGGGGAGGTATCTCGAATATAAAGTCAGACGTCTTTCCAGGAACCACTTTAGAGGCCAGATAGCCCACGCTGAAGAGTACCGAAACAACTATTCCCGCCCATAGAACCGCGGCAGCAAGGGAGAGGCCTCCCAGGACCCCTAAAATAACCCCCAGTTGGGCAGAGCAGGGGACGCCTAGGGCCAGGAGGAGGGTGACGATTATTCTTTCTTTACGGCTTTCAAGGATTCGCGTGGTCAGGGTAGCCATGGTGTCGCATCCCAGCCCAAGGACCATGGGCAAAACGGCCCGCCCGTTCAGCCCCATCCTATTAAAGATCTTGTTAACCATTATCGCGAGCCGTGGAAGGTAGCCCGAGTCCTCGAGGATACCGAAGGCTATGAAAAAAGTACCCACAATCGGGAGGATAATCGCTATTGAATAGGTTAGGGCCATTGTTATTATGCCGTAATCCCCAACGAACAGCTCTCTGATTAAAGCCACAGGGATCAAGGCGAAGGCATCTGTGAAAAATGGGTTGATGTACTCTCCGAAGATCACCCCCTCTATAAAATCTACCAATATCTGAGCACCGAAATAGCCCACAAAGGCATACATAAAAGCCAGGACGACAAGCAGGACGGGTATCCCCCATACAGGGTCCATGCTGAGTTTTCCCACGGTCTCTAAATAGGTGCTTTCTTGGGGTCCCCTGTATTCGAAGACATCATCAAGGATTTTCTTTATAAACTCTAGGCGTCTTTTATTAACGAAGTAGTATATGCTGCCCCGGTGTTTTCGCTGACACTCCCTAACCAGCTCTTCTATTTCTTCAATTGCTTCGTGGCTGAGGTTCGAATGGAGCCAGTGGGTGAGGGTCGTGTCGCCGGAGAGGAGCATGAGGGCGATAGCTCTATTGGCCCTGCTCTCGGGAAGGAGTTTAGAGACTTTCTCGATGCTCTCCTCGAGTTCGGGTCCATAATCCACCCTAAGGCTGGAGTTCCTAGCTGTAAGGGCTTTGCTTTTAACTTCGTCGATTCCCTCCTTTCTTGTGGCAACCGTCTGGATAACAGAAACTCCCAGGACGTCCTCAAGCCTGCGATGGTCTATGGTTATTCCCCTGCTCTTTGCCTCGTCATACATGTTCAAGACAAACACCAGGGGAAGGCTCATCTCTGCCAGCTGAACGCTCAAGAGAAGAGCGCGTCTGAGGTTTTTAGAATCAGCCACCTGTATAACGGCCCTTGGCGTTTCTTTTAAAAGGATGTCCCTGGTGACTTTCTCGTCTTCTGAGAGGGGTATCAAGCTGTTTACGCCAGGGGTATCTATCAATAAAAACTCCTTATCCCCTATGGTTGTGGTGCCGTAGGCCACCTCCACCGTTGTGCCGGGATAGTTTGAGACAGTTGCATATTTGCCGGTTAATAGGGAGAAGATAACACTTTTGCCTACGTTGGGATTGCCAACGAGTATGATTTGCTCTAGGTCCTCCTTTATCTCAAGGCGTTCTCCGTGGCCGTGCAAAAGTAATCCCCCTTATTTGCAGCAGCTTCCTAAGGGAATATCATTTCCATGGGGACATTTCCTGGGATGATTAAGCCGGGTGCATACCGCATTAGCTATCTTCCCACTTATGTGGTGCTCCAGGGCGCACACAGCCTCCTCGTCTACATTGATGCCGAGGATGTCCTTTAGGAGCAGCTCCGCCAGGCGATGGTTACGGATCACGTTCCTGGCAAGATTCCGTCCCTTGGATGTAAGGGCCACACCCACCCTTACCTCGTACTTAACCAGGCCGTCCCGCTCCATTTTCTGAAGCATCTGAACAGCGCTGGGGGGAGAAATCCCTAGACCTTCGGCCACTTCGTTTATCCTGGCCTTTTTCCTTCCTTTCTCTTCAACCATGTAGAGGAATTCTAGGTATTCCTCCACGTTTTCGCTCAGCTGCATTATTCATGTACCCCGGCCGGAGTTGGTTTTGGTCGGTAGATCCTGAGGACATAGCTGCCGATTATAAGCCAGTAGGCGATGTAGGCAAGGACCTCTGTGAGGGATGGATTGCCGTTATAGCCTATTAGAGACTTAAGGATAGATCCCACAGCGCCTTTTTCGTGGAAGACTGGATAGCTGCCATCGGGATTGACAGGAGGATTGATGTCCCACAGGGGATCTATGACAGGCGGAACAATGCCAGCTTCGTTGAGTTCGTGAACCCCATAAGCCGTGAGTCCCGCGGCAAAGACTATCAGGAGGGCGCTGGTATACTTGAAGAACTTCCTCAGATCCAGGCGGTAGACCCCTCGAAACATGAGCACGGCCAGGATTAAGACAGTAGAAACACCCAGGGCAAAGCCCGTTAAAGTTTCCATTGGGGACCTCATGGCCAGGGTGCCAAGGAAGAGCACTGTCTCAACCCCTTCTCTAAAAACTGCTACAAAGGCGAGGAGGGTTATGCCGAAGACCTGTCCTCTGGATATGGATAGGTGAACCTTTTCCTGGAGCTCCCCTTTGATCTGCTGGGAGTTCTGGGCCATCCAGAATATCATATAAGTCAATACAGCCACGGCGGTTAGGGATGCGCCGGCTTCAAATAATTTCTCTGCCCTGCCTTCTAGGCCACCATAAACAGTCATGAACAGTATGCTGACCCCAATGCTGGCGAGAATCGCAGCTCCTGCGCCGATGTACAGATGTTTATTTAGGTCTCTTCTTCCAATCTTAGCTAGATATGCCGCTATTATGCCTATCACCAATGCGGCCTCGAGAGCTTCTCTAAAGGTTATCACGAAACTGGCTATCATGTTGTTCCTCCAATTAGGTAAACCTAATTAGGTTAGCCTAATTTAACATATATAAATTTTTCGGCCAAAGACGTGCTTTTCAGGCGCCGGAGATGTACGGGAAAAAGCTTAAATAGCAAGAATACATGTATATTGACCGACATGTCGGTTAAGAGACATAAAGACCAGAATTATGACCTGGGCGTTCTGCAGATGCAGATACTATGGCTGGTGGGGAGGAAACCGATGCATGGTTATGAGCTAATGCGTCAGCTTAACAAGATAAAAACTACAAAGGTGGAGCAGGGAACCCTTTATCCCACCCTGCAGAGGCTGGAGGAAAACGAGCTCATCACGGTTAAGGAGATTGGCAGGAGAGGCAAGAAGGTTTACGAACTAACGGAAGACGGAAGAAAGGCGATGATAAGAACGTGTGAAGAGTTCTCGCGGACTTTTTCCGGGATCTTCGAGGACTTCATTTGTAAAAGTTGCAGGTAGGTGAAAAAATTATGAAAGTATACATGGACCATGCCGCCACAACCCCTGTGGACTCCAGGGTAGTTGAGGCCATGGAGCCGTATTTTTCGGATAAGTACGGCAATCCCTCATCCCTATATACAGCCGGCCTAGAGGCCAGGGAAGCTGTGGAAGATGCTAGAGGTAGGGTCGCCAGGCTCCTCAACGGCGCCCCCGAGGGCATCATCTTCACCTCCGGGGGAACAGAGTCTAATAATTTAGCCCTCAAGGGAGTGGCCTTCGCTAACAGGAAGAAAGGTCGGCACATTATAACTACGAAGATAGAGCATCACGCTGTGCTGGAGCCATGTGAGTGGCTGGCAAAGCAGGGATTTGAAATAACCTACCTCCCTGTAGATGAGCATGGGCTGGTGAAACCCGAAAGCCTCGAAGAGGCGCTCAGAGATGACACCATCTTAGTGTCTATAATGCACGCCAACAATGAGATAGGCACCATCGAACCCATAGAGGAGCTCGCAGGGATCGTGAAAGACCACGGAGCATATTTCCACACCGATGCCGTTCAGACCTATGGCAAGATACCTGTGGATGTTCAGAAAATGAATGTGGACCTGTTATCTCTGTCTTCTCACAAAATATACGGCCCTAAAGGGGTTGGTGCCCTGTACGTGAGAAGAGGGGTTAGGATGGACCCCCTTCTCCACGGCGGTGGCCATGAATTTAGAAAGCGCTCAGGCACTGAGAACGTTCCAGGGATAGTGGGACTTGGTAAGGCAGCAGAAATAGCGGAGAAAGAGATGGACAGAGACGCTAAAAAACTCACCCGTCTCAGGGACAGGCTCATAAAAGGGGCCCTAGCCATAGAGAACTCCAGGCTGAACGGACATCCGGAAAAGCGCCTCCCCAACAATGCCAACTTCGTCTTTCTCTTCGTTGAGGGAGAGTCCCTCATCCTTGAACTGGACTTCTATGGTATAGCTGCTAACACGGGGAGCGCCTGCTCCTCCAAGACTCTTGAGCCGAGTCATGTGCTGAGTGCGATAGGCCTTAAACCAGAGGAGACCCACGGCTCCCTTAGGTTGACCCTGGGCAGGCAGAACACAAAGGAAGAGGTGGATTATGTCCTCGAGGTCCTTCCAAAGGTCGTGGGGCGTCTGAGGCAGATATCCCCATTTAAAACAGACTTCGTTATGGAGGAATAAAAGTGTACAGCAAAACCCTCATAGATCATTTTCGCAATCCGCGGAACATGGGCAGAATGGAGAACCCGGACGCAGTAGGGAAAGGAGGCAATCCCGTATGCGGGGATGTTATGTACATCTATCTAAAGATCAAAGACAACCGCATAGAGGACATAAAATTCGAGACCTTCGGTTGCGCCGCCGCCATTGGAACCACGAGCATGATAACTGAGATGGCTAAGGGAAAAACCCTTGAGGAAGCCATGAAAATAACAAAGAAAGACGTAGAGAATGCTGTGGGAGGGCTCCCCCCGATTAAAAGGCACTGCTCCAATCTCAGCGCCGATGTTCTAAGAAAAGCCATAGAGAAGTACTTGGCTGAGCAGAAAGCAAAATCCGGAAAGAAGAAGGGAAAGTAGGTTATCTTTATTCTTTCATAGCTGCTATTTCCTCAAAGGCATTCACGACTTTCTCTATCTCCTCATCTGTGAGGCCGTAGATGCTCAGCTTCACGTGCTTGCTGAGCCCCTTATGGAGCCCCACTATCCCCCGTCTGAACATCTCCTCTGCTAGGAAAAACCCTCTGCGTCTGTGGTGCTTGGATATCTCCCAGAAAACAGGGGTCTCAAAGTGCATAAGATGATGGCGGTGAGGACGCTCCCCCAGGAGCATTAGGTCATCTATCTCCTCAAGCTTATCTATAAAGGCATTGATCTTTTTCTCCCACTCGGGCCACTCTTTAACACGCTTCTTAACCAGGGGAAAAGACATTATCGAGCTCGCCAGGGGCAATCCGCCAACGCTGCATCCGAAGAGCCCAGGAATCTTTTTACCGAATCCCCTACCCGTCCAGTCAGGGGCGGCCTTGGATACGGCGAAGACTCTTTTGCTCCACTCATAGGTGGTGACAAGGTATCCTAGAGGCGCGAGGGAGGCCATGCTTTTATGAGCAGAAAGGGTCAGAAAATCAGCCTTAATGTCCTTTATGTTGATGGGCATCACTCCCCCGGTGTACGCGGCGTTCACGAGGAAGGGGATCTCCTTTTCGTAGCACAGCTTTCCCAGCTCCTCCACGGGGGAAATGTTCCCGTAGTACGGATCGGCGTGGGTTGCCATGACAAGGGCTGGCTCCCCAATCGCGTCGATCTTCTCTTCATATGCCTCGAGGGTTACCTTGTACTCCGGGTAGCCGGTGTGGGGGGGCTCCACAACCTGCAGCCCAGCCATCTCAGCAGCTATGTTCGTTGAGTAATGGCTGTTAGGGTCAGCGATGACGATCTTTTTCAGCTTCCTCTCAACAGCAGCCTCCTTGGCCGCCTTCATTACCGCATACTGGGCGGCCCTGCACCCGAAGGTATGCTCTGCCACGTCTCCACCAAAAAATTTTGCCACATCCTCCAGGTGCCTCTTTATCGGGGGCTTGGTTATCAGGCTGCTCCGTCCCTCGATACAGTCGAAGCAAAGGGTGTAGCCGACCTCTGTCCAGCCCTCCTTGAAGAGCCTCTCCTGGACGTCTTTCGGCACTATGCCGCCGCGCATTAAGGGATTAATTATAATGGCGTCCTTGTATCTGTACTCCAATTCCTCACCTTTATTTTGATTCCCTGAGTTTCTGGACTATGTCTAGCACAGCCTCTTTTAGTCCTTTTCCGGTGTAGATGTCTAAGGTTTCGCCCACTGTGAAGGTCACGCTTACGTCTGTCCACGGGCCGCGCTTCTTTGCCTTCATGGGTTCCTTTACCTTGACATCGCCCTTTATGGGGATGTGGATGGTCACGTATTTTATCCTGCCCCCAAAGTCCTTGTTAAGGTATATCCTCACCTTCTGGCCGTCCACCTGGCCGAAGAAGTAGTCAGTGCCTTTTTCGAATCCGAGTTTTTCAAAGGCCTTGACGATATGGGGGGATATATCACTGGTCCGGCATCCGCAGAGAGCTGCGCAGGTCTTGGAAAGGTTCTGGATCTTCTCCGCCATCTTGGCGAAGGTCTCGGCAGGGGCTCCAAAGACGAGTTCAGAGTCCTTATAATCCCCGAAGGTCCTTGCGCCGCCGCATAAAAACGTCACGTTGGGCCTGTTCTCCGTGTAAGGTATGGCAACCCCTTCACCACACACAGCCATGCTGCCCTTAAAGCGCGCCTCCACTCCCTCCAGGAGGGAGGAAATCTCCATGACCTGCTTAGGATTAAGTATGGCTAAAACGATGTCAGGATCCTTGAGTTCATCCAGAGGGCCTATCTTGACGACCTTGGTCTTCGCAGGGTTTATCCTGGGCTGGATGTCCACGTATACAGGCTCCTCATATCCGAGGGTTATTATGGCATTGGGGCATGAGTAGTCCTCTACCTCAGCCTCGAAGGAGTTCCCCTTAGCGGCCTCATAGACCATCTGGCAGAACCTCATGCGCTGCGGAGGCTGTTTGTCTTTAGAGGCCTCCCCCTCTGAGTCAATTTTAACCCCAACGAGGTTATGCCTCATACCGAGGTATGCCCTTATCTCTTTATCCATAACCATCCCCCTACTCCTTGAGAGACGGTGCCTCTATAAGGAGTTCATAGGTATTTTCATCAACCTTCTTAACATCTAAAAGCTTATAAGACACTTTCTCGGTTTTCAGGCTCCGGGGGATGTTCTCCACCGCCGGGGGATAATCAACGATCACCTTTAATATGCCTCCTCCGCTGTAGGCGAGGTCTTCCAGTTTTATCTTGGTGTAAACAAATGTATTGGGGCACTTCTCTCCCCTGATGTCCAGTACTTCGGTTTCCTTCATCCTCAGCTCCTCCCCTCAGTAGCGGCTATCCGGGTATCGCAAACCTCGTCCACGGGCTTGGGGACGAATTTCTCGCCGCAAGCGGTGCAGTTCTCGCGTCTGGTGAGCCTTATTTTGTCGAAGCTCATGGTGTCCGCGTTGATTATGAGGAGGGTGTTTTTCAGGGCTATCTCCTGGTCTGCAAGGTATCTGATGGTTTCTAGGGCCTGAATCGAGCCGATGAGCCCTGTCATGGCTCCTATAACCCCCGCCTCCCTGCACGTGGGGACCATACCCGCCGGCGGCGCTTCGGGAAAAACACAGCGGAAACAGGCCGTCTCTCCGGGGATAATGCTCATGGCGCGTCCTTCATACATCAGCACAGCCCCATGGAAAAGGGGGACTTTATTAACGGCGCAGGCATCGTTCACGGCATAGCGCACTGGGAAGTTATCTGTGCCGTCCACTACGGCGTCGTATCCCTTTAGAAGGTCGAAGGCGTTGTCGTAGGTGACCTTTTCGTTTATGGCGTTAACCTCGATTTCTGGATTTATCCTGGTAAGGGCCTCAGCAGCCCTCTCGGCCTTTACCTTATCGATGTCCTCCGGGCCGTAGAGGAACTGCCTGTTAAGATTGGTGAGATCAACTCTGTCCATGTCGATCAGGTCTATCCTTCCAACACCTGCGAGGGTCAGGTATGTGGATATCGGGCAACCCAGACCCCCGGCGCCGGTCACGGCTACCTTTGACTTCTTAAGCCTGCGCTGCTCCCTGCTGCCGAAGTCAGGGAGGACAAGCTGTCGGCTGTACCTCTTTATCTCATCTAGGCTCAGGCTCATTTGAATATCTCCTCCGGTGTTTTTCCTTCTCTCTTTGCTTTCAGATAATCTTTAATCTCTTTAACGAACTGATTGCCCAGCTCCTCTATCCTGGCCTCAAACTGCTCGTTTATTTTTTCACCCCGTCCGAATCCGGGGCACTCCTTGAATGCCCTGACTTTGAGGACGACCTCGTCGGCATATATTATTCCGTCGAACTTGAAGGGATACATCCTGCAGAATATGGGCTTGGCGCCTGTGCCGTGGAGCTTGCAGGAGCTGTCGCTACGAAGAAAGAGGCATGCTCCGTCAACGCTCCGCAGCCTGAAGAGGCCCTTATCGTCCTCCAGCTCCGCGAATTCATCCGGGCTTAAGCCTGTTGCGGCTGCTATGCGCTTAATATCCCCAGCAGTTATCTCCTTTCCACCGGAGCAGCACAGGGCTTTGCACTCTCTGAAGACGCACCTCCACTTGGCCGACGGCTCGCTATAGATTAATACCATTATCCTCCGCTCACTGCAGGTAGTATAGAAATGACGTCTTTATCGCCGACCTTAGTTTTCAGCCCCTCGCCCATCCTCACGTCTTCGTTGTTGACGTAGATGTTTATGAATCTCTTTATTTCCCCGTTTTCCAGGACTTTATCCGCGAATCCGGGGCGCTCCGAGTCTATGTTCTTTATGACCTCCTCCAGGGTAGCGCCTTCAGCCGTTATCTCGGGCTTCCCGTCGCTAAACTTCCTCAGAGGTGTTGCAAGTCTCACGGTTGCCATGGAACAGCCTCCTTCTTAATTTTAGACGATAGCAGTTTGTCAAACTCTTTCAGGTCCGGAGATATCTTGGCCGGAGTCGGGAGGTGATCTATCAGAACCTCCTGGGTTTTCAGGCCGTTTCCGGTGATGTATATAACAGTTTCTTCGTCTTTATCCATCTCCCCCTGCTCTACGAGCTTTTTAAGAGCGGCGACGACTACGCCTCCGGCTGTCTCGGTAAATATCCCCTCTGTCTTGGCGAGGAGCTTTATTCCGTCGATTATTTCCTGGTCGCTTGAGGCCATGGCTCCTCCCCCAGACTTGTTTATCACCCTGAGGGCGTAGTAGCCGTCGGCCGGGTTGCCTATGGCCAGGCTTTTCTCTATGGTGTTGGGCTTCACGGGCTTAATGTCGCTGCCTGAGCGGTATGCCGTCACGATGGGGGAGCATCCCTCTGACTGAGCGGCTGTGATCCTGGTGTTGACCTCGTCTACAAGCCCCAGCTCCAGGAACTCGTTGTATCCCTTCCAGATCTTTGTTAATAGGGAGCCCGAGCCCACCGGTATTATTGCTCTGTCGGGGGTGCGCCATCCAAGCTGCTCCGCCACCTCATAGCCCAGGGTCTTGGAGCCCTCAGAATAGTAGGGTCTCAGGTTGATGTTGACGAAGGCCCAGTTGTAGTAGCCCGCGACCTCGGTGCATAACCTGTTAACGTCGTCGTAGTTTCCCTCTACACTTATGAGGTTTGGCTCATAGGCTAGGGTCTGCAGTATTTTCCCCAGGTTCAGGTCTGCTGGGATGAAGATGTAGCAGTTGAGCTTGCCCTTGGCGGCATGAGCGGCCACGGAGTTCGCAAGATTGCCTGTTGAGGCGCATGCGATAGTGTCGAAGCCGAAGTCCAGGGCTTTGGATACAGATACCGCCACGACACGGTCTTTAAAAGAGAAAGTAGGATTTACAGAGTCGTTCTTAATATACAGTGCCTTTAGCCCCAGCTCCTCTGCGAGGTTATCTGCCTTGTGAAGAGGGGTAAAACCGGGATTCAGATCCACTATTCGATTCCCTACTGGCAGGAGATCTTTATATCTCCACAAAGATTTAGGGCCTTTTTCGATGGTTTTTTTATTAACTTTCTCCTTAACTGCCTCAATGTCGTACTCAACCTCTAGGGGCCCAAAGCACTCCTCGCATATGCTGACAGGTTTTACCTCGTATTCTTCTCCGCAGTTCCTGCACCTTAAAGCTGTAACGCTGCTCATATGAAACGCCTAGCTTTCAATATTATACATACTATATATATTTTTTGGTCTAATTTATTACTATAAGTAATTGAAGGTTCCTCCCCGCTAGAGTCTCCTTAAGTCATCTGGAAAAATGCCTTGAGCAAAGCCTTCTAAAATAAGCTGGGTCCTCCACACCTCATAACAGGCGCATCCCGTTTCGAGGACCTTATCTAAGTACTCGTATTTCTGCGTCGCAGAAAAGTTGACTATCGCCTTATATACCCTAGAGTCACATCTGCCGCAGTTATGAGCCCCCCTCGCTTTTCCCGCGCCCGTGGGATGGCACAGTAGCGGTGCATGGACCTTCTCCCTGAGATCCCGCAGGATTTTCACGAGACTCCACAGCCACGGAGGAGCGTATTCTCGCCGCTTCCAAAGCTCTTCGACTAGGGTGTCTCTATGGACCGCCACAGGGTTGAGAGATATCCTGGAGGCCCCGTATTTGTAGGCCGCATATCCAGAGCGAACGGCATCCTGGATTCCCTCTTTCTCCGTTAAGAAAGGAGGCTTGACGAGGATGTACGCCTTGACCTCAACCCCTTCCTTTATGCAGGTCTTCACGGCCCTTTTAAAATCCTCGATGGTGAACCCTTTGTTGATGCATTTCTCGCGAATATAGTCACTCACGGTTTCAAAGCCTATTCCCACCTCCAGCTGGGGGGTCAGACGCTCAGCGGCTCCCCTTAGGGCTTGCCTGTCCAGGTACTCCGGCCTAGCCTCCACCTGAACCCTCCTGATTCGGGGGTGTCTATTTATCTCATCGAAAATCCTGTACGAAGTTTCCCGATCGATCTCGCGGGGATCGAAAAAGCTTCCAGAGTTGAATATCTTGAGATACTCGACATCTCCCAGCTCGTCCATGGCTTTTTTGAAATCTGTGAGCAGCCTGTCAGGAGGGGTGGGAAAGGAATCGTATACGTAGCCGCACATGGCACAGCCACCGGCGAGGCCCCAAGCGCATCCTCTGGTAGGGAGGATTAACACGCCTGCTTTTACTTCCCCCTCGAGGTAGTCCCTCTCTCTCCACCATATCGTTTTGGGGGCTTTCCTCTTCCTCGCCAGACCTCTCTGCCTTATTCTCCTTATCTCCCCTGGGAAGGCTCTCATTTCAGACGCTCCATTATCTCTTTTTTTAGGGTGCCTATGCCCAGGCCTTCTTTGGCCGAGACTATCACCGCATTTTTCAGTAGCTTCTCTACCTCTACTTTTTCTACAAGGTCGGCCTTATTTAGCACGTATATCGTTGGGATGTTGTTGGCCCCTATCCTTACAAGGGTGTCATCCATCATCTGTTTTTTCTTAACAAATTCATCCACCGGCTCCGAGACATCTAGGACCACTAACACTAGGTCAGATGAGGCTATCTCCCGCAGGGCGGCACGGAAAGCATAGATCAGCTCATGGGGCAGGTTCCTGATAAATCCGAGGGTGTCGTTTACGAATACAAGGTCACCATTGATGCGGAGACTGGCTGTTTTCGGACTGAGAGTGGTAAACAGCTCGTCTTTTGTTTCTTTTCCGGCTTTTGTTAAAGTATTCAGGAGGGTGGTCTTCCCGACGTTGGTGTAGCCCACCAGAGACACCGCCTTACCCTCCTTTTTTCTTCGCCTGCTCTGTATCTCCACCCTCCACTCAAACTTACTGAGCCTTTCCTCTATTTTCTTGATCCTCTTTTGGATCTCTGCCAGAGTCGAGTGAACGATGTACTCGCCGCTGCCCCCGAAGCCAGGATGGTCCTCACGGACTCTCCTACCAAGCTGCATCTTTATGTATGGAAGCTTTCTCTTCAGCCTGGCAAGCTCTATCTGCAGCTTGGCTTCTCTGCTCCTGGCATGGTCCTCAAAGACGTTCAATATTAAGTCGAATTTGTCAATGACAGGTACACCAAAGACACCCTCCAGGCTCATAATCTGGCGGGATGTAAGGAAGTTCTCAAAGACCACGAGGCTGATCCCCTCTCTTGCGATGTAGCTGTGAATCTCCTCCACTTTGCCCGGGCCAATGAGATATCGCGCCCTGGGAGGAGCTCTCTGGGCGAATGTTTTTGAGACATCGTAGCCCGCGGTCCGGCACAGAAGCTCTATCTCTGCCCGTCTCTCCTTGTAATCCCCGTTTCTGAGCATAACCACTACACACTTCATCGTCTGTGCCTCAGGTTAACCGCCAGGCCGTGCTCTGCCTCGGTCATCTCCCTCCCGCTAAGAGCCGCCCTGCCAACCCCAACGACTTCATCATTATACACCACAACAACTTCGTCTCCAGGCCGGATTTCCTCCCCAGCGTCCTTTACGCCCACACAGAACAGATTACCACTGGGAGGCCTGATGGATGCCTCAACCAGGTATCTGCCGTAGCCCAGCAAGAGCTCTCCCCCCTTTAAAGTGAGGGCTAATAAACCGGTGGCCGGGTTTATAGCCGCCACCTGCTCTCCCTGGTGGTAAAATGCCCTTCCTTTCCTCGTGGTGCCCTGTGGGAAAAGCCAGCTCCAGGCTCGGGGGCCGAACTGATAATCGCATATTCCTCTGGCCTCAAAGTAGGGTGTTCCAGGCTCATAGTCTTCGAGGATCTCAGCCACCCTCCTGCTTAAATGCTCTAAGGCGCTCTTGGAGAGGATGTCCTCTTGCCCAAGCTCTGCCCCTGCCTCCATGCATATATCACGGTAAACCCCATCCACATGGGCCAGGGCATGGGTTCCTGACTTCCTGAGGTAGTCTTTCAGAAGATCAATGCATACAGTTTTCTCTTCCTCACTCCAGTGCCCGGTTACAGGGATATCGTAGCTTCCGGCAGGAAAAACACCCTCCAGCTCTCTCGGAACCAGTCCCAGGGGCGAGGTTAGGACGACCTCATGCACTAACGAAAGCTTGTCCCCCGCTCCCCTGCGTATATACCTTCGAAACATCCTGTGAGACCTGGACTTCGAATAGGGTTTCCTGGCCGAGCATGGAAGGATGATGGTGAGCTTGACGTTATCGGGAGGGGAGTACCTCTCCCTCAGCCTTTGATGCCATCTTTTAACCTCGGGCCTGTTATATGACTCCTGGGAAACATATCTCTGGATTGTAGGGGATGACACGGGGGCGTATTCCTCCAAGAATCTCCATTTCTCGAGGCTCAGTATACGTAGGGCCGCCATCGCCTTTGGATCATTAGAGGCCTTTTCCTCCACGTATTCCCTTAAGCGGTCTTCCCGAAGCGCCTCCCTGATCTGAATTACCATCGCCTTAGCGACGCTGAGATTGTGTTTCAGCAGGGCTTTTCCATCCCCTAAGAAGTCTCTAGGCTCTGCTCCCCGGCAGGCCCCACATGAACACGGGAGCTCTCTCATTTTCCTGAGGTTTCTGTTTCCGCTCTCTGTGATGTATTCTCCCCTTATAGAGGCAAGAAAAGCATGGGCCGAGTCGAAGAGGTCAACCCCCATGTATGCCAGTATGGGGAACATAGCTACCGGGGCATAGGGATAGTACAGCGCCGTATTGGGAGATGCGGCCCCTCTGATGAGGGAGATCACCTCAACAAGAAGCCTGGGATTGGAGGCAAGCTTTTCACCACCACTAACAGCAAGTAATGGATATCTTCCAAGGTGTTTCAGGGCTTCCAGTACCAGCGAAGGATAACGGGTGGGGGTGACCACGGCACCATGGCCGGGATACTTTTCAGCTACCAGGAGGGTTTCTCTAAGAGCCTCTTCCGCAATCCCTCTGGGAACATCGAATCCGGAGGGAAAGTCTGGAAGAAGCCTGAAGGGCTCTGTATTTGAATCCTGTTTTTCCAGATCAAAAAAAGAAGAGTCATAGACCACAGGTCTCTTCTTGGTCTTCGAATCGAGGTCTGCCAGGTAGAGATCATGCCTGCCGGGGAGCCGGGTAAAATGGAAGAAATTGGGAGTAGGAACCACATGCTCATCGATGTGAAATTTTCCCAGCCTTCCCGGTCCTTGGTGCTTGATAGTCTCGAGATAACTATCCATGGGGATAATTTTCGGTCAGGAGGTTTATTACATTATAGGTAAGCTATGAAATGCCTAATTCCTCATCGGTGAGGTAGCAGGCAGGGTCTGGTGCCCACACGTCTCCGTATACGGCCTCTGCACGGACGCGGAAGTTGCCGTTGCATATATCAAGGAACCTGCACTCACCGCACCTTCCTTTCAGGAGAGGCTTTCTGTTCTTCAGCCCGGCCATAAGGGGGTCGCTGGTGTCTGTCCAGATCTCTGAGAACCTTCTCTCTCTAACGTTGCCGAAGGAATAGTGCCACCAGAACTGGTCAGCATGCACATTGCCGAGGTTGTCCACGTTGCCTATGGCTATGCCGGAGTTGTTGCCCCCGTTCCACCGCAGAAGCTCATAGACCTCCTTTGCCCTGGTGGGCTGCTCCTCCTTAAGAACGAGATAGAGATATACGGCGTCTGCATGGTTGTCAACTGTCAAAATCTCCGTATCCTTGGCGTCGCAGAAGAACTCGTAAGTCTTGTCTATCAGCAGATCCACCACCTCGCGGGTGGTTTTATGATCTAAGTCCTCCTTAACCATCTTGGTCCCCCTGCCGGAGTAGACAAGGTGGTAAAAACAGGCCCTCTTTATCTTCTCCTCATCTATTAATTCAAAGATCCCTGGAATGTCCCGGTAGTTGTGCTTAGTGATTGTGAACCGGAGACCCGCCTTGACCCCGGCCTCGGTGCAGTTTCGAATACCTTCGAGGGCGTCGTCGAAGGCGCCTTTCACCCCACGGAACTTGTCATTAGTGGCCTCCATGCCGTCCAGGCTAACCCCCACATACGATATTCCGGCCCTTCTTATCTCGTGAGCGATCTTGGGGGTTATTAAGGTGCCGTTTGTGCTGAGGACGGTTCTTATTCCCTTGTCGGAGGCGTATTTAGCGAGTTTTAACAGGTCTTTTCTAAGAATAGGTTCTCCCCCCGAGAAAAGCAGGACAGGAACCCCAAAAGAAGCGAAATCGTCTATCATAGCTAAGGCTTCTTTAGTGCTGAGCTCCCCCTCGTATTCCCTGTTCTCCGCTTTGGCGTAGCAGTGCCGGCATCTCAGGTTACATCTCCTGGTTGTGTTCCAGACGACGATGGGTTTCTTGTCCCTGGAGAACTGGAGAAGTTGATGGGGCATCCTGGAGCTGTCCCTGCCGTACCGCAGGGCATCTCCTGGGGAGACAGTGCCGCATATCAGCTTGCTGAAGCCTATCATTTGTTAATCTCAGTTACTCATACCGTTTGTAGGTTTTTTTGTACTCTTTGACGCTGTAGAGCATCATATAGTCGTTTAACCCGGCGGCCTTGGCCAGTTTCTCGGCTAGCTTCTCCACGCTGCCTGTGTCGTAGCCGTGGATCATGGTGTAAACGTTGTATTCCCACTTCCCAGGGGCGGTGGCCCTCTCATAGCAGTGGGTCACCTCGTCGAAGCTGGCGAATAGCCGTCCAACCTCCTCAACCCGCTCCTCTGGGACCTTCCAAACAATCATGGGATTGGCCTTAATCCCTAGCTTCCGATGCCTTATGGAGGCGCTGAATCTGCGGACGATACCTGCCTTTATCATCTTCCTAACCCTCTCCATCACTTCCTCCTCCGACACGCCGAGCTTGTCCGCCACGACTTTAAAGGGTCTAGAGACCAGGGGAATGTCGTCTTGCATTATCCTCAGAATGTCCTCATCGATACTGTCAAGCTTCATAGATTCACCTGACATGGAATTTGACCTTGATTTTGAACTTTCTCCGGGTAGGGAGATTTATCATGTCTTCGTGCTCAATGTTTCTCCGTATGTCCTCCAGGGTCTTTTGCAGCTCCTCCTCGTTTCGGGCTATGATGGTGAACCACAGGTTAAACTCGTGCTCCCTGGCATAGTTATGGGTCACGTTGGGATTCTCATTCAGCTTGGCCGCGACCTCGTCAAGTTTCTCACCAGGAACCTTCATAGCCACTAGAGTGCTTGCGTAACCGACTTTCCGGGAGTCGATACGCAGCCCGAATTTTCTGATGACACCCTCCTCGATGAGCTTTTCTACACGTCTGAGGAGCTCCTTCTCAGAGATGCCGACTCTGGACGCTATTTCTTTGAAGGGGCGTTTAACGATGGGGAGGTCTCCCTGGAGCTCCCTGAGTATGTCCTTGTCAACAGCATCCATTGCCAAGGTTATTAAAAACTAACAATGAAAAATGATAGCAATATCGGTCTCCAGCTCCCCGGAGTCTATCAGGTTTTACCACAGCGTATCTGAGGAGCTTAAAAAGAGGGATATAAGCTTCGTTACCCTTAAGGCGGGGGAGGCAATACCTGCGAAGGTCAGGGTTGTTTTAACGACGCCAGAGGATGCTCCCCTCATAGATTTCCACGTTGTCGTCGCCGACGATGACTGCTCCTTAGCGGTGGAGAAGGCTGTGCGCCTCCTTAGCGGATTCAAAGAGAGCCACGGGAGATTAACTATAGGGATTGATCCGGGCAAGACACCGGGAGTTGCGGTAATAGCAGGCAACAGGGCGGTAGACGCTTTTACGGTTTCTTCCCCCGAGGAAATCCGCGGCGTCATCGAGAGGGTTATCTCCCTCCACACCCCAAAGGAGCTTCAGATAAGGATCGGGCGGGGAGGGGGAGGCTATCGTCAGAGGATTCTCAGAGCATTATCCGATCTACCGGACCTACGAGTGGAGTTGGTCAACGAAGACTCCACCTCCAAGGGAAACTCAAGGCACGTGAGGGACGCCTTAGCTGCGCTGAGCATAGCCTTAACCAGGGGTAAGGTGTTAGAGGGGTATCCATCAAGAACCAGAATCAAATCTGGGGAGATCAAGAACATCCAGGACGAGGCCAGAAGACTGAGCCCGGGGCTGACGATATCCAGGAGACTTGCCAAGAAAGTTGCCAGAGGGGAACTCACCCTGGAAGAGGCCACGAAACTCCAAAGGAAAGGGCAAGCCCAGTAAATAGTTTGGATCTATAGCCCGTACAGGTACCTATCCTCGACCCCTGTTTCCGCCACGACTTTAACGACCACCCCGCTGAGGGCGGTGGAATATGTTATCTCTATAGTTTCCTCCGGCTCCCAGTAGCCGTTGCTAGGGGACTGAAGTATAGAGACCGAGTATGCGTCTTCCGGTATCCAGGAACCGTTTATCATGAGGTACACGTTATCTATTTCAAAGACCGTATTCCCTGTGTTGTTAACGGTTATCACCAAGTTCCCGCCCACTGACGCTACATCTATTATTTCGATGTCCGAGTGGACATCTCTAAAGGACCTATCCAACAGTTTCTCATTTCCCATGTTGAGGATAACTGTGTAATCCTCCTGGGCCTTGATAAGGCTCACGGTAGCGGCTACCCCCACTAGGAACAGCAACGAGAAGACGGCAGCAGTGCTTAATCCCATGCGTAGCCCCCCGGATAGTGCTGCCTGAAGGCCATAGAGAAGGCCTCGTAGTCGAATCTCGACCGAGTCTCCACATTGTTCGCGTCTATCCAAGGCAGAGAACCTACCCATCGTTGAATACCGATGTCCCGGGCGTCGTCTGCGTGCATGAGGAATATGTCGTTTGAGTT
>Ga0256830_1001069_pt1 | contig 19879 bp, 16 predicted proteins | sample 128326metaG_FD_190537 | JGI IMG/M metagenome (GOLD analysis project Ga0256830, IMG submission 190537) | Hydrothermal vent microbial communities from Lau Basin, Pacific Ocean - 128-326 | ecosystem: Environmental > Aquatic > Marine > Hydrothermal vents | place: Pacific Ocean: Lau Basin | collected... | reverse complement strand
TGTACGGCGAACTGAATGGCCTGAGTGCGGTTGTGCACGTCGAAGGCCTTGAGAATGGCCGCCACATGCGCCCGCACCGTCGATTCGCTCAGATCGAGTTCCCGGGCGATGGTCTTGTTGGATTTTCCCGCCCCCATCTGTTGCAGCACCTCGCATTGGCGCAGGGTCAGGTGGTTGCGCAGTTCGTCTAGCGTGTCGGGCCCGCCTGGGGCCGCCTTCCGCTTGAGGATTTCCGGGGGGATATAGGTTCCGCCCGAGAGGACCAGTTTCAGGGCCTGCAGCATGATGGAGGCGGAGGCCGTTTTGGGGATGTAACCCTTCGCGCCCTGGCTCAGCGCCTGTTCCACCACCCAGGGTTCGTCCTGGCCGGAGAGGACCACGATGGGCGTGCCGGGCATCTGCTGGCGGATCAGGTTCAGGGCCTGCATCTGCCCTATGCCCGGCAGCCCCAGATCCAGCAGCACCAGCCCCAGGTCCGGATGCGCGTCCAGGTATTCCTGGGCGGCTTCGAAGCTGCTGGCCTCCAGGAGGTCTGCGTCCGGCTCCAGTTCCTCGAACACCAGGCGCAGGCCGTCACGAAACAGCGCATGATCATCGATCAAGAGTATTTTCAGGCTGTCTTGCACGCGGCTCTTCCCATATCCCTGGCGCCCTTTCGACCCCTGGTTTGATGATAACCAAACTTGGCGGTGAGCCAAAGTAACTAGCTCATTCGGCTAATACCCTTCGGATTGTGTGCCATCTATCGTTTGGCTTAGAGGCAGCCGTTCGGGTTCGCGCAGGGAGCACAGGAGAAAAAGCTATGATCACACGCAAGCATCGCCCGTCCGTCACGGGGCAAATCAAGCCAACACCGACACAAACACTGGTGCGACTGTTGCTGCTGCTTGTCGCCGCGCTGGCACTGGGCGCCTGCGGCAGGCCGTCGGACAAACCTGCGCCGAGCCAGGCCGATCCCACTTTCGAAGTGGATACCACACTGGCCCCCGTGGTTCAGTCCATCCCGTACTCCGATGGCACGGGCAGCCGCAACGTGGCCTCGGTCAGTGATGATCAGGGTAACCGGGCCGATTTCGTGGAGAACGAGGTCATCGTCGCCCTCGACGACCCCTCCGAGCTTGATCCCCTGCTCAACCGGCTGAATGCCACGGTTTTGTCACAGATCGATGTTCCGGGAGGGAGCACCACGTTCTATGTCCTGCAGGTGGATCCCGCCCAGGCCACGCCCGACGAACTGGTGGCGCTGGCCGCCGACGGCGGTCAGGGCACGGGGGGGAATCATCGTGTCTCGTCGCAGCGGGGTCTGGATGTGCTGGCCGCCATCGCCCGCGAAAACGGCGGCACGGGGGCGCAGCTCGGCGCCAACTTCCTGCTGGCGCCTGCAGGTGACGCCAGCGAACTCAGCAACGGCAGGCTGCTGGAGGCGCCGACGGGGACCGGGGGGCCTCCGGACGACGGCAGTGGCTCGGCTTATAACCAGGATGCCTTCCTGCTGCCCTACATGAATCGTGGCTCCATACAGGATATCGGTGCCGCGGAGGCGGCGCGCATGGTGCATGACGCCGGCAGGGTCCCCGCTCCCGGCAACAAGGTCAGGTTCGTCATCTTCGACGGCGGCTTCAGCAGCAGCGCGGACCTGCCCACCCCCATCCTCCCGCCTGGGAGCAGTCTCGACGTGATGAATCCGTACGAGTGCTCGGGTGGCGACGCCTGTCCATGGCACGGGACCTTCGTGGCCTCCGTGGCGCTGTCGCAGTTCAACGACGGTGTGGGCGTCGCCGGGCCGGCCGCCGAGGTGGCGCAACCCATCTTTGTCCAGTCCCCGAGTCCGGACCTGGGCAGCTATATCGAGTTCATCCTGCGCACGCTGCCGGCAACTTTGGGCAGTAACCCCGACATCATCAATATATCGGCGTCGGCCGATATTCCGTCCGGCTTCTGTTTGCTGGGTGCCTGCAGTGCACTGGATGTGCTGGGCAATGCCATCAGCGCCATGGGCATCATGGTCTTTGCGTCCGCGGGCAACGAAGGCAAGGACGTGGATGACAGGGGCTTCTTCGATATCGAAACCGGCTATATCGTCCCCTGCGAGATGCCGGGGGTGATCTGCGTCGGTGGCATGAGGCACAACCGGACAACCCGCCACCCCAACAGCAACTACAGCAGCCTGCAGGGTATCAATCCCAATGCCTCCATCGACATCTATGCGCCCTATTCATTCTGGGTCCATGACGACCCCGACGGGGGCACCAGCAATGCCGTCTATGTCAACGGCACCTCGTTTTCGTCCCCCTTCGCCGCCTCTATCGCCGCCCTGATGATGGCCGCCGACCCCAGCCTCACCGCGGGTGAGGTCTGGAACCTGATGCGCGATACCGCCCACCCCGGCAGTGAATCGTCCGGTGTGCATCGCCGCCTCAATGCCTACGCCGCGGTGCGTGCGGCCCTGGGTGGAAACGCTCCCCCCATGGTGCGCATTACCAGTCCGTCCACCGGGGCCGAGTCTCCCCTCAATGCCGCGATGGTTTACCTTACCTGCAGCATCGAGGATGACGACCCCTCCGGGCTCAGTGTCAGCTGGGAAAGCGACCGGGATGGGGTCATCGCCAGCGGCGGTACCGTCTCCAGTGGCGGTACCGCCGAGGCCTCCACCTCCAGCCTGAGCTATGGCACCCACGAACTCACCTGCGTGGTGGAGGATGGTGTCCACACGGTCACCAGCAACCCTGTCACCATCAACATCACCAATCAGGCACCGACCGTCAGCATCACTCAGCCTGCCCCCGGCAGCTCCTACTATGCCGGGCAGCCGATCGTCTTTCAGGCCACGGCGAGCGATCCCAACAACAATCTCGGCGCCGGGGCCATCGAGTGGCGGATCCTCAATGCTGAGGTCTTGGATGCGCCCCAGGCATGGGGTGGCAGTGGAGACACGGCGACCATGCCGGCGGGCACCCTGTCACCCGGAAGGTACCTTGTCAGGGCCATCAGGAGCGACAGTCTGGGGGCCACGGGTGACAGTATCATCGATCTCTATATCCTGGCCGATCCCGCAGACCTGCCGCCGGCGATCCTCAATCCCAGCGTGGTGCCCTTCGAGAGCTATGGGTTAGACAACCCGCCCAGTCTCTTCTGGGCCCTCGACTGCTCGGTGGATGTCAACGGTGACCTGCCCGGTAACGGCACGTGCCGGCGGCTTACCTTCTCCGCCGACCTGAGCGACGACAATCCCTGGCCCAACGGGGGACCTCCCTTCTACCTCGACCTGATCCCCGTGGTATGGCGGGTGTACAAGGATGAGGTTCTCATTGACGAGGTGAGCACAACCTCAGGTGCCAGCGCCGCGTATTCGTTCACGCTCGCCCCCGGGAACTACCGGGTCACCCTCGATGTGACCGACAGCGGTGGCAACACTACCACTTATGGCACGGCCCTTGCCGGGGGCTGGGTGTTCCAGGTACAGGACCTGATCTAGCCTGGCCCGCACAGAATAGAGGAAAAAGGAGTACGCCATGAACACGCCCCTCACCAGATGTTTCCTGATGCTGTTGGCCCTGGTCCTGCTCGCCGCCTGTGGTAGTGGCGGCGGCGGCGGTGGCGGTGGCGGCGGTGGCGGCGGTGGCGGCGGTGGCGGAGGTGGCGACACGACCCTGCCCCTGACCCGGCTCAACGAACCCGGCGCGGCCGAAATGGACAACTGGTCGGTGGCCTTCAACGCTGCCGGTGTCGGCCTGGCCGTGTGGGAGGTATATACCGGCAAGGGGCGAAAGATACTCTACGCCGTCTTCGATCCCGCCGCCGGTGCCTGGCAGGCCGAGGCAGAGCTGGCGGCTGACGCCCAGACCCCCAGCGTGGCCAGCAACGGCAGTGGTTTCATGGTGGCCTGGAAGCAGGACTACAGCATCTATGCCAATACCTACGATGGCAGCAGCTGGGGCACCGCCACCGATATCGGCGCGGGCAGCGGGTCTGCCTACGAACCCCAGGTCGCCTCTGACGGCAGCGGCTACGGCGTGGTCTGGTACGAATCTGGAAGTGGCAGTCCCAGGGTCTACGATATCTACGCCAGGCGCCATGACGGCGCCACCTGGGGCGACGCCAGCCTGCTCACCAGCAGCAGCGGGAGTGTCTATACCCCCCAGATCGCCTCCAATGGCATCGGCTATGGCGTCGCCTGGCGGCAATATGACAATGGCGGCAGGGTCTATGATGTCTACGCCATCCTGTACGACGGCAGCACCTGGGGCAGTATCACCCCGCTGGAGTCCGCCAGCGGGTCTGCATGGGACCACCGAATCGCCTCCAACGGCACCGGCTATGGCGTCGCCTGGTCCCAGCGCGATACCGGAACGGGTCTTCTCGACATCTATGCCAGCCTCCATGATGGTAGTGCCTGGGGCGGCGCCACCCTGCTCGAGACCGACAGCGGGGGTGCGGTTGCCCCCGACATCGCCTCCGATGGCAGCGGCTACGGCGTCACCTGGTCCCAGAACGGTGATATCCGTGCCAACCTGTACGACGGCAGCGCCTGGGGCGGCGCCAGCGTGATCGATTCGGGCAGTGGCATGATCTACAATCCGCGTATCGCCTCCGATGGCACCGGCTATGGCGTCGCCTGGCGGCAATACGACAGCGGCAGCAGGTTTTACAACGTGTATGCCAACCTTCATGACGGCAGCGCCTGGGGCGCCGACACCCAGCTCGACGACACCAGCGGCGAGGCCCGGGATCCCCGCATCGTGCCCGGTGGCGCCGGCTACAGCGTGATATGGGAGCTGGGTGGCAGCATCTATGCCGCCTCATCCGGCGGCACGGGCTGGAACGCCGCCGTCAACCTGCAGCAAGGGACCTATTCCGGCTCCGGTGACGCCCCCCGTCTGGTCCAGAACGCCAACGGTGAGCTGCTGGCCGTGTGGTCGCAATTCAACAATGGCGCCTGGGAGATCCACGGCCGGGTGGCCAGCAACGGCAGCTGGGGCCCGGCACAGAAGATCGACGTGACATACTCGGCAGCCTATGTCGACGTGGCCAGTGACGGCAGCGGATTCATGGTGGCCTGGAGCGGTGGGATCGAGATATATACCCGCCGTTTCGCTGCCGGCAACTGGGCAGACGCGGAGCTCATCTCCGTCCCCGGCGGCGGCTTTGCCCAGGACCCGCAGATTGCCTCCAATGGCACCGGCTATGGCGTTGTCTGGCGGCAATACGACAGCGGCAGCGGGTCTTACAACGTGTACGCCAACCTCCATGACGGCAGTGCCTGGGGTGGCCCCACCCTGCTGGAGAACAACAGCGGCGCTGCTTACAACTCCCGGATCGCCTCCGATGGCAGTGGTTACGGCGTGGCCTGGTATCAATACGACAGCGGCGCTGGAGTCTATGACATCTATGCCAACCTATACGACGGCGGCGCCTGGGGTGGCGCCACCCTGCTGGAGAGCGGCGGCGGGGAAGCCTATTCTCCCGAGATTGCCTCGGATGGTGCGGGTTATGGTGTGGCCTGGGTTCAATACGACAGCGTCGGCGGGACCTATGACATCTATGCCAACCTCCATGACGGCAGTGCCTGGGGCGACGCCACCCTGCTGGAGAGCGGCAGCGGGTATGTCGATGCCCCCGAGATTGCCTCGGATGGTGCGGGTTATGGCGTGACCTGGTATCAATACGACACCGTCGGCAGGGTCTATGACATCTATGCCAACCTCCATGACGGCAGTGCCTGGGGCACTGCCGTGACCGTGGAGACAAGCACCGAGTCTGCCTACTACCCCGGAATCGCCGCCAATGGCGCGGGCTACGGCCTTGTCTGGGTACAGCGCAGTGGTTTCTGGGACGCCCATGGCAACCGCCTCGATGACGGGGCCTGGGGCAGTCCCACCCCGCTGGAAACCGGCGACGGTGATGTCATCCGGACCAGTCAGGTAATCGCCGCCTATGGCGCTAACTATGTCGCCGCCTGGCAGCAGGAAGACGCCGGTGATGCCACCCTTGGCCATATCTGGGCAGTGGAATTCTGACGCGGCCAGGGTCTGGTGGTAGCTCCGGGGAAATATCGCCGGCAATCCGGTAGTGTCCGTTTGCGGGACACCGGTCGCATGGCCAGCCTGGTCTGGCTGGCGTAGCGTTGTGAATTCATCCATTGGCAGCCGGCTTGAAATACCGGGTTTTTCTCGTCCGCGTCACTTCTGACCGACCGACCGCTAGTGGCGCCGCCGGCATTTCGCTACACTGCCGCCCTCGTTGGCGTGGATAACCCCTTTTCATGAGTCTCCTGACCTGGATTCTGCTTTTCAGCCTGCTGGGCGGTGTGCTCAGCGTGATGGTCGCGGCCAGCTTTCTGCTGCTGCCCGAGGCGGTGCGCAAGAAGCTGGTGCCGCACCTGGTCAGCTTCGCCATCGGCTCGCTGCTCGGGGCCGCGTTTCTGGGGCTGATGCCCCACGCGCTGCTGGGCGCCGGCGCCGAGGACACGCACGACATCTTTCTCGCGGTGCTGATCGGCCTGCTGGGTTTTTTCCTGCTGGAAAAGCTGGTGCTGTGGCGGCATTGTCATTCCGACCACTGCGAGGCGCACATGCCGCACGACCACGACAAGAGTCCGGACGCCGCCGGCTGGATGATCCTGCTCGGCGATGGCATGCACAACCTGGTGGACGGGGTGCTGATCGCGGCCGCGTTCATGACCGACATCCACCTCGGCATCGTCACCGCGCTGGCCATCGCCGCCCACGAGATCCCGCAGGAGGTGGGCGGGTTCGTGGTGTTGCTGCACAGTGGCTTCAGCCGCGCCCGCGCGCTGTTGTTCAACGTGCTGGCCAGCCTGACCACCGTCGTCGGCGCGTTGCTGGCCTACTGGAGCCTGGCCGATGCGCAGGGAATCCTGCCCTACGTGCTGGCGGTGGCGGCGTCGAGTTTCATTTATATCGCGGTGGCGGATCTGATCCCCAGCCTGCACAAGCGCACCGAGGCCAGCGCCACGTTTGCGCAGGTGGCCTTGATTGCCGCCGGCGTGTCGTTGATATTCATTACCCATTCGACGCTGCACTGACCATTCCCGGAGACAGGCCATGAACACATCGTCCGATCAACACTGGTACATGCTGACCCTGGTGGGCCGCGACCGCAGCGGCATCGTCGCCCATGTGACCCATGCGCTGTACGAAGGTGGTTGTAACCTCGGCGAGACATCGATGATGCGCCTCGGCAGCAGCTTCACCATCATGATGATGGTGCAGTACGACGGCAGCGCGAAGGCCCTGCAGAAACTGCTGCAGACCGAGACCGAGTCGCTGGGGCTGCACCTGCACATCGACAAGATCGAGGGCGGCCTGCACCACCACCACGAACCGGATGTGCGCATCACCGTGTACGGCGCCGACCGCGCCGGCATCGTTGCCCATGTCACCGGCGCGCTGGCCGAGGCCGGGCTGAATATCCTCGACCTGACCTCCGACGTGGGTGGCAGCGAGGAGGCGCCGATCTACATCATGCACATCGAGGGCCAGGCCCGGGAGGGCATCGACGCGCTGCAATCGGCGCTGGACATCGTGCGCAGGGAGGGCGTCGATGCGCACCTGAGCGCCATCGATACCCTGATCGGCTAGCGCGCCGTGGCCCTGGAGATCATCAAGTACCCCGATCCGCGGCTGAAGCAGGCGTCGCGGCCGGTGCAGGACTTCGACGACGGGCTGCGCGGCTTCGTCGCCGAGCTGGAACAGACCATGCGCGCCGGCCCCGGCGGTGTCGGCATCGCCGCGCCACAGGTGGGGCGTTTTCTGCGCATCGCCATCGTCGACGTGTCCGGCATGCGCAAGCTGCCGGCCGGCTCGTCCAGCAGCGGCCGCATGGTGCTGATCAACCCGGAGATCACCGAATGGGAAGGCATGGTGATGGGCCGCGAGGGCTGCATGTCGGTGCCGGACTTCACCGGCAACGTGATCCGCGCGGAACAGGTTCGCTTCACCGCGTTCGACGAACACGGTGAGCAGCACGAATACCAGTGCGCGGGTTACGAGGCCCGCGCGGTCCAGCACGAAGTGGATCACCTCGACGGCCTGTTGTTTCTCGACCGCCTGGTGAGCCGGCGCACGGACCTGTTCAAACGCAAGAACTACCAACAAAAGGGTGACAAGTGAGAATCGGACACGGCTACGACGTACACCGCTTCGGCGAGGGCGACCACTTGATGTTGTGTGGCGTGCGCATTCCGTTCGCCAGGGGCTTCGTCGCCCATTCCGACGGCGACGTGGCCATCCACGCGCTGTGCGATGCACTGCTGGGCGCCGCGGCGTTGGGCGACATCGGCCGGCACTTTCCCGACAGCAGTGCCGAGTTTGAAAATATCGACAGCCGCATCCTGCTGCGCAGGGTGGTGGAACTGCTGCAGGAAGGGGCTTTCGCGGTGGGCAACGTGGATGTCACTCTCATCGCCCAGGCGCCGAAGATGGCGCCGCACATCGAGGCAATGCGCGAAAACCTGGCGGCGGATTTGCGCGTCGATATCGGCCAGGTCAACGTCAAGGCCACCACCACCGAGGGACTGGGCTTTGCCGGGCGCGCCGAGGGCATCGCCGCCCATGCGGTGGTGTTGCTTGTTTCGCGGTAAATGTCTCCGCCTTTCTTCAGTCGAGAAACACCATGCCAGCATCACAGCTAACGCTCCCCGATTGGCCGCGTGCATCGGGGGTCCCGGTGGCGTCCGCCGTGATGCGCGCCTGCGCCGAGGATTTTCGCGTCGATGAGGTCTCGAGTGTCGAGATCGATGGCGACGGCGAACATCTGATGATCCGCGTGCGCAAGCGCAATCAGAACACCGTCGACGTCGCGCAAAGACTGGCCCGCCATGCCGGCGTGAAGCTGCGGGATATCGGTTACGCCGGGCTCAAGGACCGCAATGCGGTGACCACGCAGTGGTTCAGCGTGTGGTTGCCGGGCAAGCCGGACCCGGACTGGTCCGGCCTCGAAGACGATGACTTGCAGATTCTCGACAGCCGGCGCCACGGCCGCAAGTTGCAGCGCGGCGCATTGCGCGGTAATCGCTTCGTGCTCGTGCTGCGCGATGTGGAATTTCACGCGCCGGCCGACCGTTCGGCACTGGAACAGCGACTTGCGGTTATCGCCGAGCAGGGTGTGCCCAACTATTTCGGCGAACAGCGCTTCGGGCGCAGGGGACGGAATCTGACCGAGGCGACGGCGATGTTCGGTGGCCGGCGCGTGAAGGACCGACACCGGCGCGGCCTGTATCTTTCCGCGGCGCGCTCCTTTCTGTTCAACGAGGTGCTGGCCGCGCGGGTCGCCGGGCATAACTGGAACCGGATGCTGAGCGGCGAGGCACTGATGCTGGCTGGCAGTCGCAGTTTTTTCGTCGCCGAGAAAGCGGACGCGGAACTGGAGGCACGTTTTGCCGCCGGCGACGTGCTGGCCTCGGGGCCATTGTGGGGCAGGGGGTCACCACTGCCGCGGGGCGAGGCGCTGGCGCTGGAGACCCGTGCGCTGGCCGGTCATTGCGTCTATCGTGACGGGCTGGCGTCGGCCGGGCTCAAGCAGGAACGCCGCGCGCTGCGGCTGCCGGTGGCGGACCTGCAGTGGTGCTGGCTGCCTGACGGGCAACATTTGCAGTTGGGTTTCGAGTTGCCGGCGGGGTGTTACGCAACGTCCGTGTTGCGGGAGCTGGTGGACACGCGCGCGGCGGCTCGCTGATCAGGCCTTGAACTGCGCCACCGCGCCCTGCAGTTCCATGGCCAGGGCCGCGAGGTGCTGTCCCGAGGTGTCGATCTGTTCCGCGCCGCCGGCGGTCTCCGTGGCGATCTGGCTGATGGCGGTGATGTTGCGGTTGATCTCCTCCGACACCGACTCCTGTTCGGTGGCGGCACTGGCGATCTGCGTGTTCATGTCGTTGATGGTGGTCACCGCACCGCCGATGGCGGCCAGCGATTCGCCGGCCTGGTTGGCCTGCTCGACGCTTTCCTGCGCCTTGTTGCGGCTGTTTTCCATTACCTGCACCGCCTGCTCGGTGCCGGACTGCAGGGACTCGATCATGTCCTGAATCTCCTGCGTGGACTGCTGGGTGCGTGAGGCCAGGGTGCGCACTTCGTCGGCGACCACCGCGAAACCGCGCCCCTGTTCGCCGGCACGCGCGGCCTCGATGGCGGCGTTCAGCGCCAGCAGGTTGGTCTGCTCGGCGATGCCGCGAATCACGTCCAGCACCGAACCGATCTTGACGCCGTCCTCGGCGACCCGCTCGATGGTGTTGGCGGCGCTGTCGATCTCCTGCGCCAGCTCGGCGATGCCGGCCACGGTGCCGGACACCACGCGCTGGCCGTCGCCGGTGAGCTGGTGGGCCTCGTGGGCGCTGAGCGCGGCCTGTTCGGCGTTCTTTGCCACTTCCTGCACGGTGAGGGTCATCTCGTTCATTGCGGTGGCGATCTGCTCGGTCTGCGAGGTCTGCTCCTGTACGCCGCGCCGGGTGTCGCTGGTGATGATGGACAGCTGCTCGGAGGCGGCGGACAGTTGCGCGGCGGAGTTGGTGACCTGTCCGACGGTCTGCTGGAAGACCTCCATCATGCTGTTGAAGGAACGCGCCATGTCGCCGAGTTCGTCGTTGCGGTGCAGTTCTGCGCGGTGGCTGATGTCCTTGTCCGCCGCGATCTGTCTCATGGTGGCCGCCAGGGTGCCGATGGGGCGCAGGATGGACAGCGAGAACCAGACCAGTCCACCGGCGATGGCCAGCAGGAACAGCACCGACAATACGATGTTGGTGGTCGACAGGGTTTCGGCGGTCTCGACGATGGCCGCGTCCAGGTGGGTCTTCATTTCGTCGAACAGGGTTTCCGTCTGGTGGACGGTGTTGCGCATCTCGCCCAGCAGGCCCTGCTTGGGGGTCAGGCCCTTGACCTGGCTGGCGCGTACCAGCGCCATGAAGTCTGCGCGGTATTTTTCCAGCAGCGCGCGGATGGCGTCCTTGTCGGCGGCGCCGTGGGCGCTGGCGTCCAGGTCGTCGAGCATGATGTCCAGGTTCTTCTGCAGTTTCTTGGGGTACTTCATGTCCAGGCGCAGCATGAAGTCCTTTTCGTTGCGCCGCAGTTGCAGCATGTCGGCGCGGAGCTGTTGGTCACCCAGGGTTTTGATCTTTTCCTCGACCTGGTGCACGGCCTTGCGCAGGGTGCCGTAGAGCGCGTCTTTCGAGTGCAGGCCGATCTTCTGTTGCTCGGCCACCAGGTTGGCAAAGGTTGTGGCGTATTTGTCGAGATATTCATCCAGCTTGCCGGCAACGGTGGTGTCGAAACCCAGGGCGACGAGGTCACTGCGGATTCCGTCCATCTTCCGTTGTAGGGCCGCGAAGTTGTCGTTGAATTTGTCCCGGTACTTGAGGTCGTTGCGGGCCAGGAAATCCTTTTCGTTGCGACGCAGGGTCAGCATGCCGGTCTTGGCTTCTGCGACCCCAAGCCGGAGGTGGTCCAGCTGGCTCAGTGCGCGGGTGCTGTACTGGTTCAGGAATACCAGCGCGCCAATGGCGAGGGCGGTGAAGCCGCCGATGACAACGAATTTTTGTTTTATCGTTATCTGTAACATGGTTATGTTCCTTATTTATATATTCCGATATGCGGGGTGGCGTTGTTCGTCTAGCGGCCGATGGGCACAGGGCTTTAGCGGATTTCTCGCAAACCGGGTGGTTCGGTCAGGGGGGTGGGGCGGGATGACCGTGGTTCGCCGGTGGTCGTTGCGTGTTATGGGCAGGTGCCGCCGGCCCGGCGGGGCGCGATCCCCGGGACTCAGCGGCTGCGCTTGAGCAGCACGTACACCGCGCCCATGCCGCCGTCCCTGGCCTGTGCCGAGCTGAATGCGAGCACGTAGCCCGCGTCGCGCAGCCACTGGTTGACCTGGGCCTTCAGTGCCGGGCGGCCTGCGGTCGAACGGTGGCCCTTGCCGTGGATCACGCACACGCAGCGCAGGCCCGCGCTCCGGGTGTCGTCGAGGAAATCGGCGAGCGCCACGCCGGCCTCGGCGATGGTGTAACCGTGCAGGTCCAGCGTGGCCCCGGGGCGCAGCTCGCCGCGTTTGAACTGACGCAGCAGGCGATGTTGCAGGCCGGGGCGGGCGAAGAACAGGGCCTGCTCCGGGGTCACGGCGGGCGCGTGCTCGCGGGGCGCGAAGCCGGTGGCGGCCGGGGTGTTCGGCGCGGCGGGGCGGGGCCGTGGGCCGGGGCGGCCGGCCTGGTGGGTGATGCGCCCGGCACCGGACTTGTTGTCCGGCAGGGGCTTGACCCCGGACATCATCTGCCGGAACAGTGTCTCGTCGTCCAGTGGTTTTTCGTCGCGGCCCATGGGCGCGACATGTTACGCAGGCAGGCGGCGGCTGTCATTTCGCGTATGCCGCCGGTTAACTGTCGAATTTCCGTCGGGACGGTGCATATAATGGCCCCCCATGAAAATCCTGTTGAGTAACGACGATGGCTACCAGGCGCCGGGCCTGATCTGCCTGGCCGCGGCGCTGGCCGATGTGGCGGATATCCACGTGGTGGCGCCGGACCGCAACCGCAGCGGCGCCAGCAATTCCCTGACCCTGGAGCACCCGATTCGCGCCCGCGAGGCGGCCAATGGTTTCATGTTCGTGGATGGCACGCCCACGGACTGTGTGCACCTGGCCATCACCGGCCTGCTGGAACAGGAGCCGGACATGGTCATCGCCGGCATCAACGCCGGTGCCAACATGGGCGACGACGTGCTGTATTCCGGCACCGTCGCGGCGGCCATGGAGGGGCGCTTCCTGGGCCTGCCGGCGGTCGCGGTGTCGCTGGCCGGCGAGCTGTTCGAACATTTCGAGACCGCGGCGCGGGTGGTGCTGTCCCTGTTGCAGCGCATGCAGAACGAGCCGCTGCCGGTGGACACCATCCTCAACGTCAATGTGCCCGACCTGCCCTGGGAGGCCATCGAGGGTTTCGAGGCCACCCGCCTGGGCCGGCGCCACAAGTCCGAGCCGGTGGTGAGGATGCAGGACCCGCGCGGCAACGACATCTACTGGGTGGGGCCGGTGGGGGCCGAGCAGGACGCCGGGCCGGGCACGGATTTCCATGCGGTGCGCAACGGGCGGGTGTCGGTGACGCCGCTGAACGTGGATCTCACCCGCTACTCCGCGATGGAGCAGGTGGCCGGCTGGGTGCCCGCGCCATGAAGGGTCGGCTGCCGGACCATCTGCAGGGCATCGGCATGACCAGCCAGCGCACCCGCGACCGGCTGGTCAAGCGCCTGCAGGACGAGGGCATCAACAATCCCCGCGTGCTGGAGGTGATCCGCAACACCCCGCGGCACATCTTCGTGGACGAGGCCCTGGCCAGTCGTTCCTACGAGGACACTGCGCTGCCCATCGGCCACGGCCAGACCATCTCCCAGCCCTACGTGGTGGCCCGCATGACCGAGGCCCTGCTGGAGTCGGGTCCGCTGGGCCGGGTGCTGGAGGTGGGCACCGGTTCCGGCTATCAGGCCGCGGTGCTGGCGCCGCTGGCGGGCGAGGTGTACAGCGTGGAACGCATCCGGCCGCTGCTGGATCAGGCGCGGGAACGGCTCGCGGCACTGCAGCTGGACAATGTGCGCCTCAAGCACAGCGACGGCAGCTGGGGCTGGCCGGAATTCGCGCCCTTTGACGCGATCATCGCCACCGCCGCGCCGGAGCAGGTGCCGGAGGCCCTGTTGCAACAGCTCGGTGTGGGCGGACGCCTGGTGATGCCGGTGGGCCCGAGGCGGGTGCAACAGCTGCTGCTGATCACCCGCACCGCCACCGGCTTCGAACAGCAGGTGCTGGACCAGGTGGTGTTCGTGCCGATGCTCGGAGGCACCGAGTAGTGCGGGGTACAGTGGCAACGGCATCCATGCGGCGAAGCGAATGAAGATATTCTCCAGCCTGTACGAGATCGTGATGCGCTGGGCCGTGCATCGTCACGCGCAGTGGTACCTGGCCGGGTTGAGCTTCGCCGAATCCTCGTTTTTCCCGATCCCGCCCGACGTGATGCTCGCGCCGATGGCGCTGGCCGCGCCGCGCAGGGCCTGGCATCTTGCCGCGTTGACCACCGTGGCCTCGGTGGTGGGGGGCATGGCCGGCTATCTCATCGGCAGCTTCGCGTTTGGCCTGATCGAGCCGTGGATCGTCAGCGCCGGCTACGACGACAAGTATCAACTGGCCGTGCAGTGGTTCGATCACTGGGGTGTCTGGGCCATCCTTATCGCCGGCTTTTCTCCGATTCCGTACAAGGTATTCACCATCGCCGCCGGCGTTATCTCCATGGCCTTTGTGCCCTTCGTGTTGGCATCGCTGGTGGGGCGGGGTGCGCGTTTCTTTCTGGTGGCCGCGCTGATGGCGTGGGGCGGTGAACGCATGGAACGGCAATTGCGCCGTTATGTGGACCGGCTGGGCTGGGCCATCGTCGGCCTGCTGGGCATCGCGATCGTGATCTACCGGATGTAGGGGGTGCCGGTGATGCGAGCTGTCCTTCCCCGTGTTTCGCTTCGCCGCCTGCGTCCGCTGGCGCTGGTATCACTGCTGGTGTTGCTCGGCGCCTGCGGCGGGCATGTCTACCACGTGGTGGAACGCGGCGAGACCCTGTACTCCATCGGCTGGGCCTATGGCTACGACTACCGGGAAGTCGCACGTTGGAACGGCATCGAGCCACCCTATCGCCTGACTCCGGGACAACGGATTCGCGTGACGCCGGGCGGCGAAATACCCGCACAAAAAAAGCGTGAACGGGTTGCGCCTGTGGCCCCGGTGCGCCATGCCAAGGCACAGGATGCGCCGACACTAAAGCGTGTCGAAAAACCCGCCGCCGGGCCGGGGGCGGGGCGCGGCGATATACCCGCACCGGTAGTGGGGCCGAGTCACCAGGCGGTCGAGCCGGTAACGAAAACAACACCCGCCGACGCCAATAATAACACGGCCGCCAGCGCGCCACCGGGCGATGTGTCACGGGTGGTTGCGGCGGCCAAGAAACTGTTTGGGGTCAAGTCTTCGGGCTGGCGCTGGCCCACCAAGCAGCGCCGGGTATTGCGCACGTTCTCGGCCAGGGATGCCACCCGACAGGGCATGGACATGGCAGGAAACAAGGGTGACCCGGTGTACGCTGCGGCTGCCGGACAGGTGGTCTATGCGGGTAGTGGACTTGCCCGATATGGTCAGCTTATTATCGTTAAACACAACCAGAAGTACCTGAGCGCCTATGCCCACAACAGCGTGCTTCGCGTCAAGGAAGGCGAACGGGTCGAAGCCGGTCAGCACATTGCAGACATGGGACGCAGCGGGGTGAACAACGGCGTGAAGGGTTCTGCGAACAGGGCCATTCTCCATTTTGAGATCCGGCGTAACGGTAAACCGGTGGACCCGATGAAGTATCTGCCGAAGCAGTAAACAGGTGTCGGCAGGGAACCAAACTATAATTAGTTACCCGGAATGGCATCGTCGTAGCAGGTTCGGCGAGTTGCCGCCCGGTGTCATGTCGGGCAACGACTACAAAGCAGCAACAACACGGAAGGGAACATGGCAGTTGAAGAGTTCGGAGAGCAGTCCGAGTTGGATCCCACGGGTGGTGACGTCTCAGGCGACGACGTAGAGGTGCCGGATATCGACAAGTCGGAGAAGCAAAAGCAGGACGAGTCGCTGCGCAATGAGCGCCGTACCAGGCGGCGTGAGGATATTTCCGATCGTGACCTCGATGCGACCCGCCTGTACCTGGGTGAAATAGGCTTTTCGCCGTTGCTCACCGCCGAACAGGAAGTCGAGATTGGGCGCCTGATTCAAAAGGGCGACCAGGCCGCGCGCAAGCGCATGATCGAAAGCAACCTGCGGCTGGTGGTCAAGATAGCACGGCGTTACCTCAACCGCGGACTGGCGCTGCTGGATCTCATCGAGGAAGGCAATCTCGGCCTGATCCGCGCGGTGGAGAAATTCGACCCGGAACGGGGTTTTCGTTTTTCCACCTATGCCACCTGGTGGATACGGCAGACCATCGAACGCGGCATCATGAACCAGACCCGCACCATTCGCCTGCCCATTCACGTGGTCAAGGAAATCAACATCTACCTGCGCGCCGCTCGCCACCTCGCGCAATCGCTGGACCACGAGCCCAGCCCCGAAGAAATCGCGCACATGCTCGACAAACCCATCGACGACGTCAAGCGCATGTTGGGCCTCAACGAACGGGTCACCTCGGTGGATGTGCCGCTGGGGCGTGACAGCGACAAGTCGGTGCTCGATGCCATTCCCGATGAACACAACGTGGACCCTTCCGAGCTGTTGCAGGACGACGACGTACACGCCTGCATCGAAATGTGGTTAGGCCAGCTCAATGAAAAACAACGCGAAGTCGTGGAGCAGCGCTTCGGCCTGCACGGCCGCGACGTGGCCACCCTCGAAGAGGTGGGCAATTCCCTCGGTGTTACCCGCGAGCGGGTACGGCAGATTCAGCTCGAAGCACTGAAGCGGTTGCGTGACGTGATGGAGAGGGAGGGGTATTCGGTGGAGAATATTCTGCGTTAGGGAACCGCTGACCAGTTCCGGGACAGCGAGATCGCGTTCCATGAAATTAGTCAGGGGCTGCTTGGGTTCTTTGGCCCGGATAGGCCGCGGGCCTTCCCTAGTCTGGTCTCGTGGCGCCCGCTGCCACCGGGTTGATCAGTCCCGCCACCACGTGCCGTCCTTCGGCCATCAGGATGTTGTAGGTGCGGCAGGCCGCGGCGGTGTCCATGATTTCCACGCCTACCTGGCGGCCAGCAACGCGCTGGCTGCGCAATTCCAGCAGCAGTTCCCGCGGCGGGAATTGCAGCGTGGTGCCGGTACCCAGCAGGATCAGTTCGGGCTCCAGTGCGACGATGGCGGCGATGTGTTCGGTGCCCAGGTCGTCCACGGTGTTGGGCGGCCAGCCTTCGATCAGTTGCCGAGTGCTGACGATCACGCTGCCGCTGACGGTCTGGACTTCGACGGGCTGGGCGCTGTCGGCGTCCAGGTCGGCGGGTGCGGTGTAGGAGATCTCACCTGGCCGGCAGCCGCGGATGCTGTAGGCGCTGTAGTCGATTTCGAGGTTGAATTGCATGCCCGTGGGCTCCTGATTCGGGTTTCGTAGTGGTCCATGGGACGGGCGCGGCCAATGGTCAAGCCGTTGACGGCTGGGGTATACTGCGCGCTTTCGCCGCGCTGTCCGCCAGGCCCACGACGCAGATACCAGAAAGCCGCCCCAATGATCGACGATTTCCCCAGAATCAATCGCCTGCCGCCCTATGTGTTCAATATTGTAAACGAGTTGAAGGCCGAGGCGCGCACGCGCGGCGAGGATATCGTGGATTTCGGTATGGGCAATCCGGATCAGCCCACGCCCAGGCATATCGTCGACAAGCTGGTGGAGGTGGCACAGCGGGACAATACCCACCGTTATTCGGTGTCCCGGGGCATCCCCCGGCTGCGGCGCGCGATCTGCAACTGGTACAAGGGCCACTTCGACGTGGACCTGGACCCGGAGACCGAGGCCATCGTCACCATCGGCTCCAAGGAGGGGCTGGCCCACCTGGCCATGGCCACGGTGGGACCGGGTGATGCGGTGCTGGTGCCCAACCCTTCCTACCCCATTCATCCCTACGGTTTCGTGATTGCCGGGGCGGATATCCGCCACGTGCCGCTGACCCCGGATGTGGATTTCTTCTCCGAGCTGGAGAAGGCCATCAAGGATACCTGGCCCAAGCCCAAGATGCTGGTGATGAATTTCCCCGGCAATCCCACCACCCAGTGCGTGGAGCTGGAGTTCTTCGAGAAGGTGGTGGCCATCGCCAGGGAACACGAGATCTGGGTGGTGCACGATATCGCCTACGCGGACATCGTGTTCGACGGTTACAAGCCGCCGTCGATTCTGCAGGTGCCGGGGGCCAAGGACGTGGCGGTGGAGTTCTACACGCTGTCGAAGAGCTACAACATGCCGGGCTGGCGGGTAGGCTTCATGGTCGGCAATCCCACCCTGGTGGCGGCGCTGGCGCGCATCAAGTCTTACCTGGACTACGGTACCTTCACGCCGATACAGGTGGCGGCCATTGCCGCGTTGGAAGGCCCGCAGGATTGCGTGAGGGAGATCGCCGACATGTACCGCTGTCGCCGCGATGTGCTCTGCGATGGTCTCAATGCCCTGGGCTGGAAGGTGGAGAAACCCAAGGCCACCATGTTCGTTTGGGCGCCGATTCCGGAACAGTACAAAACCATGGGCTCGCTGGAGTTCAGCAAGAAATTATTGAAAGAGGCCAAGGTGGCGGTGTCGCCGGGCATCGGCTTCGGCGAATACGGCGACGACCACGTGCGCTTCGGGCTGATCGAAAACGAGCACCGCACCCGGCAGGCCTTGCGGGGGATTCGGGATATGTTTCGCGCCGATGCGGCGGGGTGATTTTTTTGGCTGTGGTGTTGTAAGAACTGTGGCGTTGTAAGAACTGTGGTGTTGTAAACGCAGAGGGCGCGGAGGCGCAGAGGACGCAAAGATTTATGGGGTTCTGGTTTTTTTAACATTCCGGTGCATCCCTAAATCAAGTGCTATTACCACTGGACTCCGGCCTGCGCCGGAGTGACGGTTAAAAAAGCCCTCTGCGTTCTTTGCGCCTCTGCGACCTCTGCGTTAAATACACCGGACGCATTTACACAACACACGTGATGTGACACGAGATTGAGAAGGGGAAGACTGTTGAAACCGGTAAAAGTAGGTCTGTTGGGCATGGGCACCGTGGGCGGCGGCACCGTCAACGTACTCAAACGCAATGCCGAGGAAATCGCGCGGCGCGCCGGGCGGGGCATCGAGATCAGCCACGCGGCGGCGCGTGACGTCAACAAGGCACGCATTTGCGACACCACGGGCATTACCCTGACCACCAATCCGCAGGATGTAGTGAGCGATCCCGAGGTGCAGATCATCGTCGAACTCATCGGCGGCGACACCCTGGCCCGCGAGCTGGTGCTGGCGGCCATCGCCAATGGCAAGCACGTGGTCACCGCCAACAAGGCGCTGATCGCCAAGCACGGCAACGAGATCTTTGCCGCGGCACAGAAGCAGGGCGTGATGGTGGCCTTCGAGGCGGCGGTGGCCGGCGGCATTCCCATCATCAAGGCCGTGCGCGAGGGCCTGTCGGCCAATCGCGTCGAGTGGCTGGCCGGCATCATCAATGGCACCGGTAATTTCATTCTCACCGAGATGCGCGACAATGGCAGCGACTTCGCCGAGGTGCTGGCCGAGGCCCAGCGCCTGGGTTACGCCGAGGCCGATCCTACCTTCGACGTGGAGGGCATCGACGCCGCGCACAAGCTGACCATCCTCGCCTCCATCGCCTTTGGCATCCCGCTGCAATTCGAGGCCTGTTACACCGAGGGCATCACCAGGATTACCCGCGCCGACGTGGAATACGCCGAAGAGCTGGGCTATCGCATCAAGCACCTGGGTGTGGCGCGGCGTACCGAGGCCGGCGTGGAGCTGCGCGTGCATCCCACGCTGATCCCCGAGCGGCGCCTGATCGCCAACGTGGATGGCGTGATGAACGCGGTACTGGTGAAGGGCGACGCGGTCGGCCCGACCCTGTACTACGGCGCCGGCGCCGGTGCCGAGCCCACCGCCTCTGCGGTGGTGGCCGACGTGGTGGACGTGGTGCGCACGTTGACCTCCGACCCGGAGAACCGCGTGCCGCACCTGGCCTTCCAGCCCGATGCGCTGAGTGACCTGCCCATCCTGCCCATGGACGCGGTGGAAACGGCTTACTACGTGCGCCTGCAATGCGAGGACAAGCCCGGCGTGCTGGCCAACGTGGCGAGCATCCTCGGCGACTCCGGCATCAGCATCGAGGCCATCCTGCAGAAGGAACCGGCGGGCGACGCCCCGGCC
>Ga0256830_1001068_pt1 | contig 19899 bp, 14 predicted proteins | sample 128326metaG_FD_190537 | JGI IMG/M metagenome (GOLD analysis project Ga0256830, IMG submission 190537) | Hydrothermal vent microbial communities from Lau Basin, Pacific Ocean - 128-326 | ecosystem: Environmental > Aquatic > Marine > Hydrothermal vents | place: Pacific Ocean: Lau Basin | collected... | reverse complement strand
CCCACCATCGCCGAGATTCTTCGCTGTCGTTCAGAATGACACTCTTCTGTCCCCCGCAAAGAATTTTCGGATAGGCTCTCAGCGCTTCAGGCTGAAAGTTTCCAACACATGCGTCACCACCGTACTGGCCGGGCCGCCGAGGGATTGCACCAGGCCGCGGCGGGCGTTGGGAATCTGGTTCTCCCCGGCCTGGCCGCGCAATTGCAGGGTTGCCTCCACAGCCTGGTACACGCCGGTCGCGCCGCCGGGGTTGCCGCGCGCTTTCAGGCCGCCCAGGGTGGTCAGCGGGAGTTTTCCTTGCAGGGAAATCGCGCCGTTTTGCGCCAGTTTCCACCCTTCGCCGCGCGGCGCGTACCCCGCGGCCTCCAGCGACAAAGCGGAAAAGATCGAGAAGGCGTCGTAGAGTTCGAAGAAGTCGATTTCCTCGGGCCGGATTCCGGCCTGGCGGCAGGCGCGCGCCACCGAAAGCCGCGCGGCGCGGAAATCCAGCGGGTCGGGGCGGTCGTGCAACGCCAGGGTATCGGTCACCAGGCTGGAGCCGGAGACGCGCACCAGGGGATGGGCGAAGTCCGGGGGCAGCAGCTCGCGGCGGGCCAGCACGATGGCGGCCGCGCCGTCCGCGTGGGGGGCCACGTCGAACATGTTGAGCGGATCGCTGACCAGCCCGGCTTTCCGGTAGGCCGTTTCCTTGATGGCGCGGCGGAACATGGCGTTGGGGTTGGCGACCGCATTGGCGTGCGCGGTGAGCGGAAATCCGGCGAAGGCTTCCCGCGGCGGGTTGAACTCGTACAGGTAACGCTGCATGAGCAGCGCGGCCTGCGCGGTGGGGGTCAGGCCGTGTTCGGCCTCGTAGTCGCTGTCGGAGGCCGTCGCCAGCGCGCTGTTGACCGCGCTCCCGACCTGATCGGTGGTCTTTTCGACGCCCACCACCAGCGCGACCTCCGCGGCCCCGGACAGGATCGACAGATACCCCATCCGGAGGGCGGCCCCCCCGGACGCGCCCGCGGCCTCGACCGTGACGGCTTCCACCCCGTGCAGCCCGGCGAAATCCGCCACCAGCGTAGCCAGGTGAGACTGCCGCGAGAGGGCCGGCGCGAGCATGTTGGCGACGAACACAGCCTGGGGGCGCAGGCCGCCCGCGTCCTTCACCGCCGCTTCGATAGCGTGCAAGGCCAGTTCCCGCAGGGAGATTTCCCAATGTTCGCCCACCGGCGTCTGGCCGATTCCGGCAATTACGATGTCGGTCATAGCATTCTCCTGCCTCGAACTCACCGCATGGTCAGCTTGCCGCGCATACGGGCGTATTCCGCGTAGTCGATCTGGGTGCGGCGGGCGATGTAATCCTGGGTTTTCGGCGCCAGGTCGCGGCGAGCGGGGAGGTGTTGGGTCACAGTCAGCACCATGGCGTCCGAACCCGCGCCGGAGCCGAAGGAGGTGAGCAGGATGCGGTCGCCCGGCTGGGCCTCGTCGAGGATGGCGGTCAGGCCGATGATGGCCGCGCCCGAATAGGTGTTGCCGATCACGGGGACGAGCAGGCCGGTCTGTATCTGCTCCGGGGTGAAGCCCAGCGATTTGGCGACCCGGGTGGGGAATTTGGTGTTGGGCTGGTGGAAGACCGCGTACCGGTAGTCGGATGGGGAGGTGTTGGTGGCTTCCATCAGCGCGGTGGCGGCTTCGGTGATGTGTTTGAAATAGGCGGGTTCGCCGGTGAAACGCTGGCCGTGTTCGGGGTATTTCTGGTAGGCGCGTCGCCAGAAGTCGGGGGTGTCGGTGACGAAGGAGTAGGTGCATTCGATCACGGCCAGGGATTCGTCTGCCGGGCCGAGCACGAAGGCCGCGCCGCCTGCACCCGCGGTGTACTCCAGCGCGTCGCCGGGTTTGCCCTGCGCGGTGTCCATGCCGATGGCCAGCGCGTAGCGCGCCATGCCGGAGCCGACGAAGCCCATGGCGGCGACCATCGCCTCGGTGCCCGCTTTGCAGGCGAACTCCCAGTCCGCGGCCTGGACGTGGGGCACCGCGCCCAGGGCCTCGGCCACCACGGTGGAGGTGGGTTTGACCGCGTAGGGGTGGGATTCCGAGCCGACCCAGATGGCGCGTAGTTCTGTGACCGGGATGCGGGCGCGCGCCAGCGCGTTGCGCGCCGCTTCGATGGACATGGTGATCACGTCTTCGTCTTTGCCGGGGACGGCTTTTTCTTTGATCGGCAGGCCGCCCGCGCCTTCGGTCCACACGCGGGAGACCTCGCTGGCCGGCAGCCGGTAGCGCGGCACGTACGCGCCGTAACCCACGATGCCGACCGGGTTTTGGGGTTGGAGGATGTTGTTCATGGTTGGTTGGTTGATTGATTGGTTGGGTGGTGCCTGGTTGTTTGTTTGGGATGGCCTTACGCCTTACTTCTTACTACCTGCTCCTTACTCCCTACTTCTTGTTGCCTGGACTGACCACTGAACACTGACCACTGAATACTGAACACTGACCTCCGGCCTGTCTATTTCCCTTCGCCCAACAGCTCTCTGGCCCGTTCGAGGTTGATGTTCTTTTCCTGCACCATCTGGCGGGCGATGCGGGTGACTTGTTCGCCTTGCGCGCCCGCGGAGACGGCTACCTGCCGGGCGTGCAGGCTCATGTGGCCGCGCTGGATGCCTTCGGTGGCCAGGGCGCGCAGGGCGGCCAGGTTTTGCGCTAGCCCCACGGCGACGATCACTTCGGCGAGTTCCCGCGCGGTGCTGACCCCCATCAGTTTGAGGGCCACTTTCGCGGCGGGGTGGGCTTTGGTCGCGCCGCCCACGATGCCGACGGCCAGGGGCATTTCGATGCTGCCTACCAGTTCCCCCTGAGGCCCCCTCCCCCATGTGGTCAGCGAGGTGTAGCGCCCGCTGCGGGCCGCGTAGGCGTGCGCGCCGGCCTCGATGGCGCGCCAGTCGTTACCGGTGGCGATCACGATGGGGTCGATGCCGTTCATAATGCCTTTGTTGTGGGTGGCGGCGCGGTACGGGTCGGCGGCGGCAAAGGCCCAGGCTGCGATCACGCCGTCGCGCACCTGTTCGCCGCTGAAGTTGCCAAAGGCCAGCGCGCTGGCGGGGATGGCGCAGCGGGCGCGGGCGATGCGCCGGTCGGCCAGGTTGGAGAGGATGCGCAGGTGGACGCGGCCACGGGTGATCTCTTCGATGACCGGCGCGAGGTGTTCGCACGCGGTGTTGACCGCGTTGGCGCCCATGGCGTCGCGCACGTCGTAAATCAGGTGGACGACCAGGAAGCTGCCGATGGGGGAGTCCGCGATCAGGCGTACTTCGATGTCGCGCGGGCCGCCGCCGAAGCGCTCCAGCACCGGGTCGAGGCCCTCCAGTTCGGCCATCAGGCGGGCTTTGTTTTCGAGCAGCTGCAGCCGCGCGGTGTGCGGTTCGGGCAGGTCGAGAATCTGGATTTGCCCGATCATGTGCGGTTCGCTGGTGTGGGCGGTGAAGCCGCCACCGGCGCGGGCGAGCTTTGCCATGAAAGAGGCGCCCGCCACCACCGACGGCTCTTCTACGGCCATCGGCACCAGCACCTCGCGCCCGTTGATCACGAAGTTGAGCGCAACCCCGAGGGGCAGCGCGAACGTGCCGATCACGTTTTCGATCATGTGGTCGGCCTGGGAGGGGATCAGGCCGGTTTCGCCTGTCAGGGTGGCGATCTCGTCTGGGGTCAGCCACCCCTTTTGGGTCAGGATGGCGTGCCGTTGGTCGATGGGGAGTTGGTAAAAGCCTGGAATGCGAGACATGGGAGGTGTTTGTTTGGCTCCTGGTCAGGTGGTGGGGATATTGGAACGTTACTCCGTACTCCTTACTCCGTACTCCTTACTCCGTACTCCTTACTCCGTACTCCATTTCAGCTTGATTTTAGCCAGAAAGGCTGTCAAATGCTATCAGGATGGCTATAATGGGGGTATGGAGATGATCACCAGCCGGCGGAACATGAAAGTGCGGGCGGCGCGGGCGCTGCGCAGGCGCAAGACGCGGGTGCAGAAAGGCCTTTTCCTGGTGGAGGGCATCCGGCATGTGGCCGCCGCGGTGGAGGCCGGGTACCCGCTGGAGGCGATTTTCTACGCGCCGGATTTGCTGGAGAGCGCGTTTGCGCTGGAGATGGTGAAGAAGGCGCAGGGGGAGGGGGTGGTCTGCTACGCGGTGTCCGCGGAGGTGTTCGATGCGCTGGCGGAGAAGGCCGGGCCGCAGGGAATTTTGGCGGTGGCGCGGCAGCAGTGGGCGCGGCTGGAGGGCCTAACTCCCAAGAATTTCGCCTGGGGCGCGGCCCTGATCGCACCGCAGGACCCCGGCAACATCGGCACGGTGCTGCGCACGCTGGACGCGGTGGGTGCAGACGGGTTGCTGCTACTGGAGGGGGGCGCGGACCCCTGGCACCCGACCGCGGTGCGGGCCGGGATGGGCGCGCACTTCTGGCTGCGGATGGCGCGGGCCTCGTGGGAGACGTTCGCGGCCTGGGCGCGGGCGCGCGGCTACCACCTGTACGGCTCGTCCGCGCGCGGGGAGGCCGATTTCCGGGCGGTGGACTACCGCAGGCCGTGTGTGCTGCTGCTGGGGAGCGAACGGGAGGGGCTGGCGGAAGAGCAGATGGAAGTCTGCGAGCGGGTGGTGCGGCTGCCGATGCGCGGGCGGGGCAGTTCGCTCAATCTGGGGGTAGCCGCAGGGGTGTTGCTGTATGCGATGACGGATTAGGGGTTGGGAAATGGAGATTAGGTAGACATCCCGACAAATCAGACAAATCAGACCAGTCAGACCAGCCCGACCAAAATACGATACAATTGATCCCCCTCAACAACCATCGTTTCAGGAGGTCGCTATGGCACTTGCAGACAAAACAACCGCAACCCGGCCCATGACCGAAGAGGCCGATTTTTTGAAAATCCATTCCTGGGACCACGTTCACCTGTGGGTGGGCAACGCCAAACACGCCATGTACTACTGGTGGCGGGCGTTCGGATTCAAGCCCGTGGCCTACTCCGGGCTGGAGACCGGCAACCGCGAGTTCGCCTCCTACGTGCTGGAGTCCGGCAAAATCCGGCTGGTGGTCTCCGCGCCTTACAGCGCGACCAGCGAAATGGCCGCGCACCACATGCTGCACGGCGACGGAGTCAAGGTGATCGCGCTGGGCGTGGACGACGTGGAATCCGCCTGGAGGGAGACCACCGCGCGCGGCGCGAAGAGCGCCTGGGCCCCGCGTGAAGAATCCGACCAGTACGGCATCTACCGCACCGCGGCCATCCACACCTACGGCGAGACCCTGCACGTCTTCGTGGACCGGGCCGACTACAACGGCCCCTTCGCGCCCGGGTACGAACCCCTCGACCTGCCGCACGAATCCGCCGGGCTGGTCGCCATCGATCACATCGTCGGCAACGTGCAATTGGGCAAGATGAACTACTGGGTGGACTTCTACCACCGGGTGATGGGCTTCCGCCAGTTGCTGCACTTCGACGACAAAGACATCTCCACCGAGTACTCCGCGCTGATGTCCAAAGTGATGGAAAACGGCAACGGGCGGGTCAAGTTTCCGATCAACGAACCCGCGGAGGGCAAGCGCAAAAGCCAGATCGAAGAATACCTGGACTACTACTACACCCCTGGGGTGCAGCACATCGCCATGCAGACCGGCGACATCATCGAGACCATGAGCAGGCTGCGGGCGCGCGGCATCGAATTCCTGCGCGTCCCGGACACCTATTACGAAATCCTGCCCCAACGGGTCGGAGCGATCCAGGAATCGCTGGACAAAATCCACGAGCTGGGCATCCTGGTAGACCGCGACGACGAGGGCTACCTGCTACAGGTCTTCACCCGCCCGATTCAAGACCGGCCGACCATGTTCATCGAGATCATCCAGCGACGCGGCAGCCGCGGCTTTGGTAAGGGCAACTTCCAGGCTTTGTTCGAGTCGCTGGAGTTGGAGCAGGCGCGGCGCGGGAATTTGTGATTGGGAGTCGAAAATCGAGAATCGGGCATCGAGTATCTCCACACACCTGAAGGTCTTCATCGCCGAGGCCCTGGCGGTTGTGATCTGGCTGGCACTGATCCCGGCAGACCCGAAGAACGCCTGGCTGCTGGGCTTCTCGAAGACGCGGATCGGGCTGCTGTCCGCCGCGTTGGGCGCCGGGCTGCTGGCCGCGGGGCTGCTCGTCTGGGCGCGGCGTTCCCGGTGGGGGGGCGGGGAATGGTCGCGCCGCCTGAACCGCACCTTACAAAACGAGACCTTCGTGCGCCGCGCCTTGTGGGGCGCGGTGGGCGCCTTTACCCTGGGCGGCTGCCTGCTGGCGTTGGCCTACACCATCACCGAGCCGTTCTGGGGAGCTTTGCTGGCGCGGCTGTCCCCGTTCACGGCCTGGCTGGCGGTGTTGGGCGTGCAAACCGTGCTTTTTCTGCGAGACTCGAAGCTGGCAGAGATGGCCGCTACGTTACAGGCACGCGCCGCGCACTGGCTGCGCGAGACCGGCCGCGTTTCCCCGTTCCGGGTGGGGAGCGCGGTTTGGAGTTGGCCGCGGGATGTGATCGTGGTGGCGGTATTGCTGCTGCCGCTGGCGTTTGCCACCCTGCGCACCGGCACGATGGTGATCGACGACGCCTGGATCACGTTCAAGTTCGCCCGCAATCTGGCGCAGGGGCATGGCTTACGCTGGGAGGCCGCGGCCGCGCCTGTCGAAGGCTATTCCAACCTGCTGGAAGTGCTGATCGTCGCGCTGGGGCTGAAGCTGGGCCTCGATCCGGTCACGGTCGCCCGCGGGGTGGCCGCGCTCTCGACGGTGGGGCTGGTCGCGGCCGCGTATGCGCTGCTGCTGCGGCTCACGGGCGCCCGCGGCCTGGCCGCGCTGGCCGTGTTGCTCTACACGCTGCACCCCGCGGCCGCGCTGCACACCTGGGCCGGGCTGGAGACCCAGTTGTTCGCCTTCCTGGCCGTGCTGTTGCTGCTGGTTTTCGAGCGCGCGCAGCGCGGCGGGGCCGCGGCACATCCCGGCCTGGCAGGGGCGGCGCTCCCCCTGATCGCCTTCCTGCTGGCCCTGGCGCGCACCGAGGGCGTGCTGTTGGGCGCGCTGGCGCTGCCCGCGGGCTATCTGCTGGCCAGAAATCGGGCGTCCAGAGCCGGGCAACCAGGCGACAACGCCCTCGCTTTCACCCACTCGCGGCATTGGCTGGCCGGAAACGCGCTCTTCTTCGCCAGCGTAGCAGCCTACACGCTCTTCCGCTGGCTGTACTTCGGCACGCTGTTCACCGGGCCGCATCTGGTAAAGCTCTCCAACCGCATGGTGCTGGCCGGCCTGACCAGCGCGGAGTTCCTGGCCGACGCGTGGGCGTACTTTTCCACGTTTCCATTGGGGATGGCGACCCTGGCCGCAGCCGCAATCACGCTCTCCTTGCTGCCGGGCTTGTTGGCTCCGCCGCGCGCCAGGCTGGCTGCCTGGGGCGTGTTTCTGCTGGCCTGGGCACAGTTGGCCGCGCTGCTGTTCGTCTACTCCCGCACCCGCATGATCCAGAATTTCGCGGCGCGCTTTCTGTTCAACAGCGCGGGGCAACAGATCGTGCTGGCCGGGTTGGCAGCCGCGCGGGTGTGGCGCGGCTGGATCGGGTTCGTGGCCCGGCCGCAACGCCATTTCGCCAGCAGCCTGTACATGCTGGTGATCGCCGTGTTGCTGGCCGTCTTCACCTACGGCTGGTTCGCGAAATACCCCCGCGTCAGCGGCGGCCTGCGAAACTTCGTGGCCGAATACAACCAGCAGCAATCCGCGGCCCAGGCCATCGCGCGCGGCCTCAACCGCTTCGATCTGGCCGATGAATGGCTGGTCACGGTGGTGGACTCCGGCATTCTGCCATACTACGCGCAGATGAAAACCCTGGGCGGCGACGGGTTGACCGACCTGACCCTGGCAGAGCTGGTGCCCCCGGTCGGGCCGCGCGCCCGGCCATACGCGCAATACATCTTCGCCCTCGCTCCCGCGGCCCTGGTGATCGAACGCTTCCCAGGCGAGATCGACGCCCATCACGCGGCCCTGCTGTGCGCCCCCGAATTCGCCCGCTATGCCGCAGTCGCCCGCTTCGAGCGCAAGACCGGCCTGTACGAAGTGTATTTGCGCGACGACCTCCCCCAACGCGAAGCCCTCACGGCCGCGCTGCTGGCGCAACAGGACCCCTCCGGCAGGTGGAAAGTAAGCCCCCCGCCCGAAAGCGACCCGGAAGCGGCGCAGTACGTTCAGGAGGGGTGTAACCGGGAGCAGTGAGGGCAGTGTTCAGTGTTCAGTGTTCAGTATTCAGTATTCAGTGTACAGTGTGCAGTGGGCAGTGGGGAGTATGTCGCAGCTCCGGAACACGGAAGCACTGAAAATCCACACACCTGATACCTTTCCTTTTAGGAGTAGCTATGGCTTTCTATCACAAACTGGGGCAAATCCCCCACAAACGACACACCCAATTCCGTAAACCCGACGGCGGGCTATACCGGGAGGAGGTGATGGGGCTGGAGGGCTTCTCCGGGATTCAATCCATCCTTTACCATCATTTTCTCCCGCCGCGCGTGTTGAGGGTGGAGGACCTCGGCCCGGCGCGGCCTGAATTCGTGGACTACGGCCCGATCCGGCACCGCGCCTTCGCCACTGCGGATGTGCCCGCGGGCGGCGACCCCATCTCCGCGCGGCGCTACCTGCTGGGCAACAAGGACGTGCTGCTGGCGATCAGCCGTCCCACCCAAAGCATGGACTACTTCTACCGCAACGCGCAGGCCTACGAAGTGTGGTTTGTCCACGAGGGCCGCGGGGTGCTGCGCTCCCAGTTCGGGCGGCTGGATTTTCGTCCCGGCGACTACATCGTCATCCCCTACGGCACCACCTGGAAGATGGAACTGGACGGCGGGGAGGCGCGCTTCTTCGTGATCGAATCCCCCACCCAGATCGCGCCCCCCAAACGCTACCGCAACAAATTCGGCCAGTTGCTCGAACACGCGCCCTACTGTGAGCGCGATATTCGCGTGCCCCAGGAACTCGAAACCCACACCGAAACCGGCGAATTCGAGACGCGCGTCAAAGTGCGCGACCGCCTCTCCCGCCACGTGCTCGATCACCATCCTCTCGACGTGGTCGGCTGGGACGGCTACCTGTACCCCTGGATTTTCAGCATCCACGACTTCGAGCCGATCACCGGCCGCGTCCACCAGCCTCCGCCGGTCCACCAGACCTTCGAGGGTTGGAACTTCGTGGTGTGCTCGTTCGTGCCGCGGCTGTTCGACTACCACCCCCAGGCCATCCCCGCGCCCTATAACCACTCCAACGTCAACTCCGACGAAGTGATCTACTACTGCGAGGGCAATTTCATGTCTCGCAAAGGCATCGACCAATACGACATCACCCTGCACCCCTACGGCCTGCCCCACGGCCCGCAACCCGGCGCGACCGAAGCCTCCATCGGCAAAGAGAAAACCGAGGAACTGGCCGTGATGGTGGACACCTTCTACCCCTTGCACCTCACCGCCCAGGCCCTCGAGCTGGAAAAACCCGACTACATGGCCTCCTGGCTGGAAGGCGGCCCGGAGGGTTAGGGAGCGGGTATTGGATGAGTGGGTATCGGGTATCGGGTATTGGGTATTGGGCCTTTATGCTATTTGCCAGGCGTGCATCCACAGCTCGCGTTTTGTGTCATTCTGAGCGACTGGCTGTTGCCTGCGTCATTCTGAGCGGCAGCGAAGAATCTCGGCGATGGTGAGGGAGATGGAGACGGACGACCGGGGACGGGGGACGGTTGTTCGGGGCGTGCTTATTGGTGGTCGGGGCGACCGGCCGGTCGCCCCAACGGTCGCTGCGCTCCGGATTCTTCGGTCGCTGCGCTCCCTCAGAATGACATGACAGGCTGCGCTCCGGATTCTTCGGGCACTGCGTGCCCTCAGAATGACGGGAGGGGGGTGTCATTCTGAGCGACCAGCGGGCTTGCCCTGAGCCATGCACTGAGCCGCAGGCGAAGTGGCGACCGAAAATCAGGCAATGTTACGCAGCCACGTGTATAATCCAATGGAAAAGATTCGTGTGCTGCGCTGGCAGCCAGGCACAACAAATCGCACAACTCCCCCTTATTTGGAGGTCTCCATGTCGAACGTTTACCCCTCTTCTCACCCGCTGGTGGGGCACAAATTGACCAAACTACGCGATTCCGCCACCAAACCCAAAAAATTCCGCGAGCTGGTGCGCGAGATCGCCGCGCTGCTGACTTACGAGGCCACGCTGGACCTGAAAACGCTGCCGAAAATGGTGGAAACTCCGATGGGGACCGCCGAAGGGATCGAATTGGCTGAGCGCGTTGGGCTGGTACCGATTTTGCGCGCCGGGCTGGGAATGGTGGAAGGGGTCTGGGAGCTGATTCCCAATGCAGAGGTGTGGCACATCGGGCTGTACCGGGACGAAGAGACCTTGCAGCCGGTGGAGTATTACAACAAGCTGCCGGTTGCGCCCACGGTGGACGTGTGCCTGGTGCTGGACCCGATGCTGGCGACAGGCGGCTCCGCGGTAGCCACGGTGGACATTCTGAAGCGGTGGGGCGCGCGGCGGATCAAATTCGTCGGCATCCTGGCCGCGCCGGAGGGCATCGCCGCGCTGCAAGAAGCGCACCCGGACGTGAACATTCACATCGGCGCGGTGGACAGCCACCTGAACGACATCGGTTACATCGTGCCGGGGCTGGGAGATGCCGGGGACCGCCAGTTTGGGACGGGGTGAGCGAAGGCTGCCGCTAATTGACCCCCCAACTCTTGACGGTCAACAGCTTGACGATCTCCGCGATGACCGCGGGAACGAAAACCAACGGCAGGATCACCTCCCACTGCGCCCATCCCAGCGGCACGGTGCGGAAGATAGGCTGCAAAAAGGGGATGTACACCACTGCCAGCAGCAACACCAGCGACGAAACCAAAGCCAGGTTCATCATTTTGTTCGAGAAGACCCCGATCTTGAACAGCGAATAGCGCTCCGAGCGCACGATGAATGCCAGGGGCAGCTCGGCCGCGGACAGGGTGACGAAGGCCAGGGTGCGGGCCATTTCCGCGTCGTAGGTTCGCAACCCCCAGAAGAAGGCCAACAGTGTGACCGCGGTCAGCGAAATGGTCTGGGTGATGATGCCGATGCGCAGCGGCTTGTTGATGATCGGCTCGTCCGGGGGGCGCGGGGGCACGTCCATCGTGTCGGGGTCGCCTTTTTCCACGCCCAGGGCCAGCGCGGGCGCGCCGTCCGTCACCAGGTTGAGCCACAGCAATTGAATGGCCTCCAGGGGCCGCGGGTGCCCCATGAAGGTGGCAATCGAAATGGTGGCGATCTCGGCCAGATTGGCGGAGAGCAGGTAGTACACGAATTTACGGATATTTTCGTAAATCACGCGGCCCTGTTCGATGGCCGCCACGATGCTGGCGTAATTGTCGTCGGTCAGCACCATGTCCGCGGTCTCTTTGGCCACGTCCGTGCCGGTGATGCCCATGGCCACCCCGATGTCAGCGCGTTTGAGCGCGGGCGCGTCGTTGACGCCGTCGCCGGTCATGGCGACCACCTCGCCCGCGTTGCGCAGGGCCTCCACGATGCGCACTTTGTGTTCGGGGGAGACGCGGGCAAAGACCGCGGTGCGCTCGATGTGTGCCTGCAATTCCCGGTCGTCCATCTGGTTCAGGTCGCTGCCGGTCAACACCTGCTGGCCGTTGTGCATCAGGCCGATGGACTCGGCGATGGCGCGGGCCGTGTTGGGGTAGTCGCCGGTGATCATGATGGTGCGGATACCGGCGTGGCGCGCTTTTTCGAGCGCGGTTTTGATCTCGGGCCGCGGCGGGTCGATCATGCCGATCAGCCCGGCGAAGACCAGGTCTTTCTCCACGCTTTCGGGTTCGAATTCGCGCGGCACTTTGTAGACCAGGCGGTAGGCCACGGCCAGCACGCGCAACGCGTTCGCGGTCATGCGGTCGTTGGCTTCCAGAATGCGGCCGCGCGTGGCCGCGTCCAGGGGCGCGGTCTGGTCGTCCATGGTCTGGTATTGGGTACACAAGTCCAGGATCACGTCTGGCGCGCCTTTGACCACCACCACATGGACGCGCGGCTGATCGTCGGTGAAGGGGGAGAGGTCTTCGGTGTGCGGCTCGCGCACTTCGTGGAACGTGACCATGCGTTTGCGCCCGGAGTCGAAGGGGATTTCCTGCACGCGGGGGTAGGAGGCGGCCAGCGTGTTTTGCAGCCCGGCGACTTTGGCAGCCGCGACCAGCAGCGCGCCCTCGGTCGGGTCGCCCACGATGCGGACGCGCGGCGCTCCGCCCGGTTCGCTGCCGTTGTCCGAAAATTCCAGGGTGGCGTCGTTGTTCAGCGCGCCCACCCACAGCGCGGTCAACACCGCGGGGTAATGGTGCAGATCGACCGCTTCCCCCGCCACCAGAAACTCGCCTTCGGGCACGTAGCCGCTGCCGGTGACTTCAAAATCCTGGCCGTCCACCCAGATACGGGTGACGGTCATCTCGTTTTGGGTCAGCGTACCGGTTTTGTCGGAGCCGATCACGGTGGCGGAGCCGAGCGTCTCGACCGAGGACAGCCGCCGGATCAGGGCGTTGCGCCGGATCATCTCCCGCATCCCCAGGGCCAGTGCGATGGTGACCACCGCGGGCAGCCCCTCTGGAACGGCGGCAATCGCCAGGCTGACCGCCACCAGGAACATGTCCAGCGGGTCCGCGCCGCGCACCCATCCCAGCACGAAGACCAGCGCGCACAGCGTCAGGGCCGCGTAGCCCAACGTGCGGCCAAGATGATCGAGCCGCTTTTGCAGCGGGGTCGGCTCCTGATGCACGGATTGCAACATTTTGGCGATCATGCCGATCTGGGTGTGCATCCCGGTGCTGACCACCACGCCTTTGCCGCGGCCATAGGAGACCAGCGTTCCCATGAAGGCGGTGTTCTTGCGGTCGCCCAGCGGGATGTCGGCCTCCAGGCGTTGGGTGGCGTCTTTTTGAACCGGCACACTTTCCCCTGTCAGCGCGGCCTCCTCTACGCGCAGGTTGATGGCCTCGATCAGGCGCACGTCCGCGGGCACGTAGTTCCCGGCTTCCAGCAGCACGATGTCGCCCGGCACCACTTCCCGGGCCGGGATCACAAGGTGGTGGCCGTCGCGGATCACGTGCGCCTCCGGGGAGGCCAGCTCGCGCAGCGCGGCCAGCGCTTGTTCCGCGCGGCGTTCCTGGATCACGCCCAGCACCGCGTTCAGCACCACAATCAACAAAATGGCCGCGGCCTCGGCCCAATCCCCCAGGACCGCGGAAATGACCACCGCCACCAGCAGCAGCCAGACCACGAAATTGTTGAACTGCTCCCACAGCATCTTCCAGATCGATGTGGGCGGGGCTTCGTCGAGCTGGTTAGGCCCATGCTCTGCCAAACGGCGGCGGGCTTCCTGGGAGGTCAGGCCCGTGTCGGGCGGGGTGGCGAGATGTCGCAACACCTCATCCACGCCCAGGGTGTGAAACTCAACAGAAGGGGATTCTGGCGCTGATGAACCACCTTGTGAATTTGTCATTTCTTTCTCCAGACCAGAAAATATGGGGATTTCCTATCGCGCGTCCACCATAACCGGACGGCAACATTATACCCCCATAAAATATCGGGAATGTTCGCGTTTTCACGTTCGGGAGAAGCACCCAGTTTCCGAAACATTCCCTTTGTCCCTCGTATTTTGGGACATTTGCCCCTGTTGGAATCGAGTGTATGGGGTACAGTTGGGAACTCGTGGTGTCTTCGCGGGGGGCGGCTTTGCGTTAAAAAAACCAGCGGTTCTGTTTTCGCAGACCTCTGGCGTGCTATAATTGGCACGTTCCATCGCTGTTAGCCGCAGTTCAGGTGATGACACACTAAAAAACAGAAAGGATTTACCTCTTAGACATGAGCTACACTATCGTTCAAGTTCCAGAACAGGGCGAAAAAATTACCATTCAGAACGGCACATTGCAGGTTCCCGACACCCCGATTCTGCCCTTCATCGAGGGCGACGGCACCGGCCCGGACATCTGGCGGGCTGCGGTACGCGTGCTGGACGCCGCGGTGGAGAAGGCTTACGGCGGCAAACGCAAAATCCAATGGATGGAAGTCTATGCCGGGCAGAAGGCCTACGACAACTTCGGAAGCTGGCTGCCCGAAGAGACGGTGGAAGCGTTCAAGGAATTTCTGGTCGGGATCAAGGGGCCGCTGACCACCCCGATTGGGGGCGGCATCCGCTCGCTCAACGTGGCCCTGCGCAAGGCGCTCGATCTGTACGTCTGCCAGCGCCCGGTACGCTGGTTCAACGGTGTGCCCTCCCCGGTCAAGCGTCCCCAGGACGTGGACATGGTGGTCTTTCGCGAAAACACGGAGGACATTTACGCCGGGATCGAGTTCGAGCATGGCACGCCGGAAAACGCTCGCTTCAAGGCGTTGCTGCAAAGAGAGTTTCCCGAAGAATACGCCAAGATGCGCTTCCCGGACACCGCGGGGATCGGCATCAAACCGGTCTCGGAGGAGGGCAGCAAACGGCTGGTGCGGGCTGCCATCCGCTGGGCGCTGGAGAACAACCGGCGCAGCGTCACGCTGGTTCACAAAGGCAACATCATGAAGTACACCGAGGGCGCGTTCCGCAAGTGGGGCTACGAGGTGGCCGAGGAGGAGTTCGGCGATCAGGTCTACACCTGGGCGCAATGGGAGCGCACCAAAGCCGAAAAAGGCGAGGCAACCGCCAACGCGGAACAGGATGCCGCCCTGTCCGCAGGCAAATTGCTGATCAAGGATGTGATCGCGGACATCGTGTTCCAGCAAACCATCACCCGCGCCCGCAGCTTCGATGTGCTGGCCACCATGAACCTGAACGGCGACTACCTGTCGGACGCGCTGGCCGCGCAGGTGGGCGGAATCGGCATCGCGCCGGGCGGCAACATCAACTACGACAGCGGCCATGCCCTGTTCGAGGCCACCCACGGCACCGCGCCCAAGTACGCCAACCTGGATAAGGTCAATCCCAGCTCGGTCATCCTCTCCGGCGAGATGATGTTCCGGTACATGAAATGGCACGAGGCCGCAGACCTGATCATCAAAGGCGTGGAAGGCGCGATCAGCGCAAAAACCGTCACCTACGATTTTCACCGCCTGATGGAGGACGCCACCCTGCTCAAGTGCTCCGAATTCGGAGACGCCATCATCCGGCATATGGGGTAGGGGGGAGCGAGAATCGCGATTGGAACGCTGGAACGCTGAAGCGCTGAGGGTGCTGAGGACGCTGAATGTCGCACGTTGCACGTAAACGGGTAGGCAGGTAAACAGGTAGACAGGTAAATCTCCGCACGCGGCACGCTGCACAGGTCGGAAGGCTGAAGGCACTCAGCGCACTGAACACCGAACGCCGCACATCGCACCTCGCACACACACGTACACACCCGACACATTCCAAAGGAGGTCGTATGTCCAGCTTCATCTCTTCTCTCAAAACAACTGTATCCGGCTATGCCACCTACCGCGGCCGGGAGGGTCATCTCAGTTTCGTGCTGCACCGCCTGACCGGGCTGGGCACCTTGCTGTTTTTGATCATCCACATTCTGGACACCTCAACCGTGTATTTCGCGCCCGAACTGTACGAAGAAGCGATAGCCCTCTACCGCTCGACTCCCTTCATGCTGGGAGAGATCGCGTTGGTCTTTGCTGTGATTTTTCACGGGATCAATGGCTTGCGCATCGCATATTACGATTTGCGAAAACCGGAGGCGTGGAGCATTGGCCGCCAGCGCAAATCCGTGCGCGGGACACTGGCGATCAGTGTGTTGTTGTGGCTGCCAGCCGCGTTTGTGATGTTCCGCAGCCTGGTGATCAACAATTTCCTGGGTGGATAGGAGGCCAACCATGAGCGTCCCCACACGAACAGTATCTCCCCCCAAAAATATAGAAACCACCGCCTGGAAATGGATGCGCTACAGCGGGGTACTGCTGATTCCGCTGGTCTGGATCCATGTGCTCATTCAGGATGTGGTGGTGGGTGTCCATGAAATCGATCTCGATTATGTGCTCCAACGCTGGAGCAGCGTCCTGTGGCAGACATACGACATCCTGCTGCTGGGCTTCGCGTTTGCGCACGGCATGAACGGTCTGCGCCAGGTGGTGAATGATTTCATCCACGATCCGAAGGCGCAGAAAGTGGCGGCCTGGGTCATTTTCGTCTTCTGGTTGGTGGTCACAGCCATCGGCGGCATTGCCATCGTCGCGGCGACAAACGAGCGCTTGGCGGGTTTGTAGGAGGCGGAAAAATGACGAAAACGCACGAATACGAAGTGGTGATTGTAGGGGCTGGGGGAGCGGGCTTGATGGCGGGCCTGTACGCCTCGCGGGGCGCCAAAACCGCGGTGCTCTCCAAGCTCTACCCCACCCGCTCGCACACCGGCGCGGCCCAGGGGGGCATCGGCGCGGCCCTCGGCAACCACGAAGAAGACCATCCTGAGTGGCACGCCTTCGACACCGTCAAAGGCAGCGACTATCTGGGCGATCAGGACGCCATCGAATTCATGTGCCAGGAGGCCATTGACGTGGTCTACGAGCTGGAGCACATGGGGCTGCCCTTTTCACGCACCCAAGAAGGCCGCATCGCCCAGCGGCGTTTTGGCGGCCACACCAACAACATCACCAAAAAACCGGTACAACGCGCCTGCTACGCGGCAGACCGCACCGGCCACATGATCCTGCAAACCCTGTACCAGCAGTGCATCAAGAACAACGTCACCTTCTTCGATGAGTTTCACGTGCTGGACGTGCTGATCGAAAACCGCGCGGCCGCGGGCGTGGTGGCGTTGGAACTGGCCACCGGCGAATTGCACGTCTTTCGCGCCAAAGCGGTGATCTTTGCCACCGGCGGGCATGGCCGCGTCTGGAGCGTCACCTCCAACGCCTACGCCTACACCGGCGACGGGGTCGCCATCACGCTGCGCCGCGGCATCCCCGCCGAAGACATGGAGTTCTTCCAATTTCACCCCACCGGCATCTTCAAGCTGGGCATCCTGATCACCGAAGGCGTGCGCGGGGAGGGCGGTGTGCTGCTCAACAGCGAGGGCGAACGCTTCATGGACCGCTACGCCCCCACCGTCAAAGACCTGGCCTCCCGCGACGTGGTCAGCCGCGCCATGTATCTGGAAATCAAGGAAGGCCGCGGCATCAACGGCAAATCCTATCTGCACCTGGACGTGCGCCCCGAAACGGTCAACAAATACGCAGAACTGGACGGGCGCGTGCGCCCCGACGGCAGCCCCTACCGCGTCACCGCCGAAGAGATACTCTCCAAGCTGCCCGACATCATCGACTTCTGCCGCACCTACCTGGGCGTGGACCCGGTCAAACAACCCATGCCCGTACAGCCCACCGCGCACTACGCCATGGGCGGCATCCCCACCAACATGTACGGCGAAGTGGTGATCGACACCAACAACACTGTGCTGCCGGGGTTGTACGCCGCGGGGGAGTGCGCTTGCGTGTCCGTACACGGCGCCAACCGCCTGGGCACCAACTCCCTGCTCGACATCACGGTGTTCGGCAAACACGCCGGTATGCGGGCCGCGGAATACGCCCGCGGCGCGGACTTCCAACCCCTCCCCGCTGACCCCACCGCCTTCACCCGCCAGCAACTCGACAAACTGCTGAACGGCAAAGGCACCGAGCGCGCCACCGACATCGCCAACGAGATGAAGGCGGTGATGATGGAGCATGTCAGCGTGTTCCGCGTCGAGGAGGGCATGTCCCAGGCGTTGGAGAAAATCCGTGAGCTGAAGGCGCGTTTCCAAAATGTGGGGGTATCCGACAAAGGCAAGGTGTTCAACACCGATCTGCTCAACACCTGGGAACTGGGTAACCTGCTCGACCTGGCGGAAGTGACCACCGTGGCCGCGCTGGCGCGCAAAGAGAGCCGCGGCGCGCACGCCCGCGACGACTACCCCAAACGCGACGATGCCAACTGGATGAAGCACAGCCTGGCGTGGCTCGAAGACGGCCAGGTCAGACTGGATTACAAACCGGTGGTGATCACCAAATACCAGCCCAAGGAACGGGTGTACTAGGAGGCCGGCCATCATGGAAGTCACACTGAAAATCCTGCGCTTCAACCCCGAAAAGGACACCAAACCCCACTACGAGACCTACACCGTAGAGGCGGAACCCACCGACCGGGTGCTCGATCTGCTGGAGTACATCAAGGGCTACCAGGACGGCACCCTGACCTTCCGCCGTTCGTGCGCGCACGGGGTGTGCGGTTCGGACGCCATGCGCATCAACGGGCGCAACATGCTGGCCTGCAAAGTGCTGGTCAAAGACCTGGGCACCAACCACATCACGGTCGAGCCGTTGATGGGGCTGAAGATCGAAAAAGACCTGGTGGTGGACATGGAGCCGTTCTTCGAGCACTACCGCTCCGTGCTGCCCTACTTTGTGAACGACAACCCGCCCGCGGACGGGAAGGAGTTTTTGCAGAGCCAGGCGGAGCGCGAACGCTTCGACGACACCACCAAGTGCATCCTGTGCGCGGCCTGCACCACCTCCTGCCCCTCGTTCTGGGCCAACGATCAATACGTCGGCCCGGCGGCCATCGTGAACGCGCACCGCTTCATCTTCGACAGCCGGGACCAGGCCGCGGCCCAGCGACTGCAAATCTTGAGCGACCAGATGGGTGTATGGCGCTGCCGCACCGCGTTCAACTGCACCGAGGCCTGCCCGCGCGAGATTCACGTCACCCAGGCGATTGCGGAGGTCAAACGGGCGATCATCACCGGCAGGCTGGAGTAAACAATCTGGCGGGACAAACAATCCAGGTAAACACGCAAAATCCGCGTCACCCACGCTCGATGGGTGACGCGGATTTTTGGGATTGGGTGTGGGGTGCCCTTGATGGGGTCAGGGTGGGGGGCAGGCGGGTGTGTGTGGCCGTGGGAAGGGGGGTGCAGGGCCGTTCGTGCAGCCGCTCAACAACAGCCACAGCGCCAGGGGCAGCGCACAGGCGCGGGCCAGGCGGGGGGGTGAAAGGATGGGGTTCATGGGTGACTCCTTGGAGAGTATTAGGTATTAGATATTGGGTATTAGGTATCGGATTGCATCCTGAGCGGAAGGCGAACGCAGTGCGCCTGAAGTCGAAGGATGGGGGGTGGGAATCGAATATCGAATATCCAGTATCTAATATCGAGTATCCCTACTGCTGAGGAATAAGCAAGTTGCGAACAGGGTCACAATAACCGAGAATTTGAATTTGCCTGTCATTGCAAGTTACTCCTGAGTTAATGTCGCGTTTTCTCAAACACCGCAGATCAAGGGGTACGAAATGGAGATTGCCCAAATAGCTCTTGATACGTCTCGCACCACTCGCTAAGGACTTCCCGATCGTACTCAAAGAAAGCATAGATGGCATAGGTCGCAGCATTATCCGCATCTTGATAGTGGCTCTGTGTTTCTTTGTCTTGATTGTCGTTAAAGTGCTTCCAATTAAAATACTCCCAGTAAAAATCATCCAATCTCTCACTAACCGCACGCGCCTGGGAAAAAAGATCGCCATCGGGTGGCAGTTGCCAGTTCAACAGCATCCCCACCGTGACCAGCGTGACTGCCGAATTTACTTGGAGATCAGGTTCTTTAGAAGATGCTTCCTCAATAACTCGTCCGGCACTAAGCGGTTCCTCATACCACTCAAGCATTTGACTAAAGGATGCCCACTGAGGGTACATCCTGAATAGAGCCAGATCGAGTTCTTTCCCATCCGGCCCTCTATGGTTGAATATGTCGTTGTGCAAAATGTACAATATCCCATCATCGGGCACAATACAATCCGAGCCGCGTGTGGCGGTGGAAGTGGGCGTTGAGGTGGGGGGTACGGTCGCGGTGAG
>Ga0256830_1001067_pt1 | contig 19911 bp, 21 predicted proteins | sample 128326metaG_FD_190537 | JGI IMG/M metagenome (GOLD analysis project Ga0256830, IMG submission 190537) | Hydrothermal vent microbial communities from Lau Basin, Pacific Ocean - 128-326 | ecosystem: Environmental > Aquatic > Marine > Hydrothermal vents | place: Pacific Ocean: Lau Basin | collected... | reverse complement strand
ACCTCCCCGCAGGAAATTCCCCGCCTCTGAGCCATAGATGCCAGTAGAACCACCTGGAGAGAAGCTTTGCGGCGTGGTTGAGGCGGGTCACCCTGTTGAAGTGCAGGGGGCCGAGCAGGGGGAGTGGTCCCCTCCCACGGTAAACTCCGGAGTAGTCAAATCCCACCACCAGGGCTTCTGAAAAACCTGTCAGGATGAAGCACACCGCCTCGCCGTTGTAGCTGGCGCTTCTCTCTGCTCCCGAGATTTCATCCGCCAGGTTCTGAGCCACCACCCGTGCCTGAATATGCGCCGCCGAGGCGGTTTTCGAAGTGGGCAATGAGGCGGCGTCGCCCAGGGCGTAGACCTTCTCACAGGCAGGAGCATTGAGGCGGTGCCTGTCCACGCGCGCATAGCCCAGAGCGTCGCTTAAGCCTGAGCTGGCGACGGGCGCCTCTCCCAGGTGGGGCGGCACCAGCACGAGCAGGTCGTAGCCCAGCTCCCCCTTTGGTCCGCTGACCAGCCTCGCAGACGCGTCAACAGTCTCCACCGGAAAGTCTGTCACCACCTCAATTCCGCGCTCCTCCGTCAGCTCCTCAAGCAGGTCAGCCACCTGGCGCTTTGAAAAGGCCTCCGCCTCGCTGGTGCTCAGCACCACCTGCACATCGCGCCCGTGCTTCCGGAAGAACTCCTCCGCCAGGAAGGCGAAGCTGAGGGGTGCTCCGGGACACTTTACCGGCATGCCGGCGACGCTTATCAGAAGCCTGCCGGAGCGCAGCCTGCGGAGCGCCCGGCGCAGCCTTGTGGCGCCCTCAAGGGTGTAGAACTCGTGCACCTGCGAGTGCAGCGCCTCCCGCGCGCCTTCCACCTCCTCGAAAGCTGGCCTGCAGCCCGTAGCCACAGCTAAGAAGTCGTACTCCAGCTTCTCTTCGCCTGCGAGCACGCACCGGTTCTCAGGCTCTATTCTCTCCACCCCGGCGCGGATCAGCTTCACCCCGCGGGGAAGCAGCGCTTCAACACGTCTGGTGCAGCCGCGCGCAGAGTAGATTCCGAAGGGGATGAGCACAAACCCGGGCTGGTATGCGTGCCTCGCGCTCCTCTCGATGAGGGTTATCTCCACATCCTCCAGAAGCCCTGCCAGCCTGCTGGCAAGCATTACTCCCGCTGTTCCGCCACCCAGGATGAGAACCCTCTCCATCTCTAACCTATTCCGCACCGGGGAAGATAAACCTGTCGCATGGGCGATAGGTTTAAGATGCTGCTTCAAGACTGTTAATCAGGGGATAAAAATGGAGCCTTTAAGGATTGTGCACATCTCCGACACCCACTTCGGTGAGGAGCTGAAGCCCGAGAAGCTGAAGAAGGCGATAGGGCAGATAAACGCCCTCGAGCCGGAGCTGGTGATTCTCAGCGGGGACATCGTAACCTGGGGGATTCACAGGGAGTTCAGGAACGCCTACGAGGCGCTTGGCGAAATTGAGGCTGAGCTCTTTGCGGTGCCCGGGAACCACGACGCCAGAAACGACGGGCTGAAGTACTTCAGGCTGTACTTCGGGGAGGTGAAGAAGTCGGTGAGGCTGGACGGCATGACTGTGGTGGGTGTCAACTCCACCCTTCCCGACTCCGACGACGGCTACGTTGGCGAGGAGCAGCGCCGCTGGGTGGAGCGCAGGTTCAGGGAGAGCTGCATAAACATGCTTGTGCTGCACCACCACGTCATACCTGTGCCCCACACCGGCAGGAACAGGAATGTGCTCATAGACGCGGGTGAAATTGTGGAAAGCCTCATGCTCCACTGCCACGGCGGCGTGGTGCTCGCAGGGCACAGGCACGTGCCCTACTCAACAAAGCTGCTCAGGACGCACATAATCCACGCGGGCACGCTGAGCTCCTACAAGGTGCTGATGCCGGACAACAACTACAATATTATCGAGTTCGACGGCGAGAGCTTAAAGCTGAAGCTCAGGTTCATTGACCTGGGCGAAGTGGAGATAGGCAGGTTCGCGATAAAGCACGGCCTGCCAGAGGCGATTTCCATATACCACAGCCTCACCTCCACCAAGAGGGTGCTTTTCATCTCAGCGGACGTGACGCGGGCGGAGAGATTTGCCTCCCTGTTCAACCGCCTCTCGCCGGAGAATATGCACGCGAGCATTGCGACGCCGCAGAACAGGCGCATTGGAGAGCTGCTGGAAAGCGCAGATTACGCCGTGGCTCTTGAAGAGTTTGACAGGGCGAACGAGGTTTGGAACCCCGAGATGAGCGACGCAGACGCTGAAAAGCACGTCAGGATGCTGGTGGAAAGGCTGCTTAAGAATTAGCTACCCGCGCCCTCGGGCACTGGGTGTAGTCGCATTCGCTGCACCTTCCGCGCGAGGGCTTTACCGGGGGCTCACCCTTTATCTCCTGCACCGCCTTGAAGGCGCGTGCAACGCTCCCGGGTTCGCCTCTGAGCAGGAAGGTGACTGAACCCTCGCCTCCGCCGAGCCCGCCGGCACCCATTGCCAGAGCCTCTACCCCGAAGAGCAGGCGGAAGGCCTCTATCTCTGTTATAACCTCGCCGGCGACGGGGAAGAGCCCCACGGGTATGCCCGTTGAGCGGGAAATCACCTGAATTCCGGTTTCTTTCGACAGCTCGGCAATTGAGCCAGGGATGAACTTCTCCAGGGTTACGGGCACGAGAATGTCTATTCCCCTCGCCTTGGCGATGCCGTAGACCTCTGCTATCGTGCCACCCACATCGCTGGCGAGCATCACCCCTGCTATGCCTCTCGCGTCGAGGGCGTTGGCGCCCTTTATGAGCACATCTCCGTGCCCCATCCTCTTAACCGCGCTGCTCACGCTCTCCTTAACTCTTCTGCCCCGCTCTATCACCACATCCCCCAGGCGCAGCTTCGGTGGCACGACGCACGTGCCCTGGGCGTCGACGAAGCCCGCCAGGTAGCGCCCCTTTTCCAGCTTTATTTTAAGCAGCTCCTCCACCACGTAGGCGTTGGTGGTGCCCAGGCTAATGGCTATGATGCCCTCACGGAGAGCGTGCTTGACCTTCTCATGCTCCGCAACGGCGCGCGCAACCAGGCGCTTCGCCTCAGGTGGGGTGAGGGTAACCTGCGCCTTCATGCTACGTCCGCTCCGCGATGTGGTCTATCCTGCACCCGGTGTTTTCTGCCACCCTCTTAACAATCTCAAGCGCCTTTTTTCGCTCCTCCTCCGGGCCGACCAGGTAGAAGCGCATGAAGGAGGGCATCTTCTCCTCTATCCCCGCCTTAAGCGCAGCGAAGCTCACCTCGACGTGCATCACCTCAACGTCCATGTCCCTGAGCGCCCTCTCCAGCTCGAAAATCACCCCCTTCTCCAGGATGTGTCCCACCATCCTTATCTCAGTCTTCGGCTCAAGCAAGCGACCACCTCTAAAGTTTTATAACCCCGGATTAATATAATCCTTGCGCAGGTGCGAGCATGCTTACCGCCGAGAGGGTGATGATAAGGCGTCCTATAACCGCTTCCCCGGAGGAGAGCGTAGCTCGAGCCATGCTCACCATGACAGTCCACGGGATAGGCGGCATGCCCGTGGTAAGCGATAAGGGCGAGCTTCTGGGCATGATAACCCACCGCGACTTAATCCTCGCGGGTAAGGAGGCGGAGAGTCTAAGGGTCGGGGACATAATGACCACAAGGCTGGTTACCGTTGCGCCCGAGACGCCTGTTAAGGAGGTCGCCGAGATTATGTGCACCACGGGTTTGCAGCGCCTGCCGGTGGTGAGGGATAAGAAGCTTCTCGGCCTGGTCACGCAGAGCTGCCTTATTCGGGTTCTCCTTCAGCTCCTGAGCGGACGATAGTTTTAATACTCCGGTGCTCTCCCTTAATACCTGATGAGGCTGTCTGTGGTGGTGCCCGCATACAACGAGGAGAGGTACCTCGCACCCTGCCTGCGCGCCCTGCGCGAGCAGAGGGTTGAGCTTGAGCTCATCGTGGTGGACAACGCGAGCAGCGACGCCACGCCGGAGATTGCGAAAGAGTACGCCGACGTGGTGGTGAGGGAGGAGCGCAAGGGCGTGGCCTTTGCGAGAGAGCGCGGGTGGCGCTCCGCGGGTGGTGAGATAATCGCCTTTACCGACGCAGACACCATAGTTGCCCCCGACTGGGCGGAGCGCGTGCTCGAGGCGATGCAGGACAGCGTCATCGCCGTCTACGGTCCGGTTTACCTGAGCGACGGGCTATGGCATGAGCGCCTGCTCGCCAGGTACGCCTTCACGGGCTTCCTGCTCCTCAACCACCTCCTCGGCCTGGTGCACTTCTCGGGGCAGAACTTCGCCGTGAGGAGGAGCGCCCTGGAGCGCGTGGGCGGCTTCAACCTCAGGCTGAGGAGCGCCGAGGATGTTGAGCTGTCCAGGAGGCTGAAGCGGGAGGGAAGGATAAGGTTTATAAGGGAAATGAAGGTATACACCTCCTCGAGGCGCCTGAGGAAGGGCTACCTGCGCTTCCTGTGGCACCACGGCATAAATTACTTTTCCCTGCTGCTCTCGGGCAAAACGAGAGATTTTGAGGACGTGAGATAGATGGCAAGGCTCTGCGTTGTCGCCGACACCTACCCGCCAAAGAAGGACGGGGTGGTAACCTTCCTGCGCAGCGTGCTCCCCCTCCTCAGGGAGCACTACGACATAACCCTGGTGGCGCCGCGCTTCTCCAGCGACAGCCGCACCTTCGGCGACATCGAAGTGGTGCTCACCCCCTACCTGCCCCTGGAGCTTGCGAACTACTTTCCGGCGCTTCCTGACGCGGGGCTGGCGATGGCGATAAGGCGCAGCGATGTTGTGCTTGTGAACGACCTCGCCCCTCTCGGGGCGGCGGCAATATCGCTTGCGAGCGCCCTCGGCAAGCCCATAGCTCTCTTCTGCCACCACGACGAGGCGACAATGCTCGCGAAGGCCTTCAAGCTCGAGGAGAGGTGGCTGATTCCCGAAAGGGGTTTTAAAAGGGCTGTGGAGAGGATAGTGAAGCACTACTACAGCAGGGTGGACCTCTTCTTCGTGGCGACTTCCAGGTTTAAGCGCAAACTGCTCCGCCTGGGCATACCCGAGCGCAGGATAGTCTTTGCACCCTTCGCCATCGATACGGGCCGCTTTTCACCCAGGAGCGGCGAGGCGATGAGGAGGCGCTACGGCATACCCGGCGAAGCGAAGGTGGTGCTTTACCTGGGAAGGATGTCCCACGAGAAGAACGTGGAGACCATAATTAAGGCGATACCCCGCGTGGCGGAGGAGGTGCCGGATGCCTATTTTGTGTTCGCGGGCGGTGGCGCGAGGCTCGCGGAATACAGGAAGCTCGCGGCAGAGCTTGCGCCTAATGCGAATGTAATCTTCACCGGCTGGGTGGAGTGGGAGCGCACGGCAAACTACTACGCCATGGCAGATGTCTTCGTCTTCCCTTCGCTGCACGAGGCCCAGGCCTTTGTCACCATGGAGGCGATGGCGTGCGGGCTTGCGCCGGTTGTGAGCAGGGACGAGGGGGAGGGGAGCTACTACCGCCATGGCGAGAACTGCCTGTTTTTAGAAAACCCGCAGGATGAGCGCGAGCTGGCGGAGAAGGTGCTCCTCCTGCTGCGAGACAGTGAGCTAAGGCAGAGGCTCGGAAAGAATGCCCGGCGCACGATGCTGAGCTACTCCTGGGAGGAGCACGTGGAGAGGCTTCTGCAGGGGCTTCGCAGGATAGAGCACAGGCAGATAAGCAGGCGCAGGCGGGTCAAGAAGCTGCTGCTCAACAAGTACCTCGCCGGAGCCATGCTCCTCTACTGGGCAAGCAGGGGTAAGATAGGGATATGATTATTACACTAACCACCGACTTCGGGGGGAGCGAGTATGCAGGGGCGATGAAGGGGGTTATCCTTTCAATCGCCCCCCACGCCAGGGTGGTGGACATAACCCACAACATCAGGAGCTTCGACGTGCGCCACGCAGCTTATGTGGTTAAGAGCGTTTGCCCCTACTTTCCCAGGGGGAGCATCCACGTCGTGGTAGTAGATCCTGGTGTGGGCACAGCGCGGCGCGGCATCGCCATTGAGACGCGGGACTACTACTATGTGGGACCCGACAACGGGGTTTTCACCTTCGTGGAGGACATCAAGCGGGCGGTGGAGCTTCGACTCAAGGCGAGGTCCAGAACCTTCCACGGCAGAGATGTCTTTGCGCCCGTTGCTGCGAGGCTTGCAAGAGGCGAAGCCATAGAGAGCTTCGGCGAGCAGGTTGAGGAGATTGTGAGGCTGCCCATAGCAGAGGCGAAACTGCTGGAGGATAAAATAAGGGGGGAGGTGCTCTGCGTCGATGTTTTCGGCAACGTCATAACCAACATTCCTGAGCAGCTCCTCGCCAGAGCAAATATTAATTACGGCGATAGGATTCGGATTAGGCTTGGTGCAAGAAAGCTGGAGGTGCCCTTCCTGCAGAGCTACGGCTTCGCCCGCGAGGGAGAGCTCCTGGCGCTTGTGGGAAGCGAGGGCTACCTGGAGGTTGCGGTAAACAGAGGAAGCGCCTCCGCAGAGCTCGGCGTTAAGGGCGGAGAGAAGGTGGAGATATGCGCGGCCTGCTGATTGGCAGATTCCAGCCCTTTCACCTGGGGCACGTGTACGTGATTAAGGAGATTGCGAAGGAGGTGGATGAGATAATCATAGGCATAGGCAGCGCCCAGAAGAGCCACTCGCTGGAGAACCCCTTCACCGCCGGCGAGCGGTTGATGATGATATCGCGCAGCCTGTACGAGAACGGCATAGATAAGAACTACTACATCATCCCCATAAACGACATCGACAACAACTCGCTGTGGGTGAGCCACGTCAGGAGCCTGACCCCACCCTTCGACAAGGTGTACTCCGGCAACCCCCTGGTGAAGCGGCTCTTCAAGGAGGCTGGCAAAGCCGTGGCAACGCCGCCGCTATTCAACCGCCGGGAATACTCGGGCACAGAGATAAGGCGGCGCATGCTGAGGGGCGAGCCCTGGGAGGAGCTCGTGCCGCGAGCTGTGGTGAAGGTGATAGAGGAGGTTAAAGGCGTCGAGAGGCTGCGCGATCTTGCTAAGAAGGACGTGCTTTAAATCACCTGCGCTCCTCGAACTCCCGCCTGCGCTTCCTTCTGCGCCTGAACATGTCCCTGAGCTCTGTGTGGATGAAGCCCTTCTCCTCGAGGTCAGCACGCTCCTCCTTCACCGTTAGCTTTATAACCACCACCAGGGCGAGGATGAAGAGCGTCGCCATCGCAAGAGTAAGCGGCTCTATCTCCAGTGCACCTGTGAGAATAACCTCCCTCAGCACAGCCACAAGCGCAATCTCCGCCATGAAGCTCACCGCTACGCGGTGTTCCTTCAGGTACACGATGAGCATGCGGTAGGTCTCCACCAGAATCATGATGTAAAGTATCTCGGAGACAACCCGCTTGAACTCGAAGGCGTGGGAGATCTCAAACACTATATTTAGGAGCACCTTTATGCTCACGTAGAACACAATCACCGCAAGGGCTATGATAATCAAATCCTGAATAGTCTCCAGGGTCTTTCTGAAAACATCGTGCACACGGCGGTACATCACCGGCTGAGCCTCTTCTCTCATTTCCTGCCTCCCAGCTTTGCCCTGGTCTTCATCACCTTCCCCCCGCGCACAAAGGTTATCTCTATCTCCTGACCCACCTCCTTCTCCGAGATTATCTCCACAAGCCTTTCCATGGAGTCCACCTTTTCGCCATCCACCTCTATGATTATGTCCCCGCCTATTGTAAGAACGTAGCCCCTGTAGATTACCTGCACCTCGCCCGCGCGGAGCCCCGCTTTGTCTGCCGGCGAACCCGGGACGACCTCCACTATCATGGCGCCCTCGCTTACGGGGAGGTTGAGCACCCTCGCGAGCTCCTCTGTAACAGTGATTCCGCTTATCCCCAGCCACGGGCGGCGCTCAATTTCGCGGTCCTCCTCTATCAATCCCTGCATTATCTCCTTCGCCCTGTTGATGGGTATTGCAAAGCCTATCCCAATGCTCCCGCCGCTGGTGGTGAGTATGGCGGTGTTGATGCCTATGACCTCTCCCCTGAGGTTCACAAGAGGACCGCCGCTGTTGCCCGGGTTTATGGAGGCGTCGGTCTGAATCAGCCCGTGCATCACATATCCCTTGCTGCTCCTGATGCTCCTGTTCAGGGAGCTGATTATCCCCAGCGTTGCAGTGCGGTCAAGGCCGAAGGGATTGCCTATGGCGATGACGAATTCACCCACGTGCAGCCTGGAAGAGTCGCCCAGCGGAGCCACCGGGAGGTTTGCAGGCGGGTTTAGGATTTTTATTACGGCGATGTCGTTGGCAGGGTCGCTTCCCACCAGCTCCGCCTCATACTTCTCGCCGTTGCTCAGTGTAACCTCTATCTGGTCGGCATTTTCAATCACGTGGTTGTTGGTGAGCACATAGCCGTCGCCGGAGACGAGTATCCCGGAGCCGGTCCCCCGCTGGGGTATGACCTCGAAGAAGAAGCCCCTCTTGAGCACCGTCGAGGTTATGTGCACCACACTGGGGGAAACCCGCTGGTAGGCGCGGTTCACCACCTCGTCAAGCGAACCCGTGATGTTTATAACCTCGTACCTCTCCACTTTCACCTCTTCCTTTTTGGGCACATTTGTGGCCGCGAAGTAGCCGCCAGCGGCACCCGCTACGAGGGCAACAATAATCAGTGAGATAAGCTTGAACAGCTTTTCAGAGCCCAACTGTATCACCTCGGAGAGCTATGCATCTTTTTTAGTGACCATCATTATATAAAAAACTTCCAGCGGTTTTAGTAACCTGTTGTTACTAAAATTTTTTATAGCGTGAGGTTGTACTTATAGTATAGTAACGAAAAGTGACTAAAGGGAGGTGGTACCATGTGGAGGAGAAGGAGGATATTTGACGACTTCTTCCGCGAGCTGGAGGAGATAGACAGACTCTTCGACAGGATGTTTGAGAGCATGCGCTCCTGGCGCGGAATCCAGGGCATAGAGGAGCAGCCCCTCTACTGGGGATTTTCTGTGAGGGTAGGCCCGGAGGGCGTGCCCGAGATTCAGACCTTCGGCAACGTTGAGGCAGCGCCGACGCTGCGCACAGGCGTGCGCGAGCCATATGTCGAAACCATGGTGGACGAGAAGAACGGCGAGCTGGTGGTAACCGCAGAGCTTCCGGGGGTGAGCAAGGAGGACATAAAAATCAACGCCACCGAGAACAGCGTGGAAATCTCGGCGGAGCGCGACGGCAGGAAGTACCGCAGGGTTGTTGCGCTCGACGCGGAGGTTGACCCGAGCACCGCGAAGGCAAAGTACAACAACGGCGTTCTCGAGATAAAGTTCAAACTCAAGTCCAAGCCCCGAAAGGGCGTTAACATAAAGGTTGAGTAGGAGGTGGTGAAGATGATGCCAGCTGTATGGGATGAGCTGCGCAGAATAGAGGAGAGGATGAACCAGCTCTTCAGGGAGCTGTGGAGCATACCCCGCGCCGAGGAGAGGTTTCCTTCAATTGCAGGCGTCAGAAGTCCCTACTGCGACGTGCAGGAGACGGATAAGGAGGTGATAGTAACCGCAGAGCTTCCGGGGGTGAGCAAGGAGGACATAAAGATCAACGCCACAGAGCACGAGCTGGAAATCAGCGCCGAGGTTAAGCGCGAGGAAAAGGAGGAGAGAGAGGGATTCCTGCGCAGGGAGAGGGAGTTCTCCAGGTTCTACCGCTGCCTTACCCTTCCCAGCGAGGTGGACCCTGGCAGGGCAAAGGCCACCTACAGGAACGGCGTGCTCGAGGTGCGGCTGCCAAAGGTGAAGGCGGAGAAGGGCACGAGCATTAAGGTGGAGTAGACCTCCACCTCTCCAGCATTTTTTTGTGCTTCTCGCACAGCTCTGGCTGTGAGAACTGGGCAGCGAGAAGCTCCTCCTGCCAGTGGGCGTTGTACAGCCTGCACCGCGTGCTTTCGCAGAAGGCCTCGCCGAAGAGCTGGTAGAAGAGCGCCTGCAGAGCGTAGCCTTTGAGCACCTCCTCCATGCGGGGGTCGCCGTAGTCCAGGAGTTTCTCCCTGAGCTTCTGCTTAATTCTGGCCTCCGCCAGGGCGTCTTCTCCCAGAAGGCGGCGCTGCAGGTAGAACTCCCTGGGCTTGGCGGGGGCCTCGACTATGCCCGAGGTTGAGATTATGGCAGGGTAGCCCAGGATTATCGCTCTGAGATGGTAGCGCCTGTCATCCTCGTCAAAGGTCGCGAGCAGGCGCGGCGTTACGCTCAGGTGCAGTTTATCCAGGCCGACCTCCCGCCTGGGGAGCAGACCTCGCATGTAGTTCTGGAGCAGAAAGCCGTCGTAGACCACGCCTCCAGCTTTGGCCTCGCCCCTGAGAACCCGCAGCTCGTACTTAACTTCTCCGTAGAGGGGCTCCCCCTCGACCGCTGGCCTCGAGGGGTCTGAGATGCGCATCCCCGCTATTTTGCCAGCCGCCTCCTGCAGGTTCGCGAACCTGGAGAAGAAGCTGCCCCTGAGCTCGACTCTGGCGCCCTTTCCGGCGAGGTAGTCGGCAGTGCTCGCGAGGCTTAGCTCGACACCCGGCTCGCGGTATATGAAAATCCTCATTTCTTTTGGAGCAGCTCCAGCGCCACCTCCGCGGCGCGCTTGCCGGAGAGCAGCATCGCCCCGAAAGTTGGACCCATGCGCGGCAGGCCGTACACAGTAGAGACAGCCATGCCCGCGACGATTAAGCCAGGATGCGCCTCGCCGGTGTGCTCCACCACAGCGTCCTCGCTGCGCTCCACCCACATTGCGCCGTAGCCGCGGACCTTCATGAGCCCGCGCTTAACCAGCGCGCTCACCACCTCCGCCTCGTGGCCAGTGGCATCTATGACCACCTTGGCTTGAAGCGAAACCGGGTCGACGCAGGTTATCTCGCGGGGCAGGGCGGAGATGGGGGTCCAGTTTATAACCACACCGGCGACGCGATTACCCTCGCGCAGCACCACGTCGTCCACGCGGGTCATGTTCAGGATTCTCGCCCCCGCGTCGCAGGCGGCGGCGATGAGCTTTGAGCACGCGTGCGGACCGTCGGTGACGTAGAGCCCCCTGACGTACTCCTGGTAGGGCACACCTATCTCGTCCAGCACCTTCTCCCCGGGGGAGCGGACGGTTACCTTGTTCATGAGGTAGCCGCCTATCCAGAACCCCCCGCCCAGGTAGTTGTTCCTCTCGATGATGAGGGTCTTCACGCCCCTGGAGGCGAGCTCCTTCGCTGCGGTTAATCCAGCTGGCCCGCCTCCCACTATTATAACATCACTTTCAGCATACTCACTCAGCATTTTCGAGAACTCGCCAACTATCGCCTGGGTGACGTCCTTCTCCTCTACCTTCTGGAAGAGCATCGCTACCAACCTCTGATGCTTACTCTACCCTAACCTTCTCAGCAATATTGGAAGTGCAGCGTGGGTGCTTTCCACCACGCCCACCAAAAGTACATTCAGCGCCACGAGCCTTTCCACGGAGCGCTTAGTATAGCGCTGATCGTCGATAGTGCTTCACTTTCAGCTTTAAACCTCCCCCGCCCTTTAGTCATTTGCTGTCAATCACCAGTGTCAGAGGCCTGCCGGCAACCTCAGGAAAATTTTTAAGGCTGGCGGGATATTCACATCACGTGGTGGCATGCCGGAGCTCAGCATAATCCTGCAGGTTCTGTTCTGGGGCATCTACGCCGGCTGCATCTACATGCTGCTGGCAACCGGTCTGACACTGATCTTCGGGGTTATGAAGGTTGTAAACTTCGCCCACGGAGAATTCCTGATGCTCGGCTGCTATGCCACCTTCTGGATAGTGGTGCTCCTGGGGATAAATCCATATCTGGCCATTCTTCCATCGATGCTGCTTCTGGGACTCCTGGGTGTGGCGGTAGAGCGCCTCGCCTTCCGTCCCATCCTGGGCACGGGCAAGCTCAATGAGATATTCGTCAGCCTGGGCTTAATCTACATTCTCCAGAACGGTGTGGCATTCCTCTGGGGCGACGACTTCAGGAGTATGCACAGCCCCTACGCCGCGAGCACCATACCCCTGGGCGGCATAAATCTCCCCCTGGACTACATCATACTTATAGCCTTTACAGTGCTCATCCTGGTGGCACTGCACCTCTTTTTGAAAAAGACCCGGCTGGGCAGGGCAATGCGTGCAACAAGCCAGAACAGGCGGGCTGCACAGCTTATGGGAATTAACGTTGAGCGCATAGACATGCTCAGCTTTGGTCTGGGCGTTGCCCTTGCCGCCGCTGCGGGATCGCTATGGGCCATAAGTGGCCAGCTCTTCAACCCGTACTCGGGCTCCCTGCCAGCAATTAAAGCCTTTGCCATAATAATCCTGGGCGGCCTCGGAAGCATCCCCGGTGCAATAGTGGGCGGTCTTATCTACGGCATTGCAGAGAACGCGGGTGGCTACCTCTTCGGCAACTACTGGAAGGATGCAATATCCTTCCTCATACTCATAGCTGTCCTTGTTCTCAGGCCGCATGGACTCTTCGGGGAGGGGGAGGAGTGATTCAGAAGAGGTACCTCCCCTGGCTGGGTGCCCTCGGAGTGGCGCTTTTCCTGCCCCTCATCGCCGGAGACAGTCCCTATCTGATGAAGGTGCTCATAATAATGGTAATATTCATAATATACACCCACTCCTGGAATCTGCTGACCTACTCGGGTCAGGCCTCTCTGGGACATGCCGCCTTCTTCGGCATAGGCGGCTACGCCTCCGCTCTGCTCGCCTCCAAGTCAGGGCTCTCCCCCTTCATCACCATCTTCGCCGGAGCCATCTTCGCTGCGGTAGCCGGTGCCATTGTGGGCGCAATCTGCGTCCGCCTTCGCGAGTGGTTCCTCGCCATGGTTACCTTCGGTTTCTCAATCATAATAGGTACCCTCTTCCTGAACCAGTTCACCGGCATCTTTGGAGGTGTGGATGGCATGCCAGCACAGCGCTTCTTCAGCGCCACCCTGGAGCACCGCTACCTCTACGAATACTACTTCATGCTACTCCTTGCCATAGCAACGACGCTGCTCGTCCACAGGATAATGCATTCCAGGCTTGGCGTGGCCTTCGCGGCAATACGCGAGAATGAGCTTGAGGCAAAGGTGCTCGGGGTAGACACCGCCAGATACAAGCTCATCGCCTTCCTGATAAGCACCTACATTGCAGGCCTGGCAGGTGCCCTCCAGACGCACAGTTTTGCCTACATTACTCCCGAGATATTCAGTGTCCACAACTCCTTCTGGCCGGTGATATACGCAATAGCCGGCGGACTGGGCACCCTTGAGGGCCCGATTCTGGGTACAGTGTTTATAACCCTGATCTGGGAGGGTCTGAAAAACCTGGGCCTGAGCTTTGAGCGTTTTGTAATAATCGGCGCGCTGCTTGTGGTCATGGTGGTCCTGAAGCCAGGGGGGCTTTCAAGCGTCTTCGACAGGTGGAGGTAGCCCTATATCCTTGCCTCCTCCAGTGCAGAGGCGCAGGGGCAGCCCCTCTGCCCGGGTATGAGCGCAACAGCTTCCACAATAAGCCTCCTCAGCTTCTCCTGGTTATGCCTCACCACCTCCACCACTTCAGTGGCTGTGAGCTTCTCCTGCTTTATACCTGCGGCGTAGTTTGTAACTGTTGCGACGCTTGCATAGCACATCTCCAGCTCCCTCGCGAGCACCGCCTCCGGTATGCCTGTCATTCCCACGATGTCGCATCCCAGCAGGGAGAGCATGCGTATCTCCGCGGGCGTCTCAAAGCGCGGTCCCTCGGTGGCGGCGTAGACCCCTCTGTCCCACACACCGCCCGCACTTCTGCCGGCGGTTATGAGCGCTCTGCGAAGCTCCCCGCAGTAAGGAGAGGTCATGTCCACGTGCACCGTCTCGGTATCGTAGAAGGTTGCGCGTCTTGTGCGGGTGAAGTCGATGAAGTCGTGGGGCACCACCAGGTCTCCCGGTGCAAGCCTCGGATTTATGCTACCCACGGAGTTGGTGGCAATTATCCTGCTCACTCCCAGCTGCCTGAGCGCATAGATGTTGGCGCGGTAGTTAACCCTGTGCGGCGGAAGCTCGTGTCTCAACCCGTGGCGCGGCATAAACACCACGCTTCTACCCCCGAGCTCGCCTATAAATGCGGGTGATGCCCTGCCGTAGGGTGTGACCACCTCTTTCCTCTCCTTCTCGCCGAAAAGCTCGGGGTCGTATATTCCCGTTCCACCTATTATGCCTATGCGCTCCATTCCGGCGCCTCCTTCACCCCTCTGCGGCCTTTCTGCTCCTGCCGCGTATTCCCAGGAAGGCTATCATTGTGAGCACCAGCCCCAGCGTAAGGGATAGGGCAAACATTTCGTTGGCTATATTCCCTCTTATGTAGAGTGCTACAGAGTCAAGAATAAGCCGGAGGGCTATGACGAAAACTGCAAGCACCATATACCTGCTTACACTCTCTTCCTCCAGCAGTGCATCGATACTCTTTCCCAGCAGAGCGATAAGCGCTGCAAACATGAAGAAGTCGATGGAGGCGATTATAAACTCAGGCACCCCCTCAAGGGGTTCGGAGTATCCGTAGCTTCTGACTTCCTGCCAGCCTACGAAGGTTCCCAGAACCACCAGGATAACCGCCACCATGTAGGTGAAGAAGGAGAGTTTCCCGGCGATGAAGGATGTTTTAAAGTCCTGGAAGCTTCTCGAAATCACCCCTTCCAGGTCGAAGCCCTTGATTATCAGGAACACCCCCAGGATGCCGCCTATCAGACGCCAGCTGTGCGGACCGAGTAGCATGTAAAGCACCAGTGCTATGCCCGGGAGACCTATTATTATCCTGGACAGTTTCGGGTCGTTGACAACACCTTTCAGAAAGTCGAGAAGCAGATAGTAGGTGCTCTCAAGTCGCTCGCTCTGCCTGACAATGACCCTGCTTACGGACACCACCTTTGCCCGGGACTCCACAATGGGCAGGATGTGCTCATCTTCTGCGCCGTCGGTAACGAGTACAACCCCATCCGGTGTGAACTCCCGGAGTATTCTGTCCAGCTGCTCTGCAATCGCCTCGTCGCTCACCACCCCCACATTCTCATCGCCAACCAGAGTTGCGATTCTGACCTCACGCCCCTGCTCCCTGTAGAAGTCGTACAGCCTCACGGCCTCGAAGATGGTGTTGGTGTCACTCTCGGTGGGGTCAGCAAGCCCAAGCTTTACCGCAACCCGCAGATTTTCCTCCCTGCCCAGAATTGGCCCCTTTTCCCCCGTTTTCCGGGTAATATCGGCGTCTCGATCAACGCAGATTACGTATATCTTCTCCATAATCGTTACGGGAGCAGGACTCCCTGCATTGCTGAGCGGACACCATCACACCAGATTGAAGCGTCGCAGGAGGTATATATCCTCCAGGTCCAGCTTCTCTCCCCGCTTGAAGCGCTCGTATATGGCCTTTGCCTCCTCACGCAGCTCCTTCTCGCTCTTCTCCCTGTGGAGGAGCTCAATTCCCGTCTCCAGTTCAACTATCTCCTTCTCAAGTTCCTTGAGCTGGGGCACCTTCTCGTCGAGCGCTGCGTTCAGCTTATCAAGCTCTTCTGTTAACCCGAGCTTCTCCCTGTTTATCTCGTCTATCTTCTGCTCCAGCTCCTTTATCTTCTCCACCGCCGCCACGAAGGCCTCATGATACTTCTGGGACTCGTCGCTCAGCTTTATTATCTTCTCGTGAATCTTCCTTGAAGCGCGACGCTTCTTCTCCAGCTTTTTTGATATCTCAATAAGCTCAGCATAGTTGGCGAGCTCCTTCTCAATCTCCGCGATGCGCTTTACCAGCTCGTCCTCCTTCTTTATCTCCAGTACACTGGTTTGAAGCTTCCACTCCAGCCGGTTCTTCTCTTTCTGGAGACGTTTGAAGTCGCCCTTTGGGGCACGCTCCTTGGCGGAGCGGTACTCCTCCAGTATCTTCTTTACCTCCCTGTTCGCCTCCTCCCGCTGCGCCTTGAGCTTCTTTATCTCGGCATTTAGCCTGTCCCGCTTTTCTCTGGCCCTGTTTGCCTCGCTGTTCTTCTTCTTTATCGCCTCGATTATGTCGCGCTTTCGTCTGTTGAGTTCCCGCAGGCGCTTTCGCCTGGTCACGACCTGCTGCTTCATCCTCCTAATTTCAGCCTCAAGTTCGTCGCGCTTCGCTGTGAGCTCTTCCAGTTTCGCCTCCATATCAGACTCTCCGTTCTATAATGCAGATATTAGAGAGTAAACCTAACCTTTGTAAACTGTTTTTCTGCACCAGAAGGCAAACCACTGCCAGTGCATATGAAATGTATCTTTATATACATTTTTTTCACGTCGTAATTTTACTAAAAGAACTCAATGTACTCGTAGGCGTCCTTCGCATCATCAAAGCTGTAGTGCACCCGGTTAAATTCTTTCCTCAATTCTGCAACTTCCTTTTTAACCTTTTCGGTGCTTTCGCCCTTAACTACTCTGGCGATGAGCTCCGCGATGGTGCGCATCTCACCCTCGCGCATCCCAAGGCGGGTAACCTCCTGCGTGCCTATGCGTATGCCGCTGGGATTGGCGCTTTTGCTTATGTCGTCCCAGGGCAGGAGGTTCTTGTTCAGGATTATGTTAGCCCTTTCAAGCGCCTCTGCAACGCGTGTCCCGCCGCCCTGCTCTGCCACATCCACGAGCACCTGGTGCGACTGGGTAAACCCGCGATGCTCGCACAGCACGCGAAAACCTTCATCGCTGAGCGCCTGGGCAAGCGCCTTTGCATTCCTGATTACCTGCTCCGCATAGGCGGTGCCGAACTCCAGCATCTCCGCAAGCGCCACAGCAAAGCCGGCGAGGTGGTGCAGGTGGTGGTTGGACACCAGACCAGGGAAGACGGCACGTGAGAGCTGCTTTGAGTACTCCTCCACTGCGAGAATCACGCCGCCCTGCGGACCCGGGAAGGTCTTGTGCCTGGAAGCGGAGACCACGTGGGCGCCCTCCCTGAGGGGCTGCTGGAAGCGCTTGCCGGCGATCAACCCGAGTACATGCGCACCGTCGTACATCACCGTGGCGCCTACTTCCCCTGCAACCTCGCTGAGCTCGCGCAGGGGGTGGGGGAATAAGAATATGCTGGCGCCGAAGAGCAGCAGCCTTGGCTCAACCCTGCGAATCTTCTCCGCGGCCTTGTCCACGTCAATGTTCATCTCCTCCACGTCGAAGGGAAAGCTCTTAACCTTCAACCCGCGCACCCCCGCGGCGCTGAGCTCCGCATGCGAGATGTGCCCGCCGTGGGGCACCTGAAGCGCCATAATCGTATCCCCGGGCCGGGTGAGGGCGAAGAAGCAGGCGAGGTTTGCGACCGTACCGGAGGTCGGCTGCACATTCACATAGGGCGCTTCGAAGAGCTTCTTCGCCAGCCTCTCGGCAATAAGCTCCACCTCGTCGATGTACCTGCACCCCTGGTAGAAGCGCTTCCCGGGTTTGCCCTCCGCATAGCGGTGGGAGAAGTCGCTGGCGCAGACCTCGCGAACCAGCATGGAGGTGATGTTCTCACTCGCTATCAGCGGCAAACTTTCGCCGAACCAGCGGTGATGCTCCTTGAGAAGCTCCCTGACCTTAAAAGCCTGCTCGCGGTTTTCCATCTGCCACACCACGGCTACTCACATTTCCCTAACGATGGAAAAGGTGTGTTGAGATGGTATTAAAGTTTTTCTTTAATGCCGCCGCACCGGGTTGTGTCGGGGAATAAAAAACAAAGAGGGAAGGAAGCCCTTCAGAGCTTCCTCCTGTTTTTGAGCAGCCAGTAGCCCGCCACGGGCACCAGCGCCAGTGCGGCCACTGCGGTGGGACCGCATGCGCCCTTCTTCTCTGGCGCTGCGGGAGTGCTCTTGGTCTGCTCCACCTCCGCTTCAAGCTCCTCCACGCGCTTGCTCAGCTCCTCGTACTTGCTCGCCAGCCTCTCGTACTCCTGGGCAAGGGCTGCGCCTGTCTCAGGCGAGGTGGCGGAGATCTCCGACAGCTTCTTCTTTATCTCCTCGTCCAGCATCTTCCATCCCTGCTCCGCCAGCCTCGAGGCCCTGCCCAGCGTCAGCCACGCCTCGTCTGGATCGTGGAAGCCGTCGCTGTTCTCGGCGGTCCACCACTCCCAGTTGATGTGTGCCCTGCTGTGCAGCTCTCTCGCCTCTTCCAGCTTCGCCTGGTCAACACCAAGCTTGTCGGCGAAGGCGATGGTCTCCACCAGCCTGGAGAGGTGGAACTCCGCGTCGCGCATCTTGCCCTTGGAGTATTCCTGGATAGCCTCAATCACGTAGTTCGCCTGCTCCTCGTTCCAGTTTGTGTGGCAGTTGAGGCAGGTCTTGTCCACTCCCACATCCTGCGGACTTATCGGCGAGTGCAGCTTTATGCCGTCCTGCTCTGGCATGTGGCAGTCGATGCAGGTAACACCGGCGCGCTCGTGCTTGCTCTCCCACCAGACCTCCACCTCGGGGTGCTGTATCTTTATCAGCCTGGCCTTGGAGATGCCGTGCCTGAAGGTGTATATGCCGAGCTCTTTGGTGTAGAAGTTGTAGGCGTCCTCAATGTTGCGCCAGGTGAAGACGTTGGTGCGCGGGTCGCTGAACTTCAGCTTCTTGTCAGTCTTTATGTCTGTCACCGGGTTGCACTCATAGTCCACGTGGCACTGGGCGCAGGTGAGCCAGTTGAGCTTGGGGTCCTTCTCCTCGGCGTCCCAAACTATTACCTCCCTGTAGTTCTTCTTCACCGCCGGGAAAGCCACCACCCTGAGCTTCTCCATGGCTTTCCTGTTCTTTTCGCTGTCGTAGGGGAAGGGACCCCTCTCCTTCACCGCCTCTATCAGCGCGTCCCTCACCACACGCATCTTCGCAAAGTGCGGGTCGTGGCACTGGATACAGTTTATGGCGCGCTTAACTGTACCGCTGGCGATGTCCTCCGCTGCAACGTCGTTGCCAGCTCTTACAAACTTCGCGTAACCTGTGGTGTTACCGCCCTTGGATATCGTCTCCCAGCCAACGATGTAGTCGGAGGTCTTGCAGTTGAGACACACCCTGTTGCCGGCACCGAAGGTCCAGGGCTTTATCCCCGCAACATCCTGCTTGCCCTTCCAGGGCGCATTTTCGTAGTTTTTGCCGGCATCCACGATAAGCTCCTGGATGTTGCCGTCCCAGCCTTCGGGAGGCACAAAGTAGCGGTAGTCCTTTAATCTGAACCTGCCCTTGTAGCCCCTGTCCACTATCACGTGGTCCAGCAGCATGAACACGTGACTCCTGGGTTCAGAGTGCTCAAACACGAAGCCGTAGCGGTGCAGCAGCAGGTCGAAGGCCGGAGCCCTGCCCACGGGGGTGCCTTTCTCAATCTTGGGTATGGACTTCCAGTTCACCTGTCTGTACTGCTCGTAGTACTTCGGGTGGCACTGACCGCAGAATCTGGGCCCTTCTTTGAGGGGCTTTACACTGGGTTTGGTGCCCTTCGGGTTGGAGATGTGGCTCTGAAGCTGCTCAGAGCTGTCGCCGTGGCAGGTGCTGCAGTCAAGCGCTGAGTGTTTTCCCTCCTGCAGGAAGCCGTACACGTCGCCGTGGCAGGTCTTGCACTGCCCCTTAAACTCCTCTGCACCCGCGCTCCCTGCCAGGAGGATAAGTCCCAGCAGGAGCGCAGACGCAGTCACATGTGTTAAGAACCTCCTCATAGCCATCCCCATTATAATACGGGGGGAGCAGGATATTTAAATTTTTTTAATATTATTTTTTAACTTATACTTAATAAAATTTTACAAAGCGTCTAAATGTACAAAACTTTTCTAACTTACAGAAAAAATGTAAGAAAAAATTTACACCAGCTCACGCCAGCCCGAGCTGTTGCAGTCCCTCCAGGATGAGCCTTCTGTAGCCCTCACGTGTGGTGTGGCTTTCTATAAACAACCTCCCGGCTATTACAATCTTTGGCACGGAGGTCAC